>Ga0208398_100025_pt1 | contig 291460 bp, 246 predicted proteins | sample LakWasMe79_HOW10_2_FD_183905 | JGI IMG/M metagenome (GOLD analysis project Ga0208398, IMG submission 183905) | Freshwater sediment methanotrophic microbial communities from Lake Washington under simulated oxygen tension - Sediment Metagenome... | ecosystem: Environmental > Aquatic > Freshwater...
TAGGCCAAATGTCCTTCGGGCAGCCACTCCTGCAAGGCGCAAGGCATGAGGTATTGCTGATCGGGTAAATAGGGGACGTAGCTTGTGCTCATGCCCCATTCAACGCAAAAACCATTCCACTCGCATTGCGGGCTAACCCTTGTTTCTGCCGCCCAGACTCCTAGCGGTTGCTCCCATGGACACTGCAAATCAGGCGTGGCATTATTTGCGTGGCGGCAGGGCCCCCTGCCGTCGCAAGGGAGGTAGATGCCATGAAGAGCACACTAGAAGGCGCCTTGGTGCGCCTGGCCCAAAAGCACCAGCACGTTCCGCGTGTGGGTGCTGCCGAAGCGCTGTCGCGCAGCCTCAACGCCATGCGCACGCACCTGAACATGGAGGTGGCGTTCATATCGGAGTTTGTGGACGACCGCCGCTATTTCCGGTACGTGGACTCGGCCGACCAGCAGGCCATCATCCGGGTGGGTCAATCGGACCCGCTGGAGCAAAGCTACTGCCAGCGCGTTGTCGATGGTCGGCTGCCCGAACTCATCGTGGACGCCTGCCAGAATGCCGAAGCACTCACCCTGCCGGTCACGCGTGAATTGCCCGTGCGCGCCCATCTGAGCGTGCCGATCCGGCTCAAAAGTGGCAAGGTCTTCGGCACATTTTGCTGCTTCAGTTCGCAAGCGGACACCAGCCTTACCCACCGCGATCTGGCCATGATGCGGGTGCTCTCGGAGATGCTGGCAGATCAGATTGAAGAAGACATGCAGGACCGGATGGAGCAGACCGAGATCCAGACCCGCCTGGACCTGGCCATGGAGCCCGGCAACATGCGCAGTGTCTACCAGCCCATCTGGGATTTGGCCAGGAACCAGTTGGTGGGTTTCGAAGCCTTGACGCGCTTCAGTTGCGCCCCTCAACGAACGCCTGATCTGTGGTTTCTGGAGGCCGCCGCGGCGGGTCAGGGAACCGCCATGGAGATCCGCGCCATCGAGTGCGCGTTGCAAGCAGTGAGCCAGATGCCCGAGGGCATCTATATCGCTGTCAATGCCTCGCCCCAGACCGTCGTCAGCCCCGAACTGTCGCGCGTGCTGTCGAACCATCCGCTGGTTCGCGTGGTCCTGGAAATCACCGAGCATGAAGAGGTCGATGTGGCGCTGTACAACGAGATCGCCCGCATTACCCGCCCACTGCGGCAGGCCGGACTGCGTGTGGCCGTGGACGACGCGGGCGCAGGTTATGCCTGCTTCAAGCACATCCTGTATCTGTCGCCGGACGTCATCAAACTCGACGTCAGCATCACACGCGACATCGACAGCGATTTCAGCCGCCAGGCCCTGGCGGCTGCACTGGTGCGCTTTGCCGAATCCACCCGGGGCCGCCTGGTAGCTGAGGGTGTGGAAACCGCAGCAGAGATCGAGACCCTGCGCCAACTCGGAGTGGGATTGGCGCAAGGGTACGCGCTGGCCAAGCCAATGCCGCTGGATCAAGCCCTGCAACTGGTGCAGAGCCCGTCTTAGAGTTGCTATTAAATATATAGCTGTCCACGCACATTCCACGAGGGCTAGAGCCACATTTTGTGCTGATTCACTTAGGCAAAAGCGCCATCCCCTAAACTAGGCTTCCCTCCACCGAACTTCCAACCATGCAACAGCGCGCACTCGGCCCCTTTCACGTCTCTGCCATCGGTCTGGGCTGCATGAACCTCAGCCACGCCTACGGCGCACCGATTGCACCCGAGCAAGGCGAACGCGTGCTCCTATCCGCGCTGGACGCAGGCGTGACGCTGTTCGACACGGCCGCCCTCTACGGCTTTGGTGCCAACGAGACGCTGGTTGGGCGCGTGCTCAAACCCCACCGCCAGCGCATCACGCTGGCCAGCAAGTGCGGCATGCAGGGTGTGGATGTGAACGGCGACGGCAAGCTGGTGCGCGTGATCGACGGTCGCCCGGCCACGCTGCAGAAGACTTGCGAAGACAGCCTGCGCCGCCTGCAGACGGATGTGATCGACCTGTATTACCTGCACCGCTGGGACAGGGCTGTGCCGATTGAAGAAAGCGTCGGCGCGTTGGGGGACCTGGTGCGCAAGGGGCTTATCCGCAGCATTGGCCTCAGCGAGGTGTCCGCCACCACGCTGCGCCGCGCGCATGCCGAGCACCCGATTGCCGCGTTGCAGACCGAGTACTCGCTGTGGACGCGCAACCCGGAGATCGCCGTGCTGGATGCCTGCAAGGAACTGGGCATTGCCTTTGTGGCCTTCAGCCCGGTGGCGCGCGGTTTTCTGTGCAACACCTTGACCGAGGTGGAGACGCTGGATGCCAAGGACATTCGCCGCGCCATGCCGCGTTTTGCGTCCGACAACTATGCCGCCAACCTGCGCCTGCTGCCGGGCTACGTGGCGCTGGCGCGCGAGGTGGGTTGCACGCCCGCGCAGCTGGCGATTGCCTGGCTGCTGCACCGCGGCGAGCACATCATTCCCATTCCCGGCACCACCAGTGTGGCCCACCTGGCGGAAGACCTGGGTGCGCAGGATGTGCGGTTGAGCCCGCAGGTCATGGCCGCACTGGACGACCTGATCAACCAGGCCAAGGTGGTGGGCGCGCGCTACAACCCGCAGAATGCGCAGGAAGTGGACACCGAGGCGTTTGCCTAACCCAGACCAATGGGCGCCGGCGCCTTGGTCACGATGCGGGTAAACAGCCGGTCATAGACCGGGTCGCGCGGGTATTTGCCGGTGAGCGGATCGCAGTTGGTCGCAAAGGCGGCGTCCAGCTCCTTCCAGTCGGCCTCGCTCAGCACCTTCAGCGCGGCGGGCAGGATCACCGTTTCTTCCAGGCGCATGTGCTCCAGGTAGAAGTCCAGGTAGCGCTTGACAGCGTCTTCAAACACGGCACGGCGGGACTCGCCCAGCAGCTCCCAGGCCATCAACTGGTGTTGCAGTGCGCGGATGTTGGCCTCGCCCTTGTGGTGATCCTCATCCAGCCGGGCGATCAGCTCGCGCGTTTCGGACACCAGGCGCGCCACCGGGGGAAACAGCAGCTCGGTTTCCTTGGGGTGGTGCAGGCGCTCGGGAAACTCGTCGATGTAGAACAGCATGGCGCTCAGCACCTCGAAGAAGCCCTTGGGGTCGTCCGCGGGGCCCCGCTCCACCATCATGCCCAGCGAGCGCAACATGGCAGCCAGCGTGGCGTGTTCGTCACGGATGATGTGAATGCTGGTGGGCTCCATGGATCGTCTCCTGTAATGTCTAGTGACCGAAGTCCAGCGGCAACCCGACGTAGTTTTCTGCGATGGTGCGGGAGCCGGCCTCGCTGTGGATCAGATAGTCCAGCTCGGCCTCCTGGAACTTGGCCACAATGGCGCCATCATCCGGAAAGCGGTGCATCAGCTGCGTGAACCACCACGAGAAGCGCTCGCCCTTCCAGATGCGCTTGAGGCATTTCTCGGAATAGGTGTCGATGCCCGCTTCGCTCTTGTCCTTGTAGAACTCGATGAGACCGTTGGCCAGGTATTTGACGTCGGTGGCCGCCAGGTTCAGCCCCTTGGCGCCGGTGGGCGGCACGATGTGGCCGGCATCACCGGCCAGGAACATGCGGCCAAAGCGCATGGGCTCGGTGATGAAGCTGCGCAGCGGCGCAATGCTCTTCTCGATGCTGGGGCCGGTGATGAGTTTCTCGCTGCCTTCTTCGTCCAGGCGCAGTTTCAGCTCCTGCCAGAAGGCCTCGTCGCTCCACTCTTCCACCGTGTTGGTCAGCGGCACCTGCAGGTAGTAGCGGCTGCGCGTCTTGCTGCGCTGCGAGCACAGTGCGAAGCCGCGCGGGCTGTTGATGTAGATGAGCTCGTCGTGCACCGGGGGCGTGTCGGACAACAGGCCCAGCCAGCCGAAGGGATAGACCTTCTCAAACTCCTTGATCGCGCCGCGCGGCGCGCTGGCGCGGCACACGCCGTGGAAGCCATCGCAGCCGGCGATGAAATCGCACTCGATCTGGAACTGCTTGCCGTCTTTCTCGTAGGTGACGCGGGGGTTCTTGGTGTCGAAGTCGTGGATGGCCACGTTCTGTGCTTCGTACACCGTGGGCAGGCCGGCCGCGGCGCGCGCGTCCATCAGGTCCTTGGTCAGGTCGGTCTGGCCGTAGACCATGACGTTCTTGCCGCCGGTGAGCTTGTTCATGTCGATGCGGTGGCGCTGGCCGTTGTACAGCATCTCGAAGCCGCCGTGGATCAGACCCTTCTCGTGCATGCGCTGGCCCACGCCAGCCTCGTCCAGCAGATCGATGCAGACCTGTTCCAGAATGCCGGCGCGGATGCGCGTCAGCACATAGTCGCCGGTCTGGCGTTCCAGAATGATGGCGTCAATGCCGGCCTTGTGCAGCAGTTGACCGAGAAGAAGACCGGATGGGCCGGCACCAATGATGGCTACCTGTGTACGCATGGGAATGTGCTCCTGTTTGTTATGACCGCAACTTTAGGTGCTGCACCGGTTTTTTCCCAGCCGTCTCTCCAGCATTTGTGCGATCATTGCACTCAGTGCGCGATGATCGCGCAGCAATTGAGGGGAGCACATGTCCATTGCCAAGGCGGATTTCATTGAAGGCATGGCCAAAGGTCTGGCCGTGCTGGAGAGCTTTGATACGGAGCGCCAGCGGCTCAACGCCACCCTGGCAGCAGAACGCGCCGGTATCACCCGCGCCGCGGCCCGGCGGCACCTGCTCACGCTGGCCCACCTGGGGTATCTGGAGACGGATGGCAGCCACTTCTGGTTGTCGGCCAAGGTGCTGCGCTTCTCGGGCAGCTACCTCGCATCGAGCCGGCTGCCGCGCACCATCCAGCCCACGCTGAACCGCCTTGCCGTGCAGGCGCAGGAGTCGTTCTCGGCCGCCGTGCTGGACGCCGATGAAGTGGTGGCCGTGGCACGTGCGGGGGTTGATCGCAACCCTTCCGTGTCACCGACGGGGCGGGTCACGGCCTATGGCCTGCACCTGGGCGCGCGCCTGCCGGCCCACGCCACCTCCACCGGGCGCGTGCTGCTGGCGGCCAAGAACCGTACCGAATTTGCGGCCTGGATGAAGGGCCGCCAGCTGCCCCGCCTGACACCCATGACCATCACCGACCCCAAGGAATTCCGTGCCGTGATTGACGCAGTGCGCAAACAGGACTTTTGTCTGAACAGCGAGGAGCACGAGCTGGGCGTGCACGCGCTAGCCGTACCGCTGCGCAACGGCCAGGGCGCAACCGTGGCGGCGCTGAATGTGGTGGCCTCGCCCAGCCGGCTGTCCACGCAGGCCATGCAGCGGGATCTGTTGCCGCTGCTGTTTGAAGCCGCGCGCGAGCTGCGGTCCCTGCTCTAACGCAACGCCTGGCTATAGCAGGATGGAATTGCTCACCGCCTCCAGCTCCGTGCGCAACCAGCGGTGCGAGGCATTGATCTGGTGGCGCATGTGCCAGATCATGTACATGGGCATGGTCGGGCACGGCACCGGCACAGGGGCATTGGCCAAGCCTTGCATCAAGTGGGAGCGCAGCCGCTGCGGTGCGGTGGCCAGCATCTGGCTGCCGCGCAGGAACGGCGGCAGGCCGGCAAAGCCCGGCACCATGACCGTGAAACGCCGCTGGATGCCTTTGGCCAACAGGTACTGGTCCAGGTCCAGCGCCCTGCGCGGCTCGTAGACCACGGTGACGTGGTCCGCGGCGAGGTATTCCTCCGCTGTGCGGGGCGCATCGCGCTGGCTGGCGTCATAAAACACGCGGTACTCGTCCTCGAACAAGCGCTTTTGCAGGATGTCGGAGCCGTCCGGCGGGCGCGGGCTGATGACCAACTGGCACTGCTCCTGGCGCAGCATCTCCAGGCGGGGCACGTCCGACGGAATCACCCGCAGCTTGACCCCCGGTGCCTGCGTGCGCAGGCGGACCATCAACGGGGGCAGCAGCAGATCACGCTGAAAGTCGTTGGCGGCAATGGTGAAGGTGGTGCGCCACTGGGCCGGCACAAACTCGGCCGAAGTGGCAAAGCGCTCCAGGCTGGAGAGCAGTTCACGCGCCTGCTCCGCCAGTTGCTGGGCATGGGCCGTGGCCACAATGCCGCGCCCGGATTTGACGAACAGCGGGTCTCCGGTGATGGCGCGCAGCTTGTCCAGCAGGTGGCTGACCGCCGACTGGGTAACGCCCAGGCGCTGCGCGGCGCCGGTGATGGACCCCACCTCCACCACGGCCACCAGCAGCTGCAGCAGATGGCCGTCCAGGTCTGAATAATCGAATTTACTCATGGGTTGCATCATGATTCATGTATTTATCTTTGGCAATGGGCATTGAATACTGGCGGCCATTCACCTCAAAACCAGGAGACAAACCGTGGCTTCCAGCACCCCCTTGCCGCCCATCCCGGGCACCACCCCCTTTGATGCCGAACAGGCCAAGAAGGGCTACGCACTCAACAAGATGTGCTTTTCGTTCAACTCGGCCGACAACCGCGCCGCGTTCCTGCAGGACGAAGAGGCCTACATGCGCCAATACGGCCTGAACGAAACCCAGACCGCAGCCATCCGCGCCAGGAACGTGCTGCAACTGATCGCGGCCGGCGGCAACGCCTACTACCTGGCCAAGTTCGCCGGCATCTTCGGCCTGGACATGCAGGACATCGGTGCCCAGCAGACCGGCATGACCAAGGAACAGTTCAAGGCCAAGCTCGTCGCGGCGGCACATCAGTAACTTTGCGGGACTGACCGCAGCGGCAAAGCCGCAAGCTCTGTCGCCAACACTTTAGGAAAAACCAAATGGCACAACTCATAGGCTGCATCGGCACCTCCCACATCCCCGCCATTGGCGGCGCCATCCACAAGGGCCTGCAGCAGGACCCGTACTGGAAACCGTTCTTCGACGGCTTCCCGCCGATTCGCCAGTGGCTGGGCGAGAAGAAGCCCGATGTCGTCGTCATCTTCTACAACGACCACGGACTGAACTTTTTCCTGGACAAGATGCCCACCTTTGCCGTGGGCGCCGCGCCCCAGTATGTGAACTCGGACGAAGGCTGGGGCATTCCGTCGCTGGAGCCGCTCAAGGGCGAGGTGGACCTGTCATGGCACATCATCAACACGCTGATCGACCAGGAGTTCGACATCGTCTCCTGCCAGGAAATGCTGGTCGACCACGCCTGCTCCCTGCCGCTGAAGCTGCTGTACCCCGAGGGCAACTACCCCGTGACGGTGGTGCCCATCTGCATCAACACCGTGCAGTTCCCGTTGCCCAAGGCCGGCCGCGTCTACGCCATGGGCAAGGCCGTGGGCGAGGCCATTGCCTCCTGGGACAGCAGCAAGACCGTGGCCGTGATTGGCTCCGGCGGCCTGAGCCACCAGCTCGACGGCGAGCGCGCCGGCCACATCAACAAGGCGTTTGACCTGCAGTTCATGGAAAGCCTGCTGACCAACCCCGAGTGGGCCACGCAGTTCAGCATCCACGAGCTGGTGGAAAAGACCGGAACGCAAGGCGTGGAACTGCTGATGTGGCTGGCCATGCGTGCCGCACTCACCGCAGGCAACAGCCCCGGTGTGCGCAAGGTGCACAGCAACTACCACATCCCGATTTCCAACACGGCCACCGGCCTGCTGGCGCTGGAAAAGATCGGCTAGGCTCAAGTCCCCATCTGCGCCCAGGCCTTGTCCAGGCGCTTGACACTGACGGGCTGGGGCGTGCGCAACTCCTGGGCGAAGAAGCTCACGCGCAGTTCCTCCATCAGCCAGCGGAACTCCTGCATGCGCTCGTCCACCGCGCCCTTGCGTTCGGCCACCAGGCGCCAGTAGCGCTGCTCCAGCGGACGCAGCTCGGCCAGACGCGCGGCGTCGCGGGCCGGGTCGGCGCGGTATTTGTCCAGGCGCAGCGTGATGGCCTTCAGGTAGCGGGCCAGATGCTGCAGCCGTGTCCAGGGCGCAGCCTGCAGGAAGCGCTTGGGCACCAGGCGTTGCAACTGCTGGGCGCAATCGGCCACGGCGTCCGGGGCGTTCTTGGTGTCCTTGATCTTGCGGGCCGCCGCGGCGTGCTCCAGCAGGATGGTGCCGGCCAGGCGTGCCACCTCGTTGGCAATCAACGTCAGGCGGCCACGCCCCTCCTCCACACGTTTCTTGAAGGCAAATTCGTCGGTCGGCAGCGGGTCGAGCAGGAAGGCCCGATCCAGTGCCACTGCAATGATCTGCTCGCGCAACTCCTCCAACGTGCCCCCTCCACTGCCGTTGTCGGCCTTGCCCACGTTCATGTAGGCCACGGCCATCTTCTGCAGGTCGGGGATGTTCTTTTCCAGGTACTTCAGCGCATCCTTGATCTGCAGGGCAAACAGGCGACGCAGGCCGGCGCGGTGCTTGGCGGCCGATACTTCTGGCTCGTCAAACACCTCGATGGTGACGGCATCACCCTGGTCGATGAGCGCCGGAAAGCCGATCAGCGTCTGGCCGCCCTTGCGGATTTCCAGGAGCTCGGGCAGCTCGCCAAAGGTCCAGGCGGTGTGGCGCTGTTCGGTCACGGCGACCGGCGGTTGCTTGCTCGCGGCAGGACTTGCTACGTTTTTTGTAGCTGCCTGCGCACGTTCCACGAGGGCTGGAGGCGTATTTGACTGTGAAGCATTGCTTGAAACGGCCTGTGCAGCACCGGTCTGCGCCAGCTTGAGCCCGGCCAGTGCCTGGAACGCGCCGCGCGCCTGCGCGCCCAGCTCGGCCTTCAGGGCACCCAGGTTGCGACTGTGGCCGAGCTGGCGGCCATGTTCGTCCACGACGCGGAAGTTCATGAAGAAATGCGGCGTGAGCATGTCGGCCTTGATGTCGGCCCGCGCGATATCCAGCGAAGTGGCTTCGCGCACCAGTTTCAGCACGGCATCGATCAGGCCGCCATGGCCAAAGCGCTCGGGCGCGTTCAGCACCTCGGCAAATTTGCTGGCGGTGTCCGGCAGCGGCACCAGGCGCGAACGCGGGCGTTGGTGCAAGGTCTTGAGCAGGGCCTGCACCTTGTCCTTCAGCATGCCGGGCACCAGCCATTCGCAGCGCTCGTCATTGACCTGGTTCAGCACAAACAGCGGCACGGTCACGGTCAGGCCGTCGCGTGCGTCGCCCGGCTCGTGCAGGTAGGTAGCGGCGCAGTCCACGCCGCCCAGGCGGATGGTCTTGGGAAAGGCTGCGGTGGTGATGCCGGCAGCCTCGTGGCGCATCAGCTCCTCGCGGGTGAGCTGCAGCAGCTTGGGTTGTTTCTTAACCTCTTCCCGGTACCAGCGCTCCAGCGAATAGCCGCTGCACACGTCGGCGGGCAGTTGCTGGTCGTAGAAGGCGTAGATCAGCTCCTCGTCCACCAGCACGTCCTGGCGGCGGGCCTTGTGCTCCAGTTCTTCCACCTGGCGCACCAGTTTCTGGTTGGCGGCCAGAAACGGCAGTGGCGTCTCCCACTCACCCGCCACCAGCGCCTGGCGGATGAAGATCTCGCGGGCACCGGCCATGTCGACCCGGCTGTAGTTGGTGCGCCGACCGTTGTAGATGACGATACCGTACAGCGTGGCGCGCTCCAGCGCGATGACCTCGGCGGCCTTTTTCTCCCAGTGCGGGTCCAGCAACTGCTTTTTCAGCAAATGCCCACCCACCTGCTCCAGCCACTGCGGCTCGATATTGGCAATGCCCCGGCCAAACAGGCGCGTGGTCTCCACCAGTTCAGCCGCCACAATCCAGCGCCCGGGTTTCTTGGTCAGGTGCGCGCCGGGGTGGGCATAGAACTTGATGCCCCGTGCGCCGAGATATTCGCCACCGGAGCCTGGCTTGCTGTCGCCCTCGCTCTCGATCTTGCAGCCGATATTGCCCAGCAGGCCGGACAGCATGGACAGGTGCAACTGCTCGTAACTGGCCGGCAGCGTGTTGAGCCGCCATTTATGCTCGGCCACCACGGTGTGGAGCTGGCTGTGGATGTCCTTCCATTCGCGCACGCGGCGGATGTTGACGAAGTTCTGGCGCAGCAGTTGTTCGTATTGGCGGTTGGTTAACTTGTGGGTGGCGGAGTGGGCGATGACATTGGAACGCGCAGGGCGTTGTGACACCTGGGCGTTCTGCTTCGTGTCCCCCGCCCGCTGTGCGGGCTCCTCCTTTACCTGCGCAGAACGCCCAGGCGCCCCAACACCCGATTCCGTGGTGTGCGAGCCGCCGCGTGCATCGTGAATCCACTTCCACAGTTTCAGGTAGCCGGCGAATTCGCTCTTTTCGTCGTCAAACTTCTTGTGCGCGGTATCGGCCTGTTGCTGCGCCTCCATCGGCCGGTCGCGTACGTCCTGCACACTCAATGCAGAGGCAATCACCAGCGCCTCGTCCAAGGCCTCGCGCGAGCGGGCTTCGAGCAGCATCCGGCCTACGCGCGGGTCCAGGGGCAATTTCGACAATTCCTCGCCCAAGGGGGTGAGTTCATTCGCGTCGTCCACCGCGCCGAGTTCGTTGAGCAACTGGTAGCCGTCGGCAATGGCGCGGCCCGTTGGGCGCTCAAGGAACGGAAAGTCCTCGACGATGCCCAGGTGCAGCGACTTCATCCGCAGGATGACGCCGGCCAGCGAGCTGCGCAGAATTTCCGGGTCGGTAAACCGGTCGCGCCCGGCGAAGTCCTTCTCGTCGTACAGGCGCAGGCAAATGCCGTTGGCCACACGCCCGCAGCGCCCGGAGCGCTGGTTGGCGGCGGCCTGGCTGATGGGCTCCACCAGCAACTGCTCCACCTTGCTACGAAAACTGTAGCGCTTCACGCGCGCCGTACCTGCGTCGATGACGTATCGGATGCCCGGAACCGTGAGTGATGTCTCTGCCACGTTGGTGGCCAGTACCACGCGCCGCCCGGTGTGGCCATCGAAGATGCGGTCCTGCTCGGCGGGGCTCAGGCGGGCGAACAGGGGCAGCACCTCGGCGTTGCGCATCACCGGCTGGTGCGAGAGGTGCTTGCGCAGGTGGTCGGCCGCCTCGCGGATCTCGCGTTCACCGGGCAGGAACACCAGGATGTCGCCCTGGTTGTGCGGGTCGCGCCACAGCTCGTCGACGCCGTCGGCTATTGCCGAGTTCAGGTCGTATTCACGTGACTCTTCGAATGGCCGGTAGCGTGTCTCCACGGGAAACATACGCCCGGAAACCATGATGACCGGCGCCGGCCCCTTGCTGGACTTGAAATGGTCGGCAAAACGCTGGGCATCGATCGTGGCCGATGTCACAACGATCTTCAGGTCCGGCCGGCGCGGCAGTATCTGGCGCAGGTAGCCGAGCAGGAAGTCGATGTTCAGGCTGCGCTCGTGCGCCTCGTCGATGATGATGGTGTCGTAGGCGTTGAGCAGCGGGTCGGTCTGCGTCTCGGCCAACAAGATGCCGTCGGTCATCAGCTTCACTGACGCATCTTTCGACAGGCGGTCCTGGAAACGCACCTTGAAACCCACCACCTCGCCCAACGGCGTCTTCAGCTCCTCGGCAATGCGCTTTGCCACGCTGCTGGCGGCAATGCGGCGCGGCTGCGTGTGGCCGATCAGCCTGGCGCGCTGGCCCGCCGGGTAATTCAGCTTGCCGCGTCCCATGGCCAAAGCGATCTTGGGGAGCTGGGTGGTCTTGCCGGAACCGGTCTCGCCGCAGACGATGATGACCTGGTGGGACGCCATGGCAGCCATGATTTCGTCGCGTTTGCCCGATACGGGCAGCGATTCCGGAAAGTCGATTTGCAGGGAGCTGGAGGTCAAGGTACTAACTTCGTAGAGAATTGCGGATTATCCCCGCCCTGCCATTAATTGCCTTCCTGCCCCGCGCGCCATGACCAACGTCTTCAATTTCACCTTCGTCCCCTGGTTCCGCTCGGTCGCACCGTATATCCACAAGTTCCGCAACCAGACCTTTGTGGTGGGCATCGCCGGTGAAGCCATTGCTGCGGGCAAGCTGCAATTCCTGGCGCAGGACCTGGCCATGATCCAGAGCATGGGTGTCAAGATCGTGCTGGTGCACGGTTTTCGGCCCCAGGTCAATGAACAGCTCCGTGCCAAGGGCCATGCGGCCAAGTATTCGCACGGCATGCGCATCACCGACGAGGTGGCACTGGACTGTGCCCAGGAAGCCGCCGGTCAGTTGCGCTACGAGATTGAGGCGGCCTTCAGTCAGGGCTTGCCCAATACACCGATGGCGGACTCGACCGTGCGCGTCATCTCCGGTAACTTCATCACCGCGCGCCCGGTGGGCATTGTGGATGGCGTGGACTTTCAACATTCCGGGCTGGTGCGCAAGGTGGATATTGCCGGTATCAGCCGGGCGCTGGACATGGGCGCCATGTTGCTGGTGTCACCGTTTGGCTTTTCGCCTACGGGTGAGGCCTTCAACCTGGCGATGGAAGAAGTTGCCACATCGGTTGCTACGGCCCTGCAGGCCGACAAGCTGATCTTTGTGACCGAGGTGCCCGGCATCCGCATGCGCCCGCTGGAGCCGGCGTCGGAAGACAACCCCATTGACACCGAACTGCCGCTGGCAGCGGCCGAACAGTTGCTGGCCCAGTTGCCGGCAGCGAATCTGCCGACCGATACCGCGTTCTACCTGCAGCATTGCGTCAAGGCCTGCAAGAACGGCGTGGAGCGTAGCCACATCATTCCGTTTTCCGTGGATGGCTCAATCCTGTTGGAGGTCTATGTGCACGACGGCATTGGCACCATGGTCGTGGACGAGAAACTGGAGGAACTGCGCGAGGCATCCGTGGACGATGTGGGCGGCATCCTGCAATTGATCGAGCCCTTCGAGAAGGACGGCACCCTGGTCAAGCGCAGCCGCACCGAGATCGAGCGCGACGTGGGCAACTACACCATCATCGAGCACGACGGCGTGATCTTTGCCTGCGCGGCGCTTTACCCCTACCCCGAGGCCCGAACGGCTGAAATGGCAGCGCTGACCGTGTCACCCGACGTGCAGGGCCAGGGCGATGGTGAGCGGGTCTTGAAACGCATCGAGCAGCGCGCCAAGGCCTCCGGCCTGGACAGCATCTTCGTGCTGACCACGCGCACCATGCACTGGTTCATCAAGCGCGGCTTTGTTCAGGTGGAGCCCGAATGGCTGCCGGAAGCCCGCAAGCGCAAATACAACTGGGACCGCAAGAGCCAGGTGCTGGTCAAGAAGTTGTCCTGACGCGCCGCCACACCAGCACGGTGCCCACCAGCGCCATGGCGCTGAACCACAGGAACGACCAGTTGGCGATGGAGCCGCCGAGGAAGGTCCAGTCGACCTTGGTGCAGTCTCCCCCGCCCTTGAAGATCATCGGGATGGCGCGTTGCAGGGGGAAGGTTTCAATCATGCCGTAGAGGTCACGCCCGCAGGACACGACTTCGGGCGGATACCACTGCAACCAGCTCTGGCGCGCGGCCACATACGCGCCCCCGACCGCCAGCACCACCAGCAGTGCGCCGCCCCAGATATGCACAGCTTTTCGGCCGCTAGCCCCCGTCAGACCTGCGCAGAGCGCTACCAAAACAAGAGCATATCGCTGCACGATGCACATCGGGCAGGGTTCCAGGCCGACCACCTGCTGCAGGTACACACCAAAGGCCAGCAGCCCCAGGCACGCAAGGCAGATCATTGCCAGAACACGCCGCGGCGCGGTGTCGAATGGGGCCAGTACAACGTTCAAGATCACAATCCCTGTCAGAAAAAAATGCGCCCGTGGTGGCGCTCAGCGTCCGTTGGTGTCAGTTATCCCCGTGAAGTTCCCTGCTCTGACCTGTGGGATTGCCGCCGGACCCCGTCAAACCGAATAAGATTCAGGCTATTGGCTCACTAAGGGCCCTTTCCCTACACATCACAACAAGGTTTTTCTCCATGGCACGCACCGTCAACTGTATCAAGCTGGGCAAGGAAGCTGAAGGGCTGGATTTCCCCCCCTACCCTGGCGAACTGGGCAAACGCATCTGGGAAAGCGTCAGCAAACAAGCCTGGGCCGACTGGCTCAAGCACCAGACTATGCTGGTCAACGAAAACCGCCTGAACCTGGCCGACGCCCGCGCGCGCCAGTACCTGGCCCGCCAGATGGAAAACCATTTCTTTGGCTCCGGCGCAGACGCGGCCCAGGGCTACGTTCCCCCGTCCGCCTGAGCCCATGCTCCACCCTGGCCTGCCGGGTGCCTGGGCGGGTCACCACGCGTGGACCGTACTCGACACCGACTTTGGCGACGGTGAACGTTTCCTGAGCATTCGACGCACCTGGCAACAAGATGCCGGCCGCCCGCGCATGCTGCATTACGTGGGCATTGCGGCGAACGCTTCCGGCTTGTGCCAGCAAGCGGGACTGCCGGAGGTCTGCGCTGATCTGGGGCCGGGGTTTCACCGCATCCTGCTCGACGATGGAACAGTCTCCCTCACCCTGTGTCTTGGCGAGGTACAGGCCGTGCTGGGTGAACAGGTCTTTCAGGCCGACATGGTGTTTGCCGGCGCACCAGACGACAAGTGGGCGGCGCAATTGCTCGCCAGACGCTGCAAACGCGGGACCCGGCTGCATGTGACGCTGCCGGCGCAAACATCCCCGTCCACACACGCCGCAGACACAACGGCGCTGCTGCAGGCCGCAGGATTTGTGCTGGATGACCCGGCGACCGGCCACCGCGCGGCGCTCGCCGGCCGTTTCGACCCGCACTGGGAATTGTCCGGTAGCCGCACGCGCACTGCGCACGTCGCGGCCCAGCCGGCCCGTTGTGCCGTCATCGGTGCCGGCATGGCGGGCGCTGCTGTGGCACAGGCCTTGGCCGCAAGAGGCTGGCGGGTCCATGTTCTGGACCAGGATCGGTTCCCGGCATCCGGTGCCTCGGGGCTACCAGTGGGTCTGGCTGTCCCGCACGTATCGGCTGACGACAACCCGCGTTCGCGCCTGACACGCAGCGGCGTGCGCCTCATGGCACAGCATGCAGACCGTGCGTTGAAACGTGGGAAGGACTGGGCACCCAGTGGCGTGCGGGAGCTGCGTCCGGGTGGCGAGCCGGTCTGGCACCCCAGCGCCTTCTGGATGAAGCCCTCCGCCCTGGTGCGCGTCTGGCTGACACTACCAGGGGTTGAATTCGTCCCCCACGCCAAGGTCACCAAGCTTTCGCGCCTGGGTGAAACCTGGCAACTGCTGGGCGAGCATGGTGAAGATCTGGGTTGCTTTGACGTTGTTGTGCTGGCCAATGCCATGGGCTGCGCCCCATTGCTGCGCAATGGTCTGGAGGCTGCCGCCCTCTCGCCACCGCTGTTGGACAAGATCGCCGCCCTGCACGCCGTCCACGGCACCCTGAGCCATGGCACCTACGCCGAGCCGCTCCCCGGATTGCCCGATTCGCCGGTGAATGGCAACGGCTGCTTCATCCCCCACGTACCGGGTCCCGACGGTGACGGGTGGTGTGCCGGAGCCACGTTCGAGCCAGACGCACTCGCCGCTGCGGACACGCGGGCACAACACGCCCTGAACATGCAGCGCCTGCGCCAGCTGCTGCCGATGGAGGCCTTCGACCTGCCCGACACGCTGGACCGCGGACCGGTGGCTCAGTGGAGCGCGACGCGCTGCGTCACGCATGATCGGCTGCCCCTGGTGGGGCCGGTTGATACCGATGCAGGCACCGGGCTTTGGTTGTGCGTCGGGATGGGGGCCAGGGGCCTGAGTCTTTCTGCCCTGTGCGCGGAACTGCTGGCCGCACGCCTCGGCGCTGAGCCCTTGCCTGTGGAGTTCAGTCTGTCCCGCAGCCTGGATGTGAACCGCATCCGCCGCAAGCGCCTGCCCTGATTTGCCGGCTGAACCTTGGGGTCAGACCTTTTGCAGAAGGCCAATGACCTGCGGGGGATTGAACGGTATCTCCAGCAGGCCAATACAGCCCATCTTCTCGGCCTTTTCCATGGCCGCCCAACTGGGCTGCTCCGTCGCAACGATGATGGCCTGCGGGGGGGCCATCAGGCCCTGCAAGGTCTGCACCAGTGCCCAGGTATCCGCATCGCTGAGTTCCAGGCTCACGATGACCACATCGTAGTGGCGGCGCGAGACCGCAGCGCTGGCCTGCTCGGCGGACTCCGACTCATCCACATCGGTCAGGCCAGCCAGGGACAGACGCGCCCGCAGGTACATGCGGTCTTGCGGCTTCAGGCCCACCAGCAGGGTTACCCGCACGCCCGGCGGCACATCGTCGGCCATGGTGTCGAAGCCGGTATCCACGTCGACAAATCCCTGGGTTGCGAACAGGCCATCAAGCACCTGCACCATGGAATTCCAGTCCACCGGACGGGAAAACGTGCGCCACGCGTGTTCATGGGTCCTGGCACCCACGCAGATGATCTTGGCGTTGGGATTGAAGGTGGGCGAGGCCAACTCAACCTCGGCCTCGTGGCAGTCCATGTCGATCAGAGAGACATGGGGCGGCGCGGGTGCGTCAGGCGTCCACAGGCAATACTCCGGCGTCTGACGCGCCGAAAGGCGAAACAGCGTGTTGAGCGAGTGCCGCTCGATGGCGCTGAAGCCGACAACCTTGACCCAAACTGTGGAAGACATGCTGGACGCGGCCTATTGCATTGCCGCCACTGGGCGCTTGGATCGGACGTAGCCTTCCGGTGGCTGGTAATTCTTGCCGTCCGCGTAGCGCCATTGCGTCATGGTGCCTTTCTGTCCGCGCAGGTCGAGCTTGCCCACGTAGGCACCCATCGTCGACTGTTGGTCCAACGCGCGGAACTCGGCCGGACCAAAGGGCGTGACGAACTTCAAACCCCGCATGGCAGTGACCAGTTTCTCGTTGTCGGTACTCTTGGCCTTGGTGATGGCAGCGAAGATGGCCTGCATGGTGGCATAACCGACAACCGAGCCCACTTTGGGGTTTTCATTGAACTTCTTGTAGTAGTTGGCAGCAAAGGAGGCGTGCTCCGGCGTATCAATCTGGTCCCAGGGGTAACCGGTCACGATCCAGCCCTTGGGGGTTTCATCCTTGAGCACATCCAGGTATTCCGGCTCACCGGACAGCATGGACACCACCGGTGTCTTGGGGAACACGTTGCGCTGGTTGCCCTCGCGCACCAGCTTGGCCAAGTCCGCACCAAAGGTGACATTGAAAATGGCGTCGGGCTTGGCCTGGGTTACCGCCTGCAAGGTGCTGCCAGCATCCAGTTTTCCTAGCGCCGGCCATTGCTCGGCCACAAACTCCACGTCGGGCCGGCGTGCCTTGAGCAGTTCCTTGAAGCTGGCCACCGCGCTCTGACCGTATTCGTAGTTCGGGGCGATGGTGGCCCAACGCCTGGCGGGCAGCTTGGCCGCCTCTTCCACCAGCATGGCCGCCTGCATGTAGGTGCTGGGGCGCAGACGGAAGGTGTAGCGGTTGCCCTTGTCCCAGACAATCGCATCCGTCAGCGGCTCGCTGGCTACAAACAGGCGCTTGTTCTTCGACGCATGGTCGGCCAGCGCGAGGCCCACATTGGACAGAAACCCTCCGGCCAGCACATCTACATGTTCACTGGACGTCAGCTCAATCGCATGGCGCAGTGCTTCCTCGGGCTTGCCCGCGTCATCCCGCGCAATGACTTCCACCTTGCGCCCCAAAAGGCCACCCTTGGCGTTGATCTCTTCCACAGCCAGTTGCCAGCCCTGTCTGTAGGGGGTGGTGAACTGCGGCATGCTGGAGTAGCTGTTGATCTCGCCAATCCTGATCGGTTTGTCCTGTGCCCATGCGCCAAGGGACAGGGCCAACAGAAGGGGGGAAAGTAGTCGCTTCATATGTTCTCCAGAGCCTTGAACTCTAGCAGTGTTTGTACCAGGCAGAACGCCCTAGCGCTCTTTCGTATAGGGTCGACCCAAGGCCTGAGGCGCTACGGCCTTGCCGATAAAGCCCGCCAGCAGAACCACCGTCAGCACATAGGGCAATGCCTGGATGGCCTGCACCGGCACCTCGCCAATGAGCGGAAGGTGGGCGCCCTGGAGCCGAATGGCGGCAGCGTCCAGAAAGCCGAACAGCAGGCACGCCCAAAACGCCCCCACCGGATACCAGCGCCCAAAGATCAGCGCCGCCAGCGCCATGAAACCACGCCCGGCCGTCATATTGGGCGAGAAACTCGCACTTTGGGCCAGTACCAGATAGCTGCCTGCCAGGCCGCACAGCGTGCCATTGAGGGTCAGCGCGGTGTATCGCAGGCGGGTGACCGACACTCCGGCCGCGTCCACCATCTGTGGGTTCTCGCCCACTGCCCGAAGGCGCAGCCCAAAGCGGGTTCGAAACAGCAGCCACCAGGTGGCCGGAACCAGTGCCACCGCCAGGTACACCAAGGCGTTATGCCCCAACAGCCCCTCGCCCAGCAGCGCGCCAAACCACGGAATCCCCGCAAGCTGCTCCGTCCACTGCGGAAACAACGGCTGGATGCGGACCCCTGCGGTCACGGGTGGAGTCTGCCCACCCTGGGCGAACCAGGCGATGCCCAGCACAACCGTCAATCCCGAGGCGATGATGTTGATGGCCACGCCCGATACCACCTGGTCGCCCTGGTGGCTGACACAGGCCAGTCCATGCATCCATGACAAGGCCACCGCAACGCCGATGGCTGCGAGCATGGCCAACGTGGTCGAACCGGACGCCGCGCCGGTGGCCCCAGCGGCAAAGGCGGCAAACAGCATCTTTCCCTCCAGGCCAATATCCACCACGCCGGAACGCTCGGAGAACAACCCCGCCAGGGCACAAAAGATCAGCGGTGTGGCCAGGCGCAGTGTGGACGCCAGCATGGTTCCCAACAGGGCTTCATCCATGTGCGGCTCCCCGTTGTTTGCGTTGCGGCTGCAGGCGCCCAAGCAGGCTCAGGATCCGGGCCAGCATCGGTGCGATGACGTAGGCCATGGCCCCCGAAAACAGCACGATGAAACCCTGCAGCATGACCACCATGTCGCGACTGAATCCCCGGACCTCAAACGCCACTTCGGCCCCCCCCTGGAACAGGGCACCAAACAGGATGCTGGCCAGCACAATGCCCACCGGGTGGTTGCGCCCCATCAACGCCACGGCGATGCCGGTAAAACCGGCGCCGCTGACAAACTCCAGCAGCAGCTTGCCGTGCACACCGGCAATTTCATTCATGCCGACCATGCCAGCCAACGCGCCCGAGATGGCCATGGCGACCATGATCTGGCGCTGCGGGCGGATGCCGGCATATTCCGCAGCCCCGGGGCTGGAGCCGACTGCACGCAAGTGGTAGCCGCCACGGGTACGCCACAGGAACAGGTATACACCGACCGAGGCCAGACCCGCCAACACCAGGCTCAGGTTCAGCGGCGACGCCGGCCACTCCACACCGATCCAGGCCAGCGCCTCATGCAGGCCCGGGAGTTTGGCCGAATCGGCAAACGCCACGCTCTCCACCGACATGGACCCCGCCGGTCGCAGATGGTTGACCAGCAAATACACCAGCAGGGTACTGGCGATGAAATTGAACATGATGGTGGTGATGACCACGTGGCTGCCCCGATACGCCTGCAGATAGGCCGGCACCGATGCCCAGGCCATCCCGAACAGCGCACCGGCGAGAACCATCAGTGGCAGCATGACCCATGCCGGCAAAAAGGCAGACCACCACAGCGCCACCAGCCCGGTACCCAGCCCGCCCAGAATGGCCTGCCCTTCTCCACCAATATTGAACAAGCCGCCGTGGAAGGCCACGGCCACAGCCAGGCCGGTGAAGATAAAGGTCGTCGCGTAGTACAACGTATAGCTGAAGCCCCGTGCCGTGCCAAATGCGCCGTGTACCAGCACCGTGATGACTTCCACCGGGTTCTGCCCCACCAGGGCGACGACACCGGCCGCCGCCAACAGGGCCACGGCCAGGCACACCACCGGGAGCAGCAACAGGTCGGCCCAGCGCGGCAAGGTGTGGGATGCAGCACTCATGCGGGTTCTCCCACCATCAGCAGGCCCAATTTGGCCTCGGTACATGCGTCAATGGCCAGTTCGCCGGTGACCCGGCCCTGATTCATGACCACGACACGGTTGGACAAGGCCAGAATCTCATCCAGCTCGCTCGATACCACCAACACGGCACAACCGGCATCGCGCATGGCGCGCAACTGGCTGTAAATGAATTCGATGGCGCCAATGTCCACACCGCGCGTCGGCTGGCCCACCAGCAGCACCTTGGGTGTTTGGCCCAGTTCGCGGGCCAGAACCAGCTTCTGCTGGTTGCCGCCGGAGAAGCTCCGACTGAGCAGCTCCGGGTCGCGCGGGCGCACATCGAAACGTTCCATCATCGTGCTCGTTTCCGCACGCATGTGATCGTGGTTCATCCAGCCGCCTTTGGCATAGGTCGGGAGCCCGTCATATCCCAGCACGGCGGACTCCCACGCCACAAAGTCCATCACCATGGCGCGGGCATGGCGGTCTTCCGGCACATGGGCCAGGCCCAGTGCACGGGCTGTTTGCGGGTCCAGCCAGGCACCGGCTTCAAAGCGTTGCCCCCCCAACTCCAGCTGTCCCTGGGTCGGCTGCAACAGCCCCGACAGCACGTCCAGCAGCTCGCTCTGTCCGTTGCCCGATACGCCGGCCACACCGACGATTTCGCCGCTGCGCAGCGTCAGATTCAGATTGTGCAAACGCACCACGTTCAGCGCGTCGCGTGCCTCGATGCCAATGGCCTGCAACAGCGTGGTCCCCGGTGCCACCGTATCTTCCTGCACCCGCCCCATGTGCACTTTGCGCCCCACCATGGCCTCGGCCAGACCTTCGATGGAGGCTTGGGCAATCGGCATCTCATGCACGACACGGCCAGCACGCATGATGGTCACGTGATCACACAGGCGCATCACTTCCTTGAGCTTGTGGGTGATCAGGATGATGGTGGTGCCCTGCTGGCGCAACAAGCGCAACACATCGAACAGTTGCTCCGTTTCCTGTGGCGTCAGCACGGCGGTCGGCTCATCCAGGATGAGTATCCTGGCGCCCCGGTACAGGGCCTTCAGTATCTCCAGCCGCTGGCGGTCTCCCACAGGTAAATCCGCAACAAGCGCATCCAGTTCCACATGCAGGCCAGTGGACTGCATCAACGCGTTGAGTTTGCTGCGCACCTGGGCGTCGGCCCGGCGCAGCAGCCAGTGGGGCTCGGCCCCCAGCATGACGTTTTCCAGTGCAGTCAGCGTATCCACCAACATGAAGTGCTGGTGCACCATGCCAATGCCCAGTGCTATGGCGTCATCCGCGCTGCGGATGGTGGCTGCTTGCCCAAAGATTTCGATGGCGCCATTGTCGGCCTCGTAGAAGCCGTAGAGCACCGACATCAGCGTGCTCTTTCCCGCACCATTTTCCCCGACCAGCCCATGAACGGTACCAGTCTGAACGCACAGATTCACATCCGCGTTGGCGGCAACCGCCCCAAACTGCTTGTGGATACCGGTCATGCGGACCGCAGGGGCCGCAGTCACGGCTGGGCCCGCCATCAGTATTTGCAGGCGTTGTCTGCCATATAGTCAGCCGCCTTGATCTTGCCACTGACGATATCGGCCTTGATGGCCTCCACCTTCTTCTTCATATCGGCGCTGACGAGTTTGGCGTTGTTGTCGTCCAGCGCATAGTCCACGCCGCCTTCCTTGAGGCCCAACACCGAAATACCCGCCTTGTGTCCCTTGGCCACGTTGTAGACGGCAAGGTCCACGCGTTTGACCATGGAAGTGAGCATGGTGCCGGGTTGCAGGTGGTTCTGGTTGCTGTCCACACCAATGGCAAGCTTGCCAGCATCCTTGGCAGCCTGGTAGACACCCATTCCGGTGCCACCGGCAGCAGCGAACACCACGTCGGCACCCTTGGCAAACTGCGCCTTGGCCAGCTCGCCGCCGCGTGCCGGGTCGCTCCAGGCCGCGCCTGTGGTGCCGGTCATGTTGGCAAATACCTCGGCCTTGGGGTTGGCGTACTTGGCACCCTGCTCATAGCCACACTGGAACTTGCGGATCAGCGGAATGTCCATGCCGCCCACGAAGCCCACCTTGCCGGTCTTGCTGGCCATGGCCGCCATGGCACCGACCAGGAAGCTGCCTTCATGTTCCTTGAAAACCACGGACTGCACATTGGGCTGGTTCACCACCATGTCGATGATGGCGAACTGCAGCTTGGGGAATTCCTTGGCAATCTTCTCGATGCTGGATGCCTGGCCAAAGCCGATGCCGATGATCGGGCTGGCACCTCGCTCCGCCATGCGTCGGATCGCCTGCTCGCGCTGCGACTCATTCGAAATCTCAAACTCCAGATATGGCTTGCCGCTTTCCTTCTTCCACTGCTCCATGCCACGGTAAGCAGCCTCGTTGAAGGACTTGTCAAACTTGCCGCCCATGTCGAACACGATGGCCGGCTCTGCGGCCACATGAAAACTCGCGGCCAACGCGGCCCCCAGGAGTGTCAAGCGTGCCAAGTTCTTGAAATTCATATCGACCCTTTTTGATTGAAGTGCGAAATTGCACTTTAGCGCAATGCCTGCGCGCATCCCGGCAATTCCGGGGTTATTGGAAGCGCCCATTGAACCCCAGCATTTTCCATTCCACAATGATGACTTAACTGTATACAAAAAATTCTATTCCATGATATTAGTTGCCGGATCAGCCAACCTGGACTTCTGTGTTCGGGCCCCCCACATTCCCGGTCCCGGCGAAACGGTTCTGGGACGTGCCTTTGAGACCTTTCCAGGTGGCAAAGGCGCCAACCAGGCCATTGCCTGTGCCCGTGCGGGGGGCGTTGACACAGGAATGCTGGCCGCCATGGGTGATGATGCATTTGCCGTGCCACTGGAAAAGTCCCTGCGCGACGCCCAGGTGCAACTGCATCTCGTGCGAACCGCAGACCAGCCGACCGGAACCGCCTTCATCTGCGTTTCGGACGATGCCGAGAACGCCATCACCGTTGCGCCCGGCGCCAATCTGAGCCTGCGAGCGGAGCACCTACCCAACCTCGACGGCGTGAGCCACCTGCTGATGCAACTGGAAATCCCGCTGGACGCCGTCTCCGCTTATGCGCAAGCGGCGCAGCAACAAGGTGTGAAGGTGGTGCTGAATGCGGCACCGGTTCAGGCGCTTTCCGCTGAACTGTTGGGACAGATCGATATTCTGGTAGTCAACGAAGGTGAACTGGCGACGCTCTCCGGCCTGAGCGGCAGTGTGGCCGAGTGCCTGGAGCGCATCCAGGTGCCCACCGTCGTCGTGACACTGGGTGCACGCGGATGCTGCGCGCGCACCAACGGCACCTTTGTGGTGCAACCAGCATTTCCAATAACGCCGGTGGACACCACAGCGGCGGGCGACACCTTTTGCGGCAGCCTCGTTGCCGCGTTGAGCCAAGGTGCCGACCTGACGCGCGCACTGGTGCAAGCCAGCGCCGCAGGTGCACTGGCCTGCACCTCCATGGGGGCACAATCCAGCATTCCGCACGCGACCGAGGTCGCCCAGTTCCTGGCACAACAGGCGGCGCCCGCGCCGTCTGCCATCGCCGCCTTGCGAGCCTACTGCGGCTTGCCGGCCTGAACCCACGCCAACACCGACACCATGCACCAACAAGCTCCCCGCAAAGTCATTTACGACACCGACCCCGGCGTAGATGACGCCATGGCCCTGTATTTCGCCCTGGCCCACCCTGGAATCGACGTAGTGGGCATCACCACCACGTTCGGAAATGTCTCGGTGGAGCAGGCGGCCATCAATGCGCTCTACCTGACGGCCATTGCCAATCGCAAAGTCACCGTAACCCAGGGTGTCATGACCCCTTGGGTCAAGCCGGGCGAGGCACCGCCAGACTTCATCCATGGTGCGGACGGCCTGGGCAACCTGGCCCAACGCGTGCCCACCCACAACAAGCTGGACCCGCGTTCATCGGCCCAGTACATCGTGGACATGGCACGCGCACATCCTGGCGAAATCACCCTGGTAGCAGTCGGCCCGCTAGGCAATTTGAGCCTGGCACTGAAGCTGGAGCCCAAGCTGCCACAGTTGCTGCGCGAGGTCATCATCATGGGCGGCACGGTCAGCGAGCCAGGCAACGTCTCCCCGGTGGCCGAGGCCAATATCTGGAACGACCCGCATGCGGCTGATCATGTCTTCACCGCCGGCTGGAAGCTGACCATGGTGGGGCTGGACGTGACGCACCGCGTCGTCACCGGCCTGTCGCTCTTCAAGAAGATCGCCGACCACCACCGCCATGTGGCAACGGACACCCTGCACCACGCCGTGGCGTTCTACTCCACCTTCTACAGTGGCCTGCACAAGCACCTTGCGCTGGAGGCGGGCTGCTTCGCGCACGACCTGCTGGCGTTTGTCTACCTGGTGCGGCCGGACCTGTTCACGGTAGAGAGTGGAACCATCCGCGTGGTGACCGAGGGCATTGCCCAAGGGCAGACCATGCTGAACCGACGCCCCTACATCGGCTACCCGCAAGAGGGCTGGGGGCGCCACCTGCCCACCACCGATGTCTGCATGCAGGTGGATGCGCCCGGCTGCGTCGCGCTGTTTGAAGAAACCCTGATGTCCAACTGGCTCCACGCCTGAGAGGTCATTCCATGCACCTGCCCATCGTCGACTTCCAAAGCCCCAACGCCGCCCAGGACTTCAGCCAGAGCCTGCACGAGACCGGCTTTGGCGTGCTGCGCAACCACCCGCTGGATCAGGGACTGGTGGAGAGCATCTATGCCGAGTGGCTGGCCTTCTTCAAGACGGACGCCAAGCACGCCTACCCGCAGGACCGGGAGCGCCATGACGGTTACTTCTCCCCCGCCGTGTCGGAGATCGCCAAGAACCACACGCAGCGCGACCTCAAGGAGTTCTTCCACATCTACCCCTGGGGCCGCTACCCGGCCGAAGTCTCCGACACGGCCCGGCGCTACTACGACCAGGGCAGCACTCTGGCGCGCACCTTGCTGAATTGGGTCGAAGCCCATTCCCCGGAAGCAGTTAAGGCCCGCTACAGCATGCCCCTGCCCCAGATGCTGGAAGGCAGCGACCACACCCTGCTGCGGGTGCTGCACTACCCGCCGCTACGCGGTGACGAGGAACCCGGCGCCGTGCGTGCCGCGGCCCATGGCGACATCAACCTGCTGACCATCCTGCCCGCAGCCACCGAGCCGGGCTTGCAGGTGCTGGGCAAGGACGGCGCCTGGTTTGACGTGCCCTGCGACTTTGGCCTGTTGATCGTCAACATCGGCGACATGCTGCAGGAGGCGTCCGGCGGCTACTACCCCTCCACCGTGCACCGCGTGCTCAACCCCGTCGGCGAGGCGGCCACCAAGTCGCGCATTTCCCTGCCGCTGTTCCTGCACCCGCGGCGCGACGTGGTGCTGTCCGATCGCTACACCGTGGGCAGCTACTTCGACGAGCGCATGCGCGAGCTGCGCGGCGAAGCATGAGCCCACGGTTTTCCAATTCGGACCCTCGGGTCGTCATCGGCAATTTCCCGTGGTACGAGATGGTTTGGCGCTCCCTGCGCGGCGACTTCAAGCCCAAGGCCGAACCGCAGGGCGGCTATGAGGCCTTTGCCCGCACATGGAGTCAGCCGGTGGACCACGCGCGCATTGCGCAGCGCCAGGTGCAGCCCGTCATCACCTGGCTGGGCCACGTCTCCATGCTGCTGCAGGTGGGCGGCCTCAACATCCTGCTGGACCCCACGCTGGCGCCCTGCGCTGGGCCCTACGGCCGCCTGGGTGCGCCGCGGCGCGTGCCGGCACCGCTGACGCCCGAGGAGTTGCCCCCCATCGACGTGGTGTTGATCTCCCACAACCACTACGACCACCTGTGCGACGCCACCATCAGCCGCCTGCTCGCCAGCGGGCAAAAGCCGCGCTTCTTCGTACCGTTGGGGCTCAAGGCCTGGTTTCATGAGCGCAGCATCCTGGATGTGACCGAGATGAATTGGTGGGACGGTGCCGCGCTCACCAACGACCTGCACCTGCATTTCACTCCGGCCCAGCACTGGAGCCGGCGCACGCCGTGGGACACCAACGCCTCGCTCTGGGGCGGCTTCATGGTGGAATGGCGGCGCCCGCAGGCCGATGCGTGGCGCTTCCTGTTCCCCGGCGACACAGGCTACAGCGACGACTTCAAGGCCATTCGCCAGCGACTGGGCCGTGTCGATTTTGTCGCGCTGCCGATTGGCGCCTACCTGCCGCGCGACTTCATGCGCCCCATGCACGTCAATCCGGCCGACGCCGTGCAACTGATGCAGGACCTGGGGGCCAAACAGGCCATGGGCGTGCACTGGGGCACTTTCATGCTCACACAGGAGGCATTCGATCAACCGCCCAAGGATCTGGCGCTGGCGTTACGGGACCAAGACCTGCCGCCGGATAGCGTCTGGCTGATGCGCCACGGGGAAACCCGGGCGATTCCGTTGAACCAATAACGCCCATATTCCAATTCGGAATATGGGCATAACAAAAAAATAGTTTTCAATCTAAGGCCAGCCGCCTACAGTCGCACCCATGCAAGAAATAGCGTTTGTCGTTGCGGGGTTTGTGGTTGGTGCCATCGTCGGACTCACCGGCGTGGGTGGCGGCTCTTTGATGACGCCCATCCTGATCTTCTTCTTCGGCATCAAGCCCTACCTGGCCGTCGGTACCGACCTGCTGTTTGCAGCCTTCACCAAGATGGGCGGCACGATCAAGCTGGCGCGCTCGCGCCACATTGACTGGCCCGTGGTGCTGAACCTGTCCGCCGGCAGCATTCCCGCCTCGCTCATCACCCTGTACATCCTGCACAACGTGGGCGCGGCCAGCCAGCCGGTGCAGAAACTCATGACCACAGCCCTGGGCCTGGCCCTGTTGCTCACCGCCGCCGCCACGCTGTACAAGGTCATTCGCGGCAAGGCGGCCCCCACCAGCATTGCCAAGGGCCAGGAGGCCGCTGCCGCCCGTCCGCGCCACTGGAGCCTGCCTCTGCTGTTTGGCGCCGTGATCGGCACGCTGGTGACGCTGACTTCGGTGGGTGCCGGTGCCATTGGCGTCACCGTGCTGATGATCCTGTACCCCCTGTTGCCGCTGCCGCGTATCGTCGCCGCAGACATCGCCTATGCCGTGCCGCTGACCCTGGTCGCCGGTTTCGGCCACGCGTCCCTGGGTTCCGTGGACTGGCCGATGTTGGCCAGCCTGCTGGTGGGTTCGATTCCCGGCATCTGGGTGGGCTCGCACCTGATGGCCAAGACGCCCGAGCGCGTCATCCGCTCCCTGCTCTCCGTGTTGCTGGCCTACGCCGGCTTGAAATTGATTGCCCTCTGACCTATGTACCAATACACCGAATTTGACCGCCAGTTCATCCGAAGCCGCGCCGCCCAGCACCGCGACCAGTTGGAACGCAACCTGGCCGGCACCCTGAGCGACGACGAGTTCCGCCCGCTGCGCCTGCAAAACGGCTGGTACATCCAGCGCTACGCCCCCATGCTGCGCGTGGCCGTGCCCTACGGTGAGATCGCCAGCCGCCAGTTGCGCGCCCTCGCCCGCATCGCCCGCGAGTACGACCACCCCAGCAAGGAGGTGTTCGACAAGGCAATCGGCACCCAGGCCACCTGGGGCACCACCCACCTGCCGGTGGGCTACGGCCACTTCACCACCCGCCAGAACGTGCAGTTCAACTGGATTCCCCTGGTAAAGAGCGCTGACGTGATGGACCTGCTGGCCAGCGTGGACATGCACGGCATCCAGACCAGCGGCAACTGCATCCGCAACATCACCAGTGACGAGCTGGCCGGCATCGCGCCCGACGAGATCGCCGATCCGCGCCCTTTCGCCGAGATCATGCGCCAGTGGAGCACGCTGCACCCCGAGTTCGCCTTCCTGCCGCGCAAGTTCAAGATCGCCATCACCGGCGCCACCGAAGACCGCGCCGCCGTGGCCTGGCATGACGTGGGCCTGCACCTGATCAAGAACGACGCCGGTGAACTGGGCTTCAAGGTGCTGGTGGGCGGCGGCATGGGCCGCACCCCCATCATCGGCACGGTGATCCGCGAGTTCCTGCCCTGGAACCAGATCATGAACTACCTGGAAGCCGTGGTGCGGGTCTACAACCGCTGGGGCCGCCGCGACAACCTGTACAAGGCCCGCATCAAGATCCTGGTCAAGGCCGAGGGCCAACGCTACATCGACGAGGTGGAGGCCGAGTACCAGCAAATCCTGACCGCTGACGGCGCGCCGCACACCATCCCGCAAGCCGAGCTGGACCGTGTTGCAGCATCATTTGTGCCGCCAGCCCTCGTGGAACGTGCGCAAGCAGCTAGCAAAACTGTAGCAATCCCGGCAGACCGCCAGAAGAGCTACGAGCGCTGGCTGGCCCGCAATGTAACCGCGCACCAGAACCCCAAACTGCGTGCCGTCACCCTGTCCTTCAAGCGCCTGGGGCAGGCCCCCGGTGATGCCGATGCCGACCAGCTCGACACCGCCGCCGATCTGGCCGACCAGTTCAGCGCCGGCGAGGCCCGCGTCACCCACGACCAGAACCTGCTGCTGCCCTGGGTGCACGAGGACGACCTGCCCGCCCTGTGGATCGCCGCCAGCCATGCCGGACTGGCGCGCGCCAACGTCGGCCTGCTGACCGACATGATTGCCTGCCCCGGCGGCGACTTCTGCGCCCTGGCCAATGCGCGCTCCATTCCCGTGGCGGCCGCCATCACCGAGCGCTACCAGGACATGGACGAGCTGCACGACCTGGGCGAGATCGACCTGCACATCAGCGGCTGCATCAACTCCTGCGGCCACCACCACAGCGGCCACATCGGCGTGCTGGGCGTGGACAAGGATGGCAAGGAGTGGTACCAGATTTCCGTGGGCGGCTCCGACGGCTCGGCCCTGAGTGGTGGTGCCGTGCCCGGCAAGGTCGTTGGCCCATCCTTTACCGCACTGGAGGTGCCCGGCGTGATTGAGGCGCTGCTCGACACCTTCCGCCAGCACCGCAATGGCCGCGAGACCTTCATCGACTGCGTGAAGCGCGTGGGTTTTGACGCATTCAAGGCCGCCGCCAACAGCGCCCGCCTGGCCGATAAGCACGAAGAACTGCATGCCATGCCCAAAACGCACGACTACGCCCGCGATGCACAAGAAGCCTGAGTGACAACGATGACTGCACATACTATGAAATTGATAGCTGCTGACGCACATTCCACGAGGGCTGGAGCCGAAGGTGGCACCAAGGTCCTGACCCTGGCCAACGATATCGACCCGCGCAGCGTGTCGCTAGACGGTGTCACCCGCATCGACCTGAACTTCCCCAAGTTCACCGATGGCCGCGCCTACAGCCAGGCCTTCCTGCTGCGCCGCCGCCTGGGCTTCACCGGCGAGATCCGCGCCACCGGCGACGTGCTGATTGACCAACTGGTGCAGATGGAGCGCACAGGATTTGACGTGGCCGTGCTGCGCGCTGACCAGAACCTGGAGTTCGCCCAAGCGCAGTTTGACCGCTACCGCGGCTTCTACCAGGGCGATGCCGTCACGGTCAAACCGCACTTCGTCCGTGAAGGGGCCGCCGCATGAGCGCCGCGCCGGACCGCTCCAAGCAAGCTCGCACCGCAGTGCATGGCACGGAGGTTTCCCAATGAGCGCCATCGACCTGCATGCCCGCGCGTCGAAAGATTACGCCGCCAAGCTGGCCGAGACCAAGACCCTGTTGATCAAGACCGCTGCCGACTACGCACCCAGCGAAGTCACCCAGGCCTCCAGCCTCGGCGCCGAGGATGTGGTCATCAGCCACCTGATCAACAGCCTGCAACTCGACATCGGCATCTTCGTGCTGGAGACCGGCGCCCTGCACCAGGAAACCCTGGCCCTGCTGGAGCAGTTCAAGGCAGATTCGCGCGCTCCGGTTACGGTCTACACGCCTGTCGTTGAGTCCGTAGTGCAGTTCGTAGCCCGCTCTGGCCGGGACGCCATGTACAAGAGCATCGCCCTGCGCAAGGAATGCTGCGGCATCCGCAAGATGGAGCCGCTGGCGCGTGCACTGGATGGCAAAAAGGCCTGGATCACCGGCCTGCGTCGCGAGCAAAGCGGCGCACGCGCCGATGTGCCGCTGGTCGACACCTCCGAGCCGCGCACCAAGCTCAACCCACTGGCCAACTGGACCTGGGGCGACGTGTGGCACTACATCGCCGAGAATGGCGTGGCCTACAACCCCCTGCACGATGCTTTTTTCCCCAGCATTGGTTGCGAACCCTGCACCCGCGCCATCAGCCTGGGCGAAGATTTCCGCTCCGGCCGCTGGTGGTGGGAAGACGAAGCCGCCAAGGAATGCGGCCTGCATGTCAAACACGAAGAAGCCAAAGCATGAACGCCATGACCGAACCGACCCATTTCGAGCGCCTCTCCAACCAGCACCTGGATGCGCTGGAAGAGGAAACCATCTTCATCCTGCGCGAAGTCGCAGCCGCTTTCGAGCGCCCGGCCCTGCTGTTCTCCGGCGGCAAGGACTCGCTGGTCATGCTGAAATGCGCCGAAAAGGCCTTTGGCGTGGGCCGCATTCCGTACCCGCTCTTGATGATCGACACCGGCCACAACTTCCACGAAGTAACCGATTTCCGTGATTTGCGCGCCAAGGAACTCGGGGCTGAGTTGATCGTGCGCAGCGTCGAAGACTCCATGGCCCGCGGCACCGTGCGCCTGGCCCACCCCGGCGAGAGCCGCAATGTGCACCAGTCCGTCACACTGCTGGAGGCCATCGATGAGTTCCGCTTTGACGCGCTCATCGGCGGCGCCCGCCGCGACGAGGAAAAGGCCCGTGCCAAGGAGCGCATCTTTTCCCACCGCGACAGCTTCGGCCAATGGCAGCCCAAGGCCCAGCGCCCCGAACTGTGGACCCTGTTCAACACCCGCCTGCAACCGGGTGAGCACTTCCGCGTGTTCCCCATCAGCAACTGGACCGAGCTGGACGTGTGGCAGTACATCGAGCGTGAAAAGATCGCCCTGCCATCGCTCTACTACACCCACAAACGCGACGTCGTCGAGCGCAAGGGCCTGCTGGTTCCGGTGACCGACCTGACCCCGGCCAAGGACGGCGAAACGGTTGAGAGCCGCGACGTGCGTTTCCGCACCGTGGGCGACATCACCTGCACCTGCCCGGTGGAGAGCCTGGCTGCCAACGCCGCCGACATCGTGATCGAGACCCTGCAGGCCGACGTAAGCGAACGCGGCGCCACCCGCATGGACGACAAGACATCTGAGGCTTCCATGGAGAAGCGTAAAAAGGACGGGTATTTCTGATGAACGCTACTACTTTGATAGCTGACCACGCACATTCGACGAGGGCTAGCGACGAATTTGACACACAGTCTGCACTGCGCTTCATCACCTGCGGCAGCGTCGACGACGGCAAGAGCACGCTGATCGGCCGCCTGCTGGTGGACAGCCGCTCGGTGCTGCAAGACCAGTTGGCCAATGTTTCCAAGAGCGGCGAGGCCGACCTGGCCCTGTTCACGGACGGTTTAAGCGCCGAGCGCGAACAGGGCATCACCATCGACGTGGCCTACCGCTACTTCGCCACGCCGACCCGCAAGTTCATCATCGGCGATGCACCGGGCCACGTGCAGTACACCCGCAACATGGTCACCGCCGCCAGCAGCGCCCACGCCGCCGTGGTGCTGGTCGACGCCACCAAGCTGAAGTGGAACGTCGAAGGCCTGGTGGAACTGCTGCCCCAGACCCGCCGCCACAGCCTGCTGGTGAACCTGCTGCGCGTGCCCAGCATCGTCTTCGCCGTCAACAAGCTTGACGCCCTGGGCGACGACGCGGCGGCAGCCTTTGCCAAGATCCGCGAAGCGCTGCTGGCATTTGCCGAGCATGCCAACATCACTGTTGCCGCCACCATCCCCATGTCGGCACTCAAGGGCGACAACGTGGTCACTGCATCAGAAGGCTGGTGCGGCTACACCGGCCCCAGCCTGCTGGAACTGCTGGAGCAACTGCCCGTGACCGCCGCAGAAACGGACGTGCCGTTCTCTTTCCCCGTGCAGTGGGTGGAGAAGTTCCACAACTCGTCGGACACCAGCCAGGGCCGCCGCGTGTTCTGGGGCCGCGTGGCCACGGGCCAGGTGCATGTGGGTGACGCCGTCACCGTGCTGCCCAGCGGCCAAAGCGCCAAGATCGCCCAGGTGCTGGACCATGCGCGCAACCCCAAGGAAGTGCATGCCGGCCACAGCGCGGGCATCGTGCTGGACCGCGAGGTAGACGTGTCGCGCGGCGACTGGCTGCTGGCACAGGTCACACCGGCTGCCGATCCCGCCGATGAATTTGCCGACACGCCGAAGCCCCAGGCCTTCCTGCAGCCCACGCGCGAAATCAATGCCACCGTGGCCTGGATGGACGACGAACCGCTGATCGCCGGGCGCGTCTACTGGGCGCTGCATGGCCACCGCTGGATCAAGGCCAAGGTCAAACGTGTCAATCACAGCCTGGACGTCAACACCCTGGAAGAACACGACGCCGCGCAGATCGAGCCCAACGCCATCGGCCACATCGAACTCGCCCTGCAAGAGCCCATCGCCGCCCTACCCTATGCGCAAAGCCGCGTGCTGGGCGCGTTGATCCTGGTGGACACGGCCAGCCACAAGACCTCGGGCGCATTGTTGTTGAATTGACTTGAAGCAAGCAATGGCGCTGTAATGCAGTGCCTGCCGTACCCCTGCGACAGGGCCGGTCGGCAATTGCCAATAAAATCGGGGGTTGTTAATACCCCCGTCCTAGAAAACAAAATGACCCATACCGTCACCGAAGCTTGCATCAAGTGCAAGTACACCGATTGCGTTGATGTTTGCCCCGTGGACTGCTTCCGCGAAGGCCCGAACTTTCTGACGATTGACCCCGATGAGTGCATCGACTGCGCCGTGTGCATTCCCGAGTGCCCGGTCAACGCCATTTATGCGGAGGAAGATGTTCCTTCCGATCAGCGCCACATGACTGCGCTGAATGCCGAACTGGCAAAGCTTCCCACCTGGACCAGCATCACCAAACGCAAGGCCCCATTGCCCGAAGCCGAAGAGTTCAAGGACAAGACCGGCAAGCTGCAGTTCCTGATCCGCTAAGGCGTTGCGCACCGCGTGATCGAAACCGATGCCGTCATCGTTGGCGCGGGCCCCGTGGGCCTGTTCCAGGTGTTCGAGCTGGGCCTGCTGGAAGTCAAGGCCCATGTCATCGACTCCCTGCCCCACCCCGGTGGCCAGTGCGTGGAGTTGTATCCCGACAAACCCATCTACGACATCCCCGCCGTGCCTGTCTGCACCGGGCTGGAGCTGACCGAGCGCCTGCTACTGCAGATCGCGCCCTTTGGCCCTACGTTCCACTACGGGCAGGAAGTCTCCGTCGTGCAGAAGCAGCCCGACGGCCGCTTCCGGGTAGAGACCAGCCTAGGCACCCAATTTCTGACCAAGACCCTCTTCATCGCCGCCGGCGTGGGCGCCTTCCAGCCGCGCACGCTCAAGGTCGATGGGCTGGAGCAATTTGTCGCCAATGGCCAACTGGCCTACCACGTCACCAATCCAGCCGATTACGCGGGCAAGAATCTCGTCATCGTCGGCGGTGGCGACTCGGCCTTGGACTGGGCGCTGAACTTCTGTGCCGGCAATCTTGATGGCAATCCGCACAAGGCCTCGAGCGTGATCCTGATCCACCGGCGCGATGGCTTCCAGGCCGCACCCGCCAGCGTGGCCAAGATGCGCGCCCTGTGTGATGCGCTGGAGATGCAATTCCTGGTCGGCCAGGTCACCGGCTTTGATGCCGCGGATGGCCGCCTCACCGACCTCAAGGTCACCGGCGGCGATGGCCTGACGCGCCAGGTGCCCCTGGACATGCTGCTGGTGTTCTTTGGCCTGTCACCCAAGCTCGGCCCCATTGCCAACTGGGGACTGGACATTGACCGCAAGCAACTGGTGGTGGACACCGAGAAGTTCTCCACCAGCGAGCCCGGCATCTTCGCCGTGGGTGACATCAATACCTACCCCGGCAAGAAGAAGCTCATCCTCTGCGGCTTCCACGAAACGGCGCTGGCAGCCTTTGGTGCCATGCCCTTCATCTTCCCCGAGAAGCGTGTGATGCTGCAGTACACCACCACCAGCCCGAAGCTGCACAAGGTGCTGGGCGTGGAGACACCCACGTTCGATGATTGAAGGGACTGCAAAAAATCTCAAATTTTTTCCGCTGTTTTTCAGAACCACAAATTTCCACGCTATAATTTGAGGCTCAATTCCTCGATAGCTCAGTCGGTAGAGCGCCGGACTGTTAATCCGTAGGTCCCTGGTTCGAGCCCAGGTCGAGGAGCCAGAAAAGTGAAAAACCCACCGTCGAAAGATGGTGGGTTTTTTCTTTGCGGCCCGTCTCCCATTCTTCTGCCATCGGCAGTCCATCCACAGCGACACCGAAGGCCACGCATGCAAGCAAAAGACCCCACCACACTCATGCGCGACGGCATTGCGCAAATCACCGCACTACGTCACGACGCCAGTGAAAGTCACATCGCCGAACACATCCGGGGAATGGTGTCAGCGACTATGGGCAACCTGTCTACTCGTGCAAGAGACAGTTCAGAATCAGATGCCAAACATTGGCAGGAGTGGGCACTGGGGATTGCAGACAGTCTGACACCACCTGTTGCGCTTCCGCCAGGCAATTGAGGGGCCGTTCGCCGTCCGCGAGATGCTCACGGTGTCCACGGCGCATCGGTAAAGACAATGGGGGTGTCCAGAATTTTGTGTAGATGGACACGACCAATGCCATCGAGCCAGTGAACATGAGTCTGAGGAAGCTTACCAAGAACTGGAGATCATTCCCCAGCGACGAGGCTTTGACCAAGCTTTTTTATCTGGCCTTGCGCAACATCAGCCAGAAATGGACCGTGCGCATCCGGGATTGGAAGGCTACCCTGACTCGATTTACCATTCAGTTCGGAGATCGCATCTCCGTTAACTGAAGTCCGCCCCGTTTACACAAAAAAACGGACCGCCCCCGGCGGACAGCGTCATAACGTCCCAAACTATTCCGATGGGTTCGTAGTCACAGTGACTCCATAGGACTTCTGCGGAGCATTCGGCACAAGGAAGCGATACTGGTTCTCCCCTTCTTGCCACCAACGTCGCCCGCCATCCCGCTCGAGAGTGTTTTTCAACGTGAGACTAGGTACTAACGTCATACGTTGCCCGTTGACCAATACTGCAGCGACACTATTGGGTCGGATCGTCAGCGTTGCATTCAGATCAATTTCTTGGAGAATGCTCTTCAACACTGCTGTCTCAGAAAAAGCTGGGCGAAGGTTTTGCTTATTTCCTTCTCCGTCCACGAACTCATAGGCGGCATCGTGCGTAGCCTGTAGGCGCGCCTGGCCGGTTGCAGTGTCAAACTGCACCATGGCATCGGGGCGAACTACATAAGTCACTCCGTTGCGCGTTGCGGAAATAACCCCGGCATCATCTATTGACACCCGTACACCGGCAAACAAAGACAGCAGTTGATCCAAATGCACCACGGCCGGGGAAAGCACGACCAATTGACCGTCAACAACTGCCTCGTATTGCCCTGCCTCCGTATCGTAGACTCCATCGGATCTGGTATCTCCCTTGTGGAATGAATGGGGCAACCAGGCAAGCTTTCCTATCTTGCTGCCCTGCACGACCATTGTTCCCATAGTGGTCTGTTCAATGAACTTCAGGTCGTCACCATACTTCTTCGAAAGCATTGCTACCAAACCCGTTAGCAACGCTTGTTTCGAAGCCTGGCCGAGATCCATGATTGCGGGGTATTGCACGACACCATGTTGGGTCATCTGCCTTTGTACGGCCTCCAAGGATGAGGATAGGCTAACTGGGCACGCTGCAGTCGTAAATGCCACGTCGCTGCCATAGGCCTGATTGGATGCATCGGCAACTGCATTGACTCGGTAATGATATGTCGTATTGCATGTCAGTCCAGTTGCAAATGCCGATACTGTGGAACCCGCAACACTTGCAGGCAGCGGACTCTCAGCAGCCACCACTTGAGATCCATAGCGCGCAGAGGCACCGTAGTTGAAACCGACTGAGGTTGCGGCACCTTTTGTCGAGATAGCCCCATTCAACAGAGCACTGCTCGCGGTAATCTGACTGGCCAACAGAGTAGTAGCTGTGGGTGGAATTCCGGCAGAAGTGGCGGTTGTCCGGGCATACCCAGCCGATGCACTACCCGCCCCCGTAGAGGTCCAGGCCTCGACTTCGGAGAGGTAGGTCGAGCCGTCCTTGGTGGCCGTCACGTTCACACGCACCTTGTCCGTCGTCACCGCCGTGAACGGCACCGTGCGCTTGACCAGGTTGTTGCCCGTGATGCTGGCCTGCGTCACCCAGTTGGCTCCGTCCCAGGTCTGTACGTTGAAGGCCGTGTTGCCGTATTGGCTGAAGGTCAGGCTGTCGCTGGGCTCCGCCGGGGTGGCATACGCATCCTGCATGCTGTACACCACCACCTTGTCAATGGTCTTGGCTCCGTTGAAGTTGATCTGCACCCAGTCCGGGAACGCTCCGGGTGTGGCGTCCGACCACATCATCCCCGTGTTCCAGTTGCCCTTGCGCTCGTCGTTGTTGAGCAGGCTCACCGGATGGCCGCTGAGTGTGCTCGAGGCACTGGCTACGCCTCCGTTGGACGCCAACGCCACGTTCTGCGAGACCGGCGCGGCCACCGCAGGCATGACGCTGTTGGAGTCGCCCGACCAGGCACTGGTGCCTACGCTGCTGGTGGTGTTGACCTTGCAGGTGTAGCTCACGCCGTTGGTCAGTCCACTGACCGTGATGGGCGAGGCGCTGCCCGTGGCGCTTACGCCTCCACAGTTGGCCGTGTAGTTCACCAGCGAGCCCGTGCCCAGTGCACCAGGGGTAAACGCAATACTGGCCGTCATGTCTCCCGCGCTGGCCGTGCCGATGGTCGGTGCCGAGGGAGGCGTCGGCGATGGTGCTGGCCCCGTAGAGGTCCAGGCCTCGACTTCGGAGAGGTAGGTCGAGCCGTCCTTGGTGGCCGTCACGTTCACACGCACCTTGTCCGTCGTCACCGCCGTGAACGGCACCGTGCGCTTGACCAGGTTGTTGCCCGTGATGCTGGCCTGCGTCACCCAGTTGGCTCCGTCCCAGGTCTGTACGTTGAAGGCCGTGTTGCCGTATTGGCTGAAGGTCAGGCTGTCGCTGGGCTCCGCCGGGGTGGCATACGCATCCTGCATGCTGTACACCACCACCTTGTCAATGGTCTTGGCTCCGTTGAAGTTGATCTGCACCCAGTCCGGGAACGCTCCGGGTGTGGCGTCCGACCACATCATCCCCGTGTTCCAGTTGCCCTTGCGCTCGTCGTTGTTGAGCAGGCTCACCGGATGGCCGCTGAGTGTGCTCGAGGCACTGGCTACGCCTCCGTTGGACGCCAACGCCACGTTCTGCGAGACCGGGGGTGGCATAGTCAAAAATTGCCAAGTACTCGAATCCAAAATCCCCGCAAATAGATTTGGTACAAAAGCAGTATCTTGAAAGGCCCCAGAATCAATTTGAATGTAATAAGACGTACCGTATGCCAAATCCGAGGCAGGATTGACAACTACGCTGGTACCCTTAGCTTCACCATTCTTTGAATAGGTGGTGTACGACACTTTTGCAGAGTCGGTCGTGTCAATACTCTCAACGATGCCCCCATCTGAGACTCTGCGAATGACTATATTTTTTCCAGACACTGGCGTCACAAATTCAGTAAAATCAATTCTGAAATTTGCGTCAGGTGCGATCCCACTTCCACCATTACCTGGCAATTTGGAATAAATAGCGGGTGCCTGGATATCCGTTACCGTGCTAAAGCTCCACCTAGTGGGATCAAAAATACCACCATATGCAAGGCCAGAGGTCTGCCCAACAAACGCTCCCGCATCAATTAATACATAATAGCTACCACCAGGCAAGTTTAAATTAGGATTTACAGTTACAGTTGTTCCATTAATCGCTACACGGGCTCCATCAGACACTGGAATCGCCTCGACAACCGTGCCGTTAGAGCGATAGATAGTGAGATACTTGCCTGAAACACGCGTCACCGTCTCGTTAAAATTGAGACTCAGATTAGTTCCTTCTAGCACGTTCGCAACACCATTTGGCATAAATGTCGCTGTTATAGGATCAGGGGCACGCGTCGTAAACGACCAAGACAAATCCACAATTCCCGGGAAAGAATTTGGACTGATTGCTTTGTCTTGAAATGCTCCCGGATCTACTTGCACGTAGTACGCCGTCGAGAACGATAAATTAGAAGCCGGATTAACATTGATACCTCCTTTTTTTGTATTAGAGTATGTAACTTTTGAGGAATCGGTGGCAGCAATTCTCTCGATCAATGAATCATCAGACAGGCGCTTTATTGAAATATACTTACCTGAGACCGGTACAACTTCTTCACTAAAAACCAGCTGCAAGTCACCCGTCGGACTTACACCGTTCGCATATCGACTCGGTATGTATTGAGTAACACTTGGCGCAATGGAATCGGAAACAACATTAAAAGCCCACGCCGATACTCCACTAAGACCTGCAAACGGAATACTCCCCGCATTACTAATAAATGCGCCAGCATCTATATTCACGTAATAACTTCCAACCGGCAAAGGGGAACTGGGAGTAAAAGTCACCTTGCCACCAGAAAGAACACTGACTCGTTGCGTATTGTTTGAGGCGATCCTCTCAAACAAAACGCCGTTTGAGTTATATATTGAAATATACTTTCCAGCGACGGCCAGCATGCCTTCGCTAAAGGCAATCTCAAATACACCTGTTTCCGGCCAGTCCGTTGCCCCAGCAGCTGGCTTCAATTGAATAATGGAAGCCTCAGTTGCCGTAGTAAAACTCCAAGTCGCCGAATCCGACATCCCCGCAAAGACATTGGGGAGCGCAGCTTGGTCTCTAAAGGCACCCTGATCAATTTCAACATAATACTGAGTCCCCAACTCCAAATCCACACTAGGATTGATACTAACGGCATAACGAGACTCTTTGGTGCTGCTTGTCCAAGGTTGCAATACCACACGACTTGGATCATCGACGGGAATGCTTTCAAAAACCGCCCCCCCGGAAACCCGTCGAATGCGTATGTTTTTCCCAGAGACAGGCTTCAGTGGCTTATTGAAATAGGCAACAAGATTAAGTGTGCGATCAACATACAATTGCCCCTTAATCGGATTAACACTAATAACCTGAATGGCACTACTATCAGCGACCGTTGTAAACGACCATGCATTCGAGCCAGTTAACCCAACATATGAAGCACCTGACTTTTTCCCAACAAATGCGCCTGGATCTATATTCAAATAATAGCTCCCCGCAGGCATTGATGAAGCGGGATCAACAACAACTCCCCCTTTTGAAGGGGTATACACGCGACTAGTGTCAGTCACAGGGATAGATTCAAGCAAGGTGCCATCGGAACGAAATAAGTTGACACTCTTCCCAGGCACAGGATCAACATCTTCCGAGAACTGCATACCCAGATTAGTGCTATCTGGAACGTTGTTTGCACCATTTGGTGGATACGTTGCACTTAGTCCGGCCCATGCAGCCGTGTGAAAGCGCCAACTCGCAGTATCAGAAATGCCCGCATAAGACTCCGAGGTGCTATTTTTAAATGCCCCGGCATCTATTTGCACATAGTAATCCACATCAAAGGACAAATCCGAAGCAGGATTGATAGTGACACGACTACAACCTGCATTACAACTCTTTGACCCAGTGTTGTTATAGAAACCGACCTTTGCCGTATCATTTACGGCGATTGATTCAACCAATGCATTGTCAACGTGGCGGCGTATGTAGATATACTTGCCTGGCGTTGCCGAAACAATTTGATCAAATGTCACCTCCAAGTTCACTATGGTGGAGGTGTTGGTATCTCCAGGAGCAGGCGCGAAAGAAGAAACAAGTGGTGTCGCCGCATAAGCCCCAGAAATCATGGTAGTGCCAAAAGCCGCAACCAAAATCTGTGACAGCGCATTCCGGCGAAAATGAGTGTTTTTCATATTTATTATGAATTAATGCGTAAATACTATTTTTGCAGAGCCTGCGTAACATCTCGACCCAGCCAGCGCTGCGAGAGTTTGCTGATTTGTCGATTCGACCGAAAATCGTCCACCGTCATGCCGTTGTCATACAAGCCAATGAAGCCCTTTTCTGGGAGGAACATATGGCGCGGACGAAAACCTTCCTGTTTAAAACCCAGATGCAAGGTCAGCGACTGGCTTTGTGGGTTGTCTTCGTAAACGATAGACGTCAGCTTGTTCAAACGAACTTGATTGAATGCAAAGTCCAATACCAGCAGAAACACTTCAAGCGAGTGCTTTGGGTGGTAGTCGCGCGAGTCGACAATACCGTGGATATATTCCGCCCGTTTGTTGCGGAAATCCAAGTCCACGAGGTTCATCATGCCAATGGGGCGCTCGGCACCTGACTCGTCTTTGAGATGGATGACCCAGTCAATAGATCGGCTGATCCACGGAAGAGTGCGCTCCGAGTTTCGAAGTGCAGCTCGAAGCTTTGTCATAGGCTCGTTGGACGGGATGGAGCGGTTGTAGCGGGCCATGAACGCAGCGTTGCGAAAGCTGGAATACAGAAAATCCGCATCACGCTCAGAGTAGCGCCGCAGCGAAACCCATTGACCGATCAGAGGCTTATCCCAATACGGAGCGAGTTGCTCAAGTTGCTCCTCTACCTGCGCGTAACCAGGCTTTAGCTCCAACGCACGTGTCAAGCTCGCTCGCGCGTCCTGAAGGCGCCCCGCCTCCTTGAGTACGACGCCAAGATTGAAATGTGCCTCCGCATACTGCGGAGCCAAGTTGATGGCTTTGCCGTAAGACTCAATCGCGTCGGCTACCAAATTGCGCGCCTTGAGTACATTCCCAAGGTTATTATGGTGCTGCGGATTACTGGGCTGAAGCTTGATGGCGTGGTGAAAAAGCTTTTCTGCCTCAACTGTCTCACCCAATCGAAAAATAGCACTACCCAAGCCGTTCACCGCTGGCGCGAAGTCGGGTTTTGCACGCACAACTTGCTGAAACAAACCGGCCGCTCGTTCTAACTCGCCTCGGTCATGCAATGACAGGGCGTAATTCGTCACATAGTCATAGCGCTTCGGCGCAAGCTCAATCGCCTTTAGAAACGTTTGTTCGGCCTCTTGCAAGAGGCCGCCCTGTGCCAATAACACCGCAAGCAGGTGGTGCGCATCCGCGTGGTGCGGGCTAGTCCGAATTGCCTCGCCAAGCAATTGGCGCGCAAGCGACAAGTCTCCGCGCTGATATGCGCCGACCGCTTGTGCATAGGCATTGGGCGACGTAGGGGTCACTGCGACGCTCCCGGACATTCATGCACAGACCCCATGGCATCGAAGGCACAGCCATGTAGGTTGACCGCACCGCATGCATCGCGAGCAGCCATGACGTCGTCATCGGTCACAAACCCGATTTCGTGTGCCTCATTAGAAGTCCAGATTGCTGGCTCCATCGCTTCCCCCTGCCCAAGCGCAATTTTGTAATGTTATTTGCCCCGGCCGAGTATACATTTGCTTACTTTTCACCCAGCCCTTAGCCTCTGCCCAAGGCAACCCCAATCAATAAAGTGTCTGCGCCACACTACACTTTCCTCAGGTACACCGTCTGATCTATCTTCAGGAGTGAGTCGCCATGAAAGCCATACTTTTAGCAGTTGCCATTCTCGCCACCGGGGCTTCTTACGCGCGCACCATCTGCCCCAATGGCCAGATGGTGGAAGGAGCGATGTGTACCCTTTGCCCCAACGGTCAGTACGTGGGTGGCGCGGTTTGCGTACCGTTGGCCAATGGCAGTTATGTTGCTGGGCAGACGGGCGCGCAGCCACCGACCCGCGTGCAACAGCCTCACCCTATTACCGAACCGGCACGCGTGGATAGCACCCCCTTCAGCAACAAGTTGCAAAGCACGCTGGACATGGTGCCCTCACCCGTGGAGCCGCAGCGCGACAACAGCCGCCATCGCAACGACAACCAGAAATTCACGCAGTGTCCGGATGGCAGCTATGTGTCAGGTCGCTATTGTGTGATGACGTCGAACGGCCGTTACGTCGGCCGCTACTAAGACTTCAAGCCCGGCGCGACTCAATGCGCGCTCTTGCGAAACGCCATCATGCCGCCAGCCTTGGCTACTTCAGCCAGTCCATTCAAGACCTTGGGCGCCCAGTTCGCCGCAAGGTGCTCGGCCACCAGGGCACGCGTCATGCGCTCCGGTTTCTCGCTCGATTCGCATTCGCGCGCCATCCGGTCCGCTTCCACCAGCATGGCATGGGTGAGCTGTAGAACGGCCTTGAACTGTTCCGTCTTGTAGGCCTCATCGACAACTTGCTTGAACAGCCCGAAGGCTCGCGCCTCAACCTCCTCCAGCTTGTCCACCTCAAGGTCATCCTGGGCCAGTCTTTCCTTCGTCATTCCGCGTCCCTTCATTCAATTGACTGGCACGGATTTTCGTCGAAGAAAGACAGGCAAAAAAATCCCCCAGAACCAGTGAAGGCTGGGGGATAAAGCAGTCCGCCGTTACGAGCCTGCAAGCATTCGCGACCCTCAGTCGCAGCTTCAATAAAGCAACATTGGTGCCACCCCAGAAATCCACTCCCGCCAGCAACAAAGTTCCTGCAAAGTTCGTGTTTGCCATCCATCTTTGCGATAAAAGCACTTTTCTCCAAATTCGGTAAAATACGCGATGCCTTTTGATCGGAGCTCCCGCATGCACATTCACACCTTGCACACCATTTACCAATTTGGTGCGTCCGCGGTGTCGACAGGTGTTTGAGGCTTCCGCGTTGGCACCTTCCTTTCCGAATTCCCTTCTTTCCCGTTGTCCCGCACCAGAGCGGTCAGGCGTTGGTGCCGGGCTGTCCTGCATACCCCATCGTTTGCCATGAAAGACCATTACGCAGCCCTGGGGCTCAGCAATGCGGCCAGTCTGGCCGATATCAAGAAGGCGTTTCGCCAACAGGCCTCGCTGTTCCACCCCGACCGCAATCCTGACCCCCAAGCCCCGGCCCGCTTTCGGGCCGTGCAGGAGGCCTACGACGTGCTGTCGGATGACAAGAAACGCCAGGCCTATGACGACAACCGCCGTCGCAATCTGCTGGACAGCCCCATCGATACCGCCCGAGAAATCTGGCAGAACTATTTCAACCGCCTGATCTGAGAGCCCGCCCGTATGAACATTTCTCCCTACTTCCGCAACCTGCGCTCGGCCTATTTCGCGGAACTGGACGACCTGACCTTCGATTCGGAAGGCGTGCACATCCTGGACAAGCGCCTGGCGCAACGCCGCAAGGAGATGGAGTTCCTGGTCCACATGCTCGAGATCAGTCCCGAGATGGTGGCTGTCGTGTTCCACAAGGGCTTTCGTTTTACCCAACTGGCGGTGATGGACCATCTGCTCAGCCTGGAAGCCGACGAGTTACCCGAGTGGGACAGCCTGTCAGACGCCATCGCAATGGAACCCTGGACCCGCGAATGCGTTCAAATTGTGCAGAAGCAGCCCAAGGGCGACTGGTTCCTGACCGTGGCAGCTGCGCTTGAATACCTGTGCACCAAACCGGAGCATGCACCAGTGGGTGAAACGGATGGTGCCGAAGAATCCGAAGAGGAAGACGCGGACGAAACCGAAGCGCGTACCCGAGACGAAGCCGGTGCCGACTGGATGGTGGAACAAGGCTTCGACCGCAAGGAATGACCACATGAACCACCTAGCCCTGATTACAAAAACCCAGAGCCTGATTGCCGCTGGCGACATCGTCGGTGCCGAATCCGCCCTGGTGGAGCTGGCCGACACCGAAGGGGACGGAGCCCTGATGGTGGTGCTGGAGCAGTTGCCGCCCAAGGACATCCTGGCGGTGATCCGCGAGTACGACCATTCCCGCGAATCCGTCATCAACCTGCTGGTGACGCCCGAAATGTTCGCCCGCGCCGTGGTCATTGAAAAGCAGTACAAGGATCTGACCCGCACCCACTTGCGCGGCATGATGAACTCCGTCATCTTCCGGGAGGACGCCGACCCGGTCGAATTCCTGACCGCCATTGGCGACCTGGAAGGCGGCAGCGAAGCCATGGCCGACTACTTCTCCGAAAAATGGAGCCGGATCGAGGCATTTGCCCGCACCGGAACCTTTGACGCGGTCGAGGACGATGGCGAGATGCTGTCCGAATCCGCACTGCTGGCTTCGGCCTACGTGCCACCCAAACTGGAATTGGACGAGGTGGCCGACCAGGACTGGATGCAAATGGCCTGGCTGCTGCGCTACCAGTGCCCGGACCTGTTCATGGAAACCGTGATGGTCCTGCGCGCCAAGGCCCGCGCCCACGACCTGGGCCTGGACGAAGAGGAAGACACAGAGGTCGAGGAAGACGACGGCAAGGTCGAAACCGGCGACACCGACCGCGGCAAGGCCACTCCTGCGGCACGTGATGATGACGAGGAATCCGCCATCTAGCCGATGAAGCCCGCTCAACCACCCCACTCCGTTTCGCTGTTTGACGCCCGCCACTTCTTCGAGAAGGCGCTGGCGCATGGCGTGCAGCACGGCATTCTGAACCAGTCCAAGCTCGACACCATCTGCAATGATGCCCCCAAGGGCATGGTGCAGATTGCCCGCTACTTTGGCAGCGAGTTCCTGCGCCCCGAACTGGAGAAAGCCCGGGACCGCATGGTCAACCTGGTGAGCCTCTATCTGGAGCACACCACAGGCGGCGACCTGCGCAAGGCCGCAGAATCCCTGCGGGATCACTCCTTCCTGTCGCGCTCCAAGGGCGGATCGGACATGCTCAAGGCCCTGATTGCCATGCCACAGAACAGCCACTTCGGCATGCACGAAGGCGGTGGCTTCACCGATGAGCAGATCCCTCTGCTGGCCAAATGGACCTTGCGGACCCTGCCCGAGTACCAGGCCGAACTGGCACAGCGCCAGCAGGTGGCGCTGCTGGTGGACGCCGCCATCTGGCTGGCCGGAACGCTGGGACTGGACGCCTCCGATCTGGAAGAAGCCGGCAAGGACGCCGAGGCCGTTGTCCGCACCGCGTTGCTGGCGCACGCCACCCGGCGCACCGAGATGCCCCACTGGGTGGCATTCGAAAAAATGGTGCTCGCCCTGCGCAAGAAATACGCCCCCATCGATGTGTCCAGCAGTACGTTCGCGGTGCCGCTGCCCAAGGACCTGCCTCCACGCTTTCAGACGGTGGTCGAAGGTGTACGCCAGTCCGTGCTGGCCGATTTGCCGAAGATACTGGACACCACACTGCCCGTGCGCAAGCTGTTTGACCGCACACCCGCCTTTTTGGGCCGCTACTTCTGGGTGGAGGATGCGCTCAGCGAGGTGGACCACTTTGACCGCAGTGCGTCGTCCACCTGGAACAAGACCACCGCCGGCCACGACGATGACAGTTCCCTTTTGACCCTGTTCCTGTGCCTGTCCGCCGGCAGCCCACCCAAGACCGTGTTGACCGAGAAAACTGCTGCCACGCTGTTGCGCAAGATCCGCAAGTCGGGATTGGACGCCGGTCTGGCCCGCCAATTCATCCGGGACCATGCGCCAGCATTGCACCAGACGGACTATCTGCACCTGTGGGAAGCTTTTGTCGATGAAGCGCAACCCACACTGATGAGCGACCACGGCTACGCGCAGCAGGACGCTCTGGCACTGTTGCGGCGTGAATGCAATATCGGCCCGTGAGTCCCCTTTCCCGCACCAAATTGCAGGGGCACCGCGATTCCGCTACAGTGCCCTGAGCCAGTTTTCAAAGGGAGTTGCCGTGAGTACCAAGCCAAAAGAACCGGTCACAAAGCCTGCAGAGCACGAGCGTTACATGCCTGGCGACCCAATTCCGGTGCCCCACGCCGTGGAAGCCAATAGCGAATCCGCGTGGGCCTTGTTTTCCGACGTGCAGCGTCCACCCGAACCCGACTTTCTGGACACGGTTCCGGCCTCCGTGCTGGATGAACAGACCCTCAACTCCCCGCCCGCCCCGCCCCATTCCAGCGGCGATTGATCACCTTACACCCTTCATCAAGTTGCTCCTTCCCATGACATTGAACCGATCCCTCCTGGCAGCCGCCACCCTCGCTTTTGCACTATTGGGTGGTTGTTCACCGCACGATGCGGCGCAGGCCGGCAAACAGGAGGTATCCGTCCAGGCGGTGACCGCAGGGGCCAAGGGCTTCACGGTCGGTGCACTGATGAGCGCCAACACGGTCTACGTCTTCTTCGACCCCCAGTGCCCCCATTGCGGTCACCTGTGGCAGGCCTCCACCCCCCTGCACAGGCAGGTCAAGTTCCAGTGGATTCCCGTGGCCTGGATCAATGCATCGAGCCTGCCCCAGGGTGCCGCCCTGCTGGGTTCCGCCGATCCGCTTGCCTTGATGAATGAGCACGAAGCGGCCCTTCTGGCGGGACGCGGCGGCATCTCGGCGTCGGCAAGCGTGCCATCGGAGGTCGAGCAGGCCATCAAGGCCAATACCCAACTGCTCAACAGCTTTGGTGCCGAGTCGGTCCCCTTTGTGGTCGTCAAGAACGCCCGTACGGGCCAGACCATCGGCCGTGATGGCGCCATGACCACGGCCGAACTGGCCGACATGGTGGGTGTGAGCACAGCGCCTTGACAGCCTTCATGCCGACCATGGAAACCATTTCTGCAGTGCTGTTCGCACTGGCTCTGCTGCACACCTTCTGCACCAAGCTGTTTGAGCAACTGGCGCACCGCAGCCCACGGCACGCGGGGCTGTTCCACCTGCTGGGCGAAGTGGAGGTTGTCTTTGGCTTCTGGGCCTTTGTGCTCATCGTCGCCATGGCGCTGGTCACGGGTGGCCACCAGGCCATTGCCTATGCGGAGTCGCTGCAATACACCGAACCGCTGTTCGTGTTTGTCATCATGGTGGTCGCAGCATCGCGGCCGGTCTTGCTCAGCATCGAGAGCCTTGTCACCATCCTGGCTCGCCTGGCACCGGTGCGCCACGCCGTCGCGCAAGTGTGGTTATGCCTGGCGCTGGTGCCTCTCATTGGCTCATTCATCACCGAGCCGGCCGCCATGACCCTGGCTGCGCTGCTGCTGGCCCCCCTGGTGTTTCGCCCCGGCATGCCTGAATGGCGGAAATACGCGGCCCTGGGTGTGCTGTTTGTCAACGTATCCATTGGCGGCACGCTGACCGCCTTCGCTGCACCGCCAGTGCTGATGGTTGCCGCAACCTGGGGATGGGACAGCGCCTACATGGCCAACATCTTCGGCTGGCGCGCGGCCATTGCCGTCGCGGTCAATGCCAGCATCGTGACCGCCCTGCTGCGCCACCATCTGGCGGATGCCGGCAGTACACCGCAGGGGGCGACAGAGCTCGCGGTGCCGCTGACGGTGCGGGCCATTCACCTCGCCTTTCTGGCTGGAGTCGTCATCTTCGCCCACCATCCGGTCATCTTCATCGGCCTGTTCCTGTTCTTCCTCGGATTCACCCAGGCCTATGCGCATTACCAGAACCCGCTGATCCTGAAGGAGGGACTGCTGGTCGGCTTCTTCCTGGCGGGACTGGTGGTGCTGGGCGGCATGCAGCAGTGGTGGTTGCAACCGATTGTCAGCAGCCTCCAGCCCACGGCCCTGTTCTTTGGCGCACTGGGTCTGACGGCTGTGACCGACAACGCAGCCCTGACGTATCTGGGTTCCCTGATTGCGGGCATGACGGACCCCGCCAAATACGCGCTGGTAGCAGGCGCCGTCGCCGGCGGCGGATTGACGGTGATTGCCAACGCGCCCAACCCGGCCGGAGTGGCATTGCTGCGCAAGGGCTTCAATGACGAGTCAATCGGCCCGGGTGGCCTATTGCTGGGCGCGCTGCCGCCCACCGCAGTCGCCGCTCTGGCGTTTCTGCTGTAGGGCCGAACGACCCCATCCATTACAGCTTCTGGCTCAGGGCCTTTTCGATGGCAGAGACCAGCTTGGCGCTGTCCGGCTCCACATCGCTGGAATAGTTGGCCAGCACCTTGCCCTTGCGGTCCACCAGGTATTTGTTGAAGTTCCACTTGGGCTCGGTCTTGGTGGCCTTGAAGAACTCGGCGTACAGGACATTGCGGTTGTCGCCACGCACATCCGACTTGGCGAACATCGGGAACTTCACGCCGTAGGTGTTGAAGCAAAAGTCCGCAATGTCCTTGGAGGAGCCCGGCTCCTGCTTGCCGAATTCATTGGATGGAAAGCCCAGCACCACCAGACCCTTGGCCTGGTACTTGGCGTACAGGGCCTCCAGACCCTCGTACTGGGGTGTAAAGCCGCAGTAGCTGGCGGTGTTGACCACCAGCAGCACCTTGCCGGCGTACTGGCAGAGGTTCTGTGGCGCATCGTCCTGCAGTCGCGGGAACTCGTGCTGCAGGATGGCAGGGCAGGCCGCTGCCGGAGCAGCCGCCTGCGCCGGCGTCGTGGTGCTGGACTGGGCAAACACAGCGGGGGCACCGGCCAAAGCCAATGCGGCCGCCATCAGTACGGGGAAATGGCGTGTAGGTTTCATGCGGCCATTATGGAAGCCCTGCAAAGCCCCTACCCCACCCAGCGTCTTGCGTTGTGCCAGAGCTGCATCCACGGGCTGTGGGCGTTGGCGTCCAGCCCGTTCCAGCTCATCTGGATGTTGCGGAACACGCGCTCGGGGTGCGGCATCATGGCGGTGAAGCGGCCATCCGCCGTGGTCACCGCGGTCAGGCCACCCGGGCTGCCGTTGGGATTGAACGGATAGGCCTCGGTAGCTGCACCGGCGTTGTCCACATAGCGCATCGCCGCGATGGCCTGGTCGGCATTGCCGCGGTACTTGAAGTTGGCATAGCCCTCGCCGTGCGCCACCGCGATGGGCAGGCGCATGCCGGCCAGGTCCTTGAAGAACAGCGATGGCGATTCCAGCACTTCCACCATGCTCAGGCGCGCCTCGAAGCGCTCGCTCTGGTTGGTTGTGAATCGCGGCCAGTCCTGCGCGCCGGGGATGATGTCGGCCAGCTCGGCAAACATCTGGCAGCCATTGCACACGCCCAGGCCAAAGGTATCCTGGCGCGCAAAGAAGGCCTTGAACTGCTCGGCCAGGGCCGGGTTGAAGGTGATGCTGCGCGCCCAGCCAATGCCGGCACCCAGCGTGTCGCCATAGCTGAAGCCGCCGCATGCGACGACACCCTTGAAGTCGGCCAGCTTGGCGCGGCCAGTCTGCAGGTCGGTCATGTGCACGTCGAAGGCTTCAAAGCCAGCCTCGGTGAAGGCGTAGGCCATTTCCACGTGGGAATTGACGCCCTGCTCACGCAGCACCGCCACCTTGGGGCGGCTCGTCAGCACCGCGGGCGCTACGTTTTTGGTAGCGGTCTGCGTAGACTCCACGAGGGCTAGCGCCTGATTTGGCATATGGACATGGAGTCCAGAGTCGCCCGCCGCACCGGCTGCCGCGTGCTCGGCATCGGCGCAGGCCGGGTTGTCGCGCTGCTGGCAGATCTTCCAGCTCACGCTATCCCAGACCTGGTGCAGGTCGCTCAAGGAGGCCTTGAAGATGGATTTGGCATCGCGCCAGACGGCCAGCTCGCCCTTGCCGGCATCGATCTTGGAGGACTCGGGTCGGGTCTTGCCGATGAAGTGGCTGTGCTGCGACAGGCCATGGGCGCGCAGCACCTGCATCACATCGCCGCGCTCCAGAGTGCGCACCTGCAGCACCACGCCCAGCTCTTCGCTGAACAATGCCTTGAGTGTCAGTTCCTCGCGGCGGGCACCCACCTGGCCGGCCCAGTTCTTGGCGTCGCCCGTGTCCATGCGGCTGTCGGAAATGCCGTCGCCCTCGGTGACCAGCATGTCCACATTCAAGGCCACGCCGACGCGGCCGGCAAAGGCCATCTCGGCCACCGTGGCCAGCAGACCGCCGTCGCTGCGGTCGTGGTAGGCCAGGATCATGCCCTTGCTGCGCAGGTAGTTCACGGCCTCCACCAGATTGACCAGATCCTGCGGGTCTTCCAGATCGGGGACTGCGTCGCCCACCTGATCCAGCGTTTGCGCCAGGATGCTGGTGGCCATGCGGTTCTTGCCATGGCCCAGATCGACCAGCACCAGGGTGGTGTCTTCCGTTGCATTCAATTGGGGCGTCAGCGTGCCACGCACATCCGCCAATGTGGCGAAGGCGCTGACGATCAGCGACACGGGGGATGTGACCTTCTTTTCCTGGCCGGCATCCTTCCCGCTACCGGAGGGGCTCGTCCATACGGTGCGCATGGAAAGCGAATCCTTGCCCACGGGAATGGAAACGCCCAGCGCCGGGCACAGCTCCAGGCCCACGGCCTTGACGGTGGCGTACAGCGCGGCGTCTTCGCCCGGCTCACCGCAGGCGGCCATCCAGTTGGCGGACAGCTTCACGCGGCTCAGCTCGATGGGCGCTGCCAGCAGATTGGTGATGGCCTCGGCCACGGCCATGCGGCCCGATGCGGGTGCATCCAGCGCGGCCAGCGGCGTGCGCTCGCCCATGGACATGGCTTCACCGGCAAAGCCCTTGAAATCGGCCAAGGTGACGGCGCAGTCCGCTACGGGAACCTGCCAGGGGCCGACCATCTGGTCGCGGTGCGTCAGGCCACCCACGGTGCGGTCGCCAATCGTGATCAGGAAGCGCTTGGATGCCACCGTCGGGTGGGCCAGCACGTCGATGACGGCCTTCTGAAGGTCCACACCGGTCAGGTCCAGCGGCTTGAACTGGCGCGCCACGGTCTTCACATCGCGGTGCATCTTTGGAGGTTTACCCAGCAAGACATTCATCGGCATATCGACAGGGCTTTCCTTGCCCTCATCCACCAGTTGCAACTGGCGCTCTTCAGTGGCCACGCCAATCACCGCAAACGGGCAGCGCTCGCGCTCGCACAACGCTTCAAATTGCGCCAGCGATTCGGGGGCAATGGCGAGCACGTAGCGTTCCTGGCTTTCGTTGCACCAGATTTCCTTGGGCGCCATGCCGGACTCTTCCAGCTTGACGGCACGCAGGTCGAAGCGGGCACCCCGGCCGGCGTCGTTGGTCAGCTCGGGGAAGGCGTTGGACAGGCCACCGGCGCCCACGTCGTGGATCGCCAGGATCGGGTTCTTGTCACCCTGCACCCAGCACTGGTTGATGACTTCCTGCGCACGACGCTCAATCTCGGGGTTGCCGCGCTGCACGGAGTCAAAGTCCAGATGCGCCGCATTGGCGCCGGTGGCCATGGAGCTGGCCGCGCTGCCGCCCATGCCGATGCGCATGCCGGGGCCGCCCAACTGGATCAGCAGGCTGCCAGCCGGGAATTCGATCTTGTGGGTCTGCGTGGAATCGATAACGCCCAGGCCGCCCGCGATCATGATGGGCTTGTGGTAGCCGCGCTGCACGGTGTCCACGCTGCTTTCCACGCTTTGCTCGTACTCACGGAAGTAGCCCAGCAGGTTGGGCCGGCCGAATTCGTTGTTGAACGCCGCGCCACCCAGCGGGCCTTCAACCATGATCTGCAGCGGGCTGGCGATGTGTTCGGGCTTTCCAAAGTCACCGCCCCACAGCTTGGACACGGTAAACCCGGTCAGGCCCGCCTTGGGCTTGGAGCCGCGGCCGGTGGCGCCCTCGTCACGGATTTCGCCGCCCGCGCCGGTGGACGCGCCGGGGAACGGACTGATGGCGGTGGGGTGGTTGTGGGTCTCCACCTTCATCAGGATGTGGTTGGTGTTGCTATGTTTTTCGTAGCTTGCTGCGCTGATTCCACGAGGGCTAGCAGCCGATTTGGCCACAAACCTTTCGACCTGAACGCCTTCCATCACCGAGGCATTGTCCGAGTACGCCACCAGCATGTGCTGCGGGTGCGTCTGGTGCGTGTGGCGGATCATGCCAAACATGCTCTTCTCCTGCGCCACGCCGTCAATGGTGAACTGGGCGTTGAAAATCTTGTGGCGGCAGTGCTCGCTGTTAGCCTGGGCAAACATCATCAACTCCACATCGGTGGGGTTGCGGCCCAGCGTGGTGAAGGCGTTGACTAGGTAGTCGATCTCGTCGGCGGCCAGGGCCAGGCCCCAAGCCGTATTGGCACTTTCCAGCGCCGCCTGGCCTCCGCCCAGCACATCCACATGGTCCATGGGCGCGGCCTGCAGGGCACTGAACAGGCCCAGGGCCTGGGCGCGCTCCAGCATGGCGCTTTCGGTCATGCGGTCGTGCAACAGGGCGGCCACCTGCTCCAGTTGTTCGGCGGTCAGCGCGGTCTTGCTGAGCAGGCCGTTTTTGAGCGTCAAGCGGTATTCCAACAGGCGCTCGATGCGGTGCACGCCCAATCCGCAATTGTGGGCAATGTCGGTGGCCTTGGACGCCCAGGGCGACACCGTGCCCAGGCGGGGCGACACGACGATCAGCGGGCCATCGGTGGGGCCGGTGTACGGGTCGCCGTAGGTCAGCAGGGCCGCCAGTTGGGCGCTGAGCGCCGCATCGGGCGCGCTATCGCTGGCCACCAGGTGCACAAAGCGCGCCGAGATGGACACAATTTTGTCGTTGACTGCCTGCAGGGCTGGCAGGAGTTGTTGAACGCGGAAGCTGCTCAGGGCATTGCTGCCCTCGAATGTGGAGATATGCAGGGTCACGGAGGCGGCCTAAGGGTTTTGCGAAAGGGATGGGACTCATCACCGGAGCGGGCGCTGAATGGGCCCGTTCCAACTGGGGTGAATTTTACCTGCCCGCGCCGCCCGTCCGTTTCCATCAAAATGGCCCCTTACAACAAGGAGACGCAGTATGACAACAGGCACCGTTCGGCTTCACCGCGTGGTCAAGTCCCCACCTGAAAAGGTGTATCGGGCGTTTTTGAATGCCGACGCGATGGCCAAGTGGCTTCCGCCCTACGGTTTTACCTGCAAGGTGCACCACCTCGATGCCAGGGTCGGCGGAACCTTCAAGATGTCGTTCCAGAATTTCTCGACCGGCAACAGCCATTCCTTTGGCGGCGAATACCTGGAGCTGGTGCCCAACCAACTGCTGCGCTACACCGACCGCTTTGACGACCCCAACCTCCCCGGCGAACTGCGGGTGATGGTCGAGCTCAAGCCGGTGGCGTGCGGCACCGACCTGAGCATCGTGCAAGAGGGCATCCCGGAGGTGATTCCGGTGGAGATGTGCTACCTGGGCTGGCAGGAGTCGCTGGAGCAACTGGCCCGCCTGGTTGAGCCGGACATTCCCGGCTGAGTTGGCAAATTGCTACGCAATCGATAGCAACAGTGTCAACAAACATGAGGGCTAAGGCCGGGTTCGGCTTCACGCCATCTGGAACAGCTCCTGCGGCATCTGCATCACCGCGCTGGTGGGCGCCAGCGCCGCGCTGTAGTGGCTGTCCGCACGGGGCAGCAGGCGTGCAAAGTAGAACTCGGCGGTCTGGATCTTGGCGGTGTAGAAGTCGTTGGACTCCTTGCCCTTGCCACTGGCCAATAGCTCGCTGGCCTTGGACGCCTGCAGTGCCCAGAAGTAGGCCATCATCACAAAGCCGGAGTACATCAGGTAATCCACGCTGGAGGAGCCCACCTGTTCGCGGTCCTTGGAGGCCCGCAGCATGATCAGTGTGGTCAGCACATTCCACTGCGCCGTGCGGCGCGCCAACGTGCGCATCATCTGGCCCATGGGCGTGCGTTGCAATGTGTAGGGTTTGACCATGCGCAGGATGGTGGCGCTGAAATCGCGCACACACTTGCCCTTGGTATTCAACAGCACCTTGCGGCCCAGCAGGTCCAGCGCCTGGATGCCGGTGGTGCCTTCGTACAGTGTGGAGATGCGGGCGTCGCGTGCGATCTGCTCCATGCCGTGCTCGCCGATGTAGCCATGGCCGCCAAACACCTGGATGCCCAGATTGGCCGCTTCCAAGCCCATTTCGGTCAGGAAGCCCTTGAGGATGGGGGTGTAGAAGCCCAGTTCATCGTCGTACTTCTTGTATGTGGCCTGGTCGCCTTCCTGCACGGCGTTGAACATCTTGTCGGCTATCTTGGATGCACCATAGATCATGGCCCGGCCGCCCTCGGCAATGGCTTTTTGCGTCAGCAGCATGCGGCGCACATCGGGGTGCCAGATCAAAGCGTCTGCCACCTGCTCAGGTTCTTTCTTGCCCGAAAGCGCACGCATGGAGCGGCGCTCCTGCGCATAGGGCAAGGCGCCCTGGAACGACAGCTCCGCATGGGCCACGCCCTGGATCGCGGTGCCAATGCGGGCGGTGTTCATGAAGGTGAACATGGCTTCCAGGCCCTTGTTGGGCTCGCCAATCAGCGTGCCGATGGCACCGTCAAAGTTCAGCACGGCCGTGGCGTTGGCGCTGATGCCCATCTTGTGTTCCAGCGAGCCGGTGTTCACGCCATTGCGCGCGCCCACGGTGCCGTCCGCCCCCACTGCAAACTTCGGGACCACAAACAGCGAGATGCCGCGCGTGCCAGCCGGTGCACCAGGCAGGCGGGCCAGCACGATGTGGACGATGTTGTCCGCCAGATCGTGGTCACCGGACGAGATGAAGATCTTGGTGCCTGTCAGCGCGTAGGTGCCGTCGGCTTGTGGCTCTGCACGGGTTTTGACCTGGGCCAGGTCGGTGCCGCACTGGGGTTCGGTCAGGCACATGGTGCCGGTCCAGGCACCTTCCACCAGGCGCGGCAGGTACACGGTCTTGATGGCGTCGGTTCCGTATTGCAGCAGCGTGTTGATGCAGCCGATGCTCAGGCCGGGGTACATGTTGAACGACCAGTTGGCCGCGCCCATCATTTCGGACTTCATCAGGTTCAGCGACATGGGCAGGCCCTGGCCACCATATTCCGTGGGGAAGGACAGACCCTGCCAGCCACCGGCCACGAACTGGGCATAAGCATCCTTGAAACCCTTGGGCGTGGTCACCAGGCCGTCCGTCAACCGGCAGCCTTCCTTGTCGCCAGAGGCATTCAGGGGCGCCAGCACCTCTTCACACAGCGTGGCCGCGCCTTCCAGAATGGCGTCGACCATCTCGGGCGTGGCTTCGCCTCCATTGGACAGCGTGCTGTAGTGCTGAGGGTAGTCCAGCACTTCGTTGATCAAATACCGCATATCGCGCAGGGGGGCTTTGTAGTGCAGCATGGTGCCTACCTTTCAATGATGGCGACAACACCCTGGCCGCCGGCCGCACAGATGGAGATCAAACCGCGCCCAGAACCCTTTTGCGCCAGCATCTTGGCCAAGGTGGCCACCAGGCGTCCACCAGTCGCGGCAAACGGGTGGCCGGCGGCCAGCGAGCTGCCGTTGACATTGAGCTTGCTCATGTCGATCTTGCCCAAGGGTTTGGAGAGACCCAGCTGCTGCTTGCAGAACACCTTGTCCTGCCACGCCGCCAAGGTGCACAGCACCTGGGCGGCGAAGGCCTCGTGGATCTCGTAGTAGTCAAAGTCCTGCAGCGTCAGGCCGGCGCGGGCCAGCATGCGCGGCACGGCGTAGGCCGGGGCCATCAGCAGGCCTTCCTTCTTGTCAAAGAAATCCACCGCTGCCACCTCGCTGAACGTGAGGTAGGCCAGCACCGGCAGGTTATGCGCGGCGGCCCATTCCTCGCTGGCCAGCAGCACGGCAGACGCGCCATCGGTCAGTGGCGTGGAATTGCCGGCCGTGAGCGTCCCCTGGCCTGGTGCCACCTTCTTGTCGAACACAGGCTTCAAGCCGCGCAGTTTCTCGATGGAGAGGTCGGCGCGCAGGTTGTTGTCCTTGGTGACGCCCTTGAACGGCGTCATCAGGTCGGTGAAGAAGCCTTCGTCATAGGCGCGGGCCAGGTTCTGGTGGCTCTTGAGCGCCAGCTCGTCCTGGGCCTCACGGGCAATGCCCCATTCGCGCGCCATTTGCTCGGCATGCTCGCCCATGCTTAGTCCGGTGCGTGGCTCGCCATTGCGCGGCAGAGCCGGTGCCAGCATGGAGGGGCGCAGGCGCGTGGCAATGCTCAGGCGCTGGGCGGCGGTCTTGGCGCGCGACAGGTCCAGCAACACCTTGCGCAGCTTCTCGTTCAGGGCGATGGGCGCGTCCGATGTGGTGTCCACACCGCCGGCAATGCCGCACTCGATATGGCCCAGCGCAATCTTGTTGGCCACCACCATGGCGGCCTCCAGCCCTGTGCCGCAGGCCTGCTGCAAATCGAACGCGGGCGTTTCACGCGCCAGCGTGGTGGACAGCACCGATTCGCGCACCAGGTTGAAGTCGCGAGAATGCTTCATCACCGCACCGCCCACCACATCGCCCATGCGCTCGCCGTGCAGGTTGAAGCGGTCCACCAGGCCTTGCAGCGTGGCGGTCAGCATCTCCTGGTTGGAGGCCTGGGAGTAGACGGTGTTGGAGCGGGCAAAGGGAATGCGGTTGCCGCCCAGGATGGCGACGCGGCGAATGGTTTGGGTTGTCATGGTCTTCTTCCGTTCAAATCAAAAGGGTTTATTCCGTTTACAAATCATTTGTGTCTAGGCGCGAAGCCGCAGACAGTGCTCTAGCACGGCAAGGCGAAGCAACAACGACACGGATGATTTTGAAATGGAATCAGTAGCGCAGTTCGCCGCGCAGGTGAGGCTTGGTGCCCTTGGCGTCGCGCACCTCGAACAAGGCGCCTGTTTCGGAGCGGGCGCTCCACACCGTGGCGCGGCCCGGCAGGTACAGCGGGGTCTTGAACTCCACTGCCAGACGCGCCTGCTCCACCGGTTTGGCCGGCAGCAGGCAGGACAATGCCCGCGCATTGGTCCACATGCCGTGGGCAATGGCGCGTTTGAAGCCAAACAGCCGCGCCGACAGGGCCGACATGTGAATGGGATTGCGGTCACCCGAAACGGCGCCATAGCGGCGGCCGATGTCGGCGGGGGCAGAAAACTCGGTCTGGCAGGACAGCGGCGCTTCCGCCTGAATCTGGCTGCCATAGGGTGCGCCCGAGGTTTCCTTGACACCCACACGCAGCAGGCTTTGCGTCGCGCTCCACACCAGATCCTCACCACGCAATATGCGCAGATCCAGCGTAAAGCCCTGGCCTTTTTCGTGGGCAAACAGGCTGCCGGTTCCCATCTCGACCCGCACCACATCGTCCGCAAACAACGGCTGGTGCTGCTCGATGGTGTTGGCCAGGTGTACGGTGCCCATGGCGGGCCAGGGGCAGGCGTCTGAGCAGATGTAGGCCGTCACCAGTGGAAAGGTCAGCAATTGCGGGTAGATCAACGGCACCCCCTGTCCCACGTGGAAACCGCACAGGGCGGAGTACTGACCGATGTGCTGTGCATTCATCTGAACATGGGGCAGCACCAGCTCCACCGGTGGCAGGGCATCCACCTTGCCGGGGCGTTTGGCGCCGGTGCCCAACGCACGGAAAAAGGTCGCCGCCAGGCTGGGCGTTTCGGTGATTTCAATGGCCGGCATGTTCAGGCTCCAATCAGGCTTTGGCCGCAGACCCGCACCACATTGCCGGTGAGGCCGCTGGCCGCGGGCGACGCAAACCAGGCAATGGTTTCGGCCACATCCACCGGCTGGCCGCCCTGCCCCATGGAATTCATGCGCCGGCCGGCCTCGCGGATGGCAAAGGGCACGGCGGCGGTCATCTGCGTCTCGATGAATCCCGGCGCCACGGCGTTGATGGTGATGCCCTGCTGGGCCAGCACCGGCGCCATGCTCTGCACCATGCCGATCACACCGGCCTTGGACAGCGCATAGTTGGTCTGGCCCAGGTTGCCGGCAATGCCGGAGATGGACGACACACAGACGATGCGCGCACCGGCCTTGAGCGCACCCGAGGCCACCAACGCGTCGTTGATGCGCTCCTGCGTAGACAGGTTGACATTGACCACCGCCTGCCACAGGTGTTCCTTCATGTTGGCGATGGTCTTGTCGCGGGTGATGCCGGCGTTGTGCACCACCACGTCCCAGCCACCATCCGCCAACGCGGCATCAACCAGGGCCTGCGGCGCTTCGGGTGAGCCGATGTCCAGTGCCAAAGCCTTGCCTTCCAGGCGTTGGGCAATCTCGTCCAGCCCAGCCTGCGCCTGGGGAACGTCCAGGCAGATCACCTGGGCGCCGTCGCGGGCCATGACTTCTGCAATGGCGGCGCCAATGCCGCGCGATGCCCCCGTCACCAAGACTTTTTTACCAGCCAGCGGCTGATTCCAGTCCACCGCAGCGGCAACTGGCCCCACCGGAGCCCGCAGCCGGACCACCTGGGCCGACACATAGGCAGCGCGTGGCGACAGCAGGAAGCGCAGTGTGCCTTCCAACTGGTCTTCGGCCCCTTCGGCCACATAGACCAGCTGCACGGTGATGGCGCGCTTGAGTTCCTTGGCCAAGGACCGGGTCAGGCCTTCCAGCGCACGCTGGATGGTGGCCTGGCGCGGCGTTGCACAGGCTTCCGGCGGGCGACCCAGCACCAGCACACGGCCGCAGGGCAGGATGGACCGGGCTGCGTCGTGGAAGAAGTGGTAGATCGCATCGGCCTGCGCACTGTCATCCATGCCGGTGGCATCGAACACCAGGGCCTTGACCTTTTCGCCCGGTTTGCCGTCCGTGCCCCATCGTCCGGTCATCATGCCCATCGGGTTGGCAATGCCCATCCACTGGGGCACATTCTGGTGTGCCACGGTTTGTGCGCCGATGGACTTGAAGACTGATGCCAGCGCGTTCAGCAATTGCGGGTTGGGTCCTGCACCCAGCAGAACACTGCCCCGAATGACGGGTTGGCCCGGCTGGAAGCGCTCCAGCGGCAGTGGCTGCGGCAGTCCCAACATGGCGGCGACACGGGAACCCAGCGGGGAGTTGGCAAAGCCCAGATACGAATCGGTCATGGAAATCTCCTTTGGGCGCGATGTTACCGACCAAGTAGTCATTTACCTTAGAGGACTCTGCCTAACTGGGGCGAACCATCCATGCCGCCCACACGGCGACCGCGAAATGGCCCTGCTAGACTGCGCGCTCACCTCACACACTATGCTGAACTACCCCACCCTGTTGCTGGTTTTAGTCGGTTTCACGGCATTGACCACACTCCTGCTGGGTGTCGTTGCATTGTCATCCGCTGCCTTAGCCGAGCAGCGGCTGTGGGCATTGGGCAATGTCTCGGCATGTGCAGGTTTTGCCATCGGCACGCTGACCGGATTGCCCGACGTGGTCCATGGCGGGGTGAGCTATGCGTTCATGGGCCTGGGTCTGGGCTTGGCCCTGCGTGGCCTGCGCCAGTTTGGCGGTCAGGAATTGTCGTGGCGGTGGGTGGGTGGCATCACCCTGCTTGCCTTCGTTGTGCCGGCCTACTTTGCAACGGTGCGCCCCGACCAGACCGCACGTCTGGTTGCGAGCAGCCTCATTGGAGGCGTCCTGAGCCTGGCCTGTGCCGCCACGCTTCTGGAGCAACTGCGCCGCCACATCCGCAGTGTGGCCTGGATCAGCGCCTGCGGCTTCGCGATGCTGGGCATTGCGCTGATCGTGCGCGCAATCTATCTTCTCATGCACTCGATGGGGCCCGAGGGCGGTCAGGGCCTGGGGGACGTGATGTCCGTCACCATACTGGCGGTTGCGCTGGCCCAGGTCACGATTGCGTTTGGCCTTGTCATGCTGGTATCCCAGCGCCACCTGGACCAACTCAACCGTCTCACATTGCTCGATGGTTTGACCGGAACGCTGAACCGCGTTGGCATGGAACGCATGGGCCAACGGGTGCTGATGCGCGCAAGCCAGGATCAACACAGCGTGTCGGTTGCCATGGTGGATGCCGATTTCTTCAAGGTCATCAACGATACCTATGGACATCCTGTCGGCGACCAGATATTGATCCATCTGGCCTCCATCCTGAGCGCCCAGGTGCGTCCCGGCGACCTGGTCATCCGCTATGGAGGTGAGGAGTTCGTGCTGATACTGGACGGATCCAACGAGGAAGCAACGCGGCGCGTGGCCGAGCGACTGCGCCGGTTGATTGAAGACTCGCACGTGCCCACGGAATCGGGTGACATCCGCTATCAGGTGAGCATTGGCACCAGTTGCTCCGACAGGTGCGGGTATTCGCTGGACCGATTGTTGATCGCCGCAGACGCAGCCCTGTACCGTGCCAAGCAGGAAGGAAGAAACCGCGTTTGCGCGGCGTGATTCGCCCTCTGGGATAATTGACACATGACAATTACCTACAAAGACGCCGAGGGCATACAGGGGATGCGAGTGGCCGGACGCCTTACCTCCGAAGTGCTGGACTACCTGACCCCGTTCGTGAAACCCGGCGTCACCACCAATGAGCTTGACAAGCTGGCGCACGACTACATCACCCAGGTGCAGCACGCCATACCTGCCCCCCTGAACTACACCGGTGGCGGCAACAAGCCCTATCCAAAATCGGTGTGCACCTCGGTCAATCACCAGGTCTGCCACGGCATTCCCAATGACAAGCCGCTGAAGAAGGGCGACATCGTCAACATCGATGTCACGGTGATCAAGGACGGCTGGCACGGAGACTCCAGCCGCATGTACATGGTTGGTGAGGCCTCCATCGCCGCAAAACGCCTGTGCGCCATCACCTACGACGCCATGTGGCACGGCATCAAGATGGTCAAGCCGGGTATTCATCTCGGTGACATCGGTCATGCGATCCAGCAATTTGCGGAAAGCAATGGCTTTAGCGTCGTGCGGGAGTTTTGCGGGCATGGCATAGGCCGCGTATTCCATGAGGAGCCACAAGTCCTGCACTACGGTCGCCCCGGCACGCTGGAGAAACTGGTGGAAGGCATGACCTTCACCATCGAACCCATGATCAATGCCGGCAAGAAAGAGATCAAGGAAGGGCCGGAAAAGGATGGCTGGTCCATCGTGACCAAGGACCACTCGCTGTCCGCCCAATGGGAGCACACCATCTTGGTGACGCCCACTGGCTATGAAGTGCTGACTGTGTCCGCCGGCACGCCGCCCGTTCCTGCATTTGTGCCGGCCCAGGTTGCCGCCTGAGCGGGCCCCTGCCCCATCACACTTCGCGCAGCCCATGACCGATTTGCAGGCCATCCGTGCGGAATACCGCAGCCAGAAGGCCGCGCTTCTGCAGACCATCGTCCGAACCGGCGCCACCGGGCGGGAAGTTCACAAGTCGCTGGGGCGGTTGGCCCAACTGGCCGACGGCGTACTCAAACGCCTGTGGGACCATGCTGGCCTGCAGTCACCATTTGCGCTGCTGGCCGTTGGTGGCTACGGCCGCGGCGAGTTGTTTCCCTATTCCGATGTCGACGTACTGGTACTGCTGCCGGATGCGTTTGACCTGGAGCAGGATGGGCCGCTCAAGACCCGCATCGAAGCATTTATAGGCAGTTGCTGGGATGCCGGCCTGGAAATAGGTTCCAGCGTGCGCACGCTGGGCAGCTGTCTGGCGGAGGCCGAACGCGACGTCACCATACAGACCGCGCTGCTGGAATGCCGATGGATCACGGGCAATGAGGAATTGGTCCACACCTTCAAGACTGCCTTTTTTGCCGCGATGGATCCACGGGCCTTCTTTGTGGCAAAAGTCCTGGAGCTGCGCCAGCGCCACACCAAGTACGAAAACACACCCTACTCACTGGAGCCCAATTGCAAGGAATCCCCGGGTGGACTGCGCGATCTGCAGATCATCCTGTGGGTGGCCAAGGCTGCGGGATACGGCGACAACTGGAACGATCTGGCTGTCAATGGACTGGCGACCCCCTTTGAGGTGCACCAAATCCAGCGCAACGAGTCGCTGCTGGTGCGCATCCGTGCCAGGCTGCACCTGATTGCCAACCGGCGCGAGGACCGGTTGATCTTTGACATGCAGAACGCCGTGGCCGAGTCATTTGGCTACCGGTCGCAGACACTGCAACCCGCCAAGGGTGCGCGCGCCACCCGGCACACGCTGGTCCGCGCCAGTGAGCAGTTGATGAAGCGCTACTACTGGGCGGCCAAGGCTGTGGCCCAGCTCAACCAGATCCTGCTGCTCAACATCGAGGAACGCCTCAACCCGTCGACCCATGCGCCACGGCGCATCAACGACCGCTTCAACGACAAGGCAGGCATGATCGATGTGGTCAGCGATGACCTGTACCAGCGCGAGCCGCACGCCATCCTGGAGACCTTCCTGGTCTACCAGACCACGGTGGGTGTCAAGGGCCTCTCGGCCCGCACGCTGCGTGCGCTGTACAACGCACGCAACCAGATGGATGGGCGTTTTCGCAGTGACCCGGTCAACCGCGAGACTTTCCGCCGTATCCTGATGGAGCCTCAGGGCATCACCCACGCCATGCGCCTGATGAACCAGACCTCGGTGCTGGGACGCTACCTGTGGGTTTTCCGACGCATCGTCGGTCAGATGCAGCACGACCTGTTCCATGTCTACACCGTGGACCAGCACATTCTGATGGTGTTGCGCAACATGCGCCGCTTCTTCATCGTGGAGCACGCGCACGAATACCCGTTCTGCTCGCAACTGGCCAGCGGATGGGACAAACCCTGGCTGCTGTATGTGGCAGCACTCTTCCACGACATTGCGAAGGGGCGTGGCGGGGACCACTCCGATCTGGGCGCCACCGAAGTACGGCGCTTCTGCAAGCAGCACGGATTTGCCGCAGAGGACAGCCGGCTCATCGAGTTTGTCGTGCGTGAGCATCTATCCATGAGCCAGATTGCACAGAAGTCCGACCTGAGCGATCCCAAGACCATTGCCGACTTTGCCAGGCGGGTTGGCAACGAGCGCCAGCTCACCGCCCTGTATCTGCTGACAGTCGCCGACATCCGCGGCACCTCGCCCAAGGTCTGGAACGCGTGGAAAGGCAAACTGCTGGAAGACCTGTACCGCCTGACCAGCCGCGCCCTGGGCGGTCACGCGCCCGACCCGGACGCCGAAGTGGAAGCCCGCAAACGCGAAGCCCTGGTGCTGGTCAACATGCATTCCCTGCCGTTCGAGGCCCACAAGCCCCTGTGGGACACGCTGGACGTGGGCTATTTCATGCGCCACGACGCGACTGACATTGCCTGGCACACGCGCCAGCTTTCACGCCTGGTGGGCTCCAGCCAGACCATTGTGCGGGCGCGCCGCTCACCCGCAGGCGAGGGCCTACAGGTATTGGTCTATACACCTGACCAAAGCGACCTCTTCGCTCGTATTTGCGGGTACTTCGACCAGCGCAGTTTCAGCATTCTGGATGCTCGCATCCACACCGCCAAGAACGGCTATGCGCTGGACACCTTCCAGGTAGTGACGTCTGCAGCACCCGACGAGTACCGCGAAATCACCAGCATGCTGGAAAACAGCCTTGCGAAGGTCATCTCCGATGCCGGGCCCTTGCCCACCCCAAGCCGCGGCAGGGTGTCCCGCAGGGTCAAGAGCTTTCCGATAGCCCCGCGTGTCACCCTCACGCCGGACGAAAAAGGCCAGCGCTGGCTGCTCAATATTTCGGCCAGTGACCGTGTCGGCCTTCTCTACAGCGTGGCACTTGTGCTGGCACGCCACCACCTCAACCTGCAGTTGGCCAAGGTGGCCACGTTGGGCGAGCGTGTCGAGGACACGTTCCTGATCGACGGCCCCGAGTTGCAGAACAACAGGAAACAGATTGAGATTGAAACCGAACTGCTGGAAGCCTTGGCGGCCTGATCAACCCGCGTGATGACCGGAACTCCGGGTCACGCGGTTGTGCCCCGCTTGTTCGGATCGGTACAGGGCCTGCCGGGCACGTTGCAGCAGTGTCTGCACATCCGCACCGTTTTCGGGAAAAGCCGATATGCCCGCCGACAGGGTCACTGCCATGCTCTTCCCAGAGTGCTCGACCGGGTTGTCACTCATCGCTCCACACCACGCCTGCGCGCGCTGCTCGGCATCTTCAATTCCCATCATGGGCAGTACCACCAGGAACTCGTGCTGGCCGTAACGGCAAAAGATGTCGCTGTCGCGCGCACCCAGGTTCAGGATCAGGGACAGCGCGGAAAGGGTGGCGTTGCTACCTGTAGTACCGTATTCTTCCGACAGCATGCCAAACCGGTCCACTCCAACCAGGATCAGCGCCAGCGGATATCCCTCGCGGCGCGCACGTGACAATTCGCGCGGCAGCGTCTCATCCAGATACCGGCGATTGTGAAGACCCGTCAGCGGATCTCGCAGGCTCTGAGCCGCAAGGTCCAGATGCAGTTGGTCGATTTCGGCCTGCTGGGATTGCAATCTGCGCTGGGCGTCCTTGAGCATAGCCTCATAGTGCTTGCGCTCGTCCACCGCACGAGTCACGCCGTTGAAGCCCAAGGTCTGCCCACGGCCCCCCAAAATGGGCCTGGCCACCACTTCAACCCAAACCGTCCGGCCGTCCTGACACACCTGGGGAGCTTCAAAACGCAGCGTGCTGCCGCCGCCCGCGTGGGCATCGGCTTCATGTCGACGCGCCAACACGTCGGCAATGATGCCGTGTCCCTCGGGTGAAAAAAGGTCCATGAAGGATTGGCCGATCACGGCTTGCGCCGGGCAACCTCGCAGGCCGTGGTCTGCCGCATTGATGGCGATGACACGCATGTGGCTGTCGAGCTGCCAGACCACATCGGTAGTGTGTTCGGCGACAAATCGCAGTTGCTCTTCAGCGTTGTGCAACGCCCTCTCCTGATGCGCCAGGTCGGAAATGTCCTCGGCAAATGCGCTCAGGCGGCGCGCCACGCCATCTGCATCTGCCACCGGCACCACGCAGTAGCGCATGTCGCGTCCGCCGCTCTGGCCGCACCAGACCAACGGCACACGACGGGAGGCAGCCTGGGCAACAACCGGCGCATGGGCCAGCGAACCGTTGAGAGGCAATGAGACCACGACTCCAGGGCGGCCATCAATGTAGGCCTGCAGCGCACGCAGAGTGGAATCGGACTGGGTATCGGTGGTTTCGGTCGTCATGCTTGCAACTGAATTAGATCACGCATGCCGGGTCTGTCCGCCAGCCGGTTACCCACGCGGGCACGTCGCCAGCCGGCATGGGGCGCGCAATGCCAAAGCCCTGCGCCAACTCACAGCCCAACGCCAGCAATTGCTCGCTGTGCGCCGCCGTTTCAACACCCTCTGCAATGACGCGCCGTCCGAAGGCCGCCGCCAGTCCGATGATGCCGCGCACGATGGCCATGTCGTCGGCGTCGCTGAGCATGTCGCGCACGAAACTCTGGTCAATCTTGATCATTTCGGCTGGCAGATGTTTCAGGTAGGTCAGCGAGGAGTAGCCCGTCCCGAAATCATCCAGCGCGAACTGGACACCGTGGACACGGCAGTCGTGCATGATCTGTGAGACTTCCCCGATGTCGCTCACCGCACTGGTTTCCAGGACTTCCAGTTCCAGGCGGTGGGCCGGCACGTCGGGATGGGAGCGCAAGATGTCCTTGAGGCGGCCAGCAAAACCGGTCCTTTGCAATTGAAGCGCACCGATATTGACACTCACAGGGATGTTGAGCCCTGACTTCTGCCAAATGGCGATCTGAGTCAAAGCGGAGTGGATCACCCACTCCCCCAGCTCCACACTGATGGGGTGGTCTTCAATCACTGGCAGGAACTCGGAGGGCAATAGCAGGCCACGCTCGGGATGCCGCCAGCGAATCAGTGCCTCCACCCCCACCACGATGCTATTGCGGATGTCAACCTTGGGCTGGTAATACAGGACAAACTCGTTCTCAGTGAGCGCCTCGCGAATGCGCTCCAGGCTTTCCCGGCGCGACCTGACCGCCGCCTCCTGGGCCACATCGAACAAGTGGTAGCGGTTCTTGCCGGCCTGCTTGGCCGCATACATGGCCTGGTCCGCGTGGCGCATCAAGAGATCGGCATCCGAGCCATCCTGCGGGTATACCGTGACACCCATGCTGGCCGAAACCTGCAGCATCGTATTGGCGACCTCTACGGGGCCCGAGGCCGCGCCCAATAGCCGTTCCAGCACCGGTTCGCAGTCCTGCGACATTTCCAGGTCCGCCAGAATGGCGACGAACTCGTCACCACCGATGCGCGCCAGCGTATCGCCCTCACGCAAGGCACCTTTCATGCGTTCGGACAATGCAATCAGCAGCGAGTCCCCCATGGCGTGTCCATGCCTGTCATTGACTGCCTTGAAACCGTCCAGATCCAGAAACACAACCGCCAGTGAACGATGGCGCCGCAGGCTCTGATGGATGGCTTGCTGCAGCCGGTCGGCGAGCAGCACACGGTTGGGCAAATGGGTCAACGCGTCGTAGTGGGCAATGTGTTCCAGCTCCTGCTGGTGCTCCTTCATGGGGGTGATATCGCTGAACAACGCCACGTAGTTCTGGACTGCTCCAGCCGGATCCCGCACCGCGCTGACAGTCTGCATCTCCGCAAAGACTTCGCCGCTCTTGCGGCGGTTCCAGACCTCTCCTGACCACTGACCTGTTTCCATCAGCGTCTGCCACATGGCGGAGTAGTACTCGGGTGGCTGGCGACCCGAGTTGAGTATGCGCGGGTTCTGGCCCAGCGCCTCGTCACGGCTGTAGCCCGTGATGCGCGTGAAGGTGTCGTTGACATCCACAATGGTTCCACGCGCGTCCGTGATCATGATGCCCTCGCGCGCATGGGTGAACACGCTCGCGGCCAGTTGCAGCTTGTGCTCGGCCCGCTTGCGCTCGCCAATCTCGTGTCCGATGCTCAGGTAGCGGCCCTTCTCCAGGCGCTGACTGACGATTTCCACCAGCACGGTCCCCCATCCCTTGCGCTTGAGCCACCATTCGCGTCGGACAAAGGCCTCGCCTTCGAGCGCGTCGACAGTCGCCTGCAGACCGCCCAAGTCCTCATCGGCAAGCAGATCAGACACGCGCATCGCCAGCATTTCACCAAGCGAATAGTCCAGCAGTTCGCAGACTGCCGTATTGACGAAGGTGAAGCAGCCGGCACTGTCACTCAGCCAGATGATTTCTCCGGCGGCCTGCATTACCTGCCGCATTTCGGACTCGGCCCGCACCCTGTCACTGATGTCGACAAACGCGCCTACCACGCCATAACGCGGGTGGTGTACCGGCGTGGCATTTGCGCTGAGCCACACGCCATGGCCATCGGGTGTGCGCACCTCCATGGAAACATCGAGCACCGGTCGCTGTTCTGCCAATGCCCGCTCGGTGGCATATTCACTGGCGGGCATGGGGCTACCATCAGGTCTGAGCACCTTCCAGCTCGGGTCCCGCGCCATGAATTGCGCCCGACTGACGCCCAACAACCGCTCTGCCGCAGCATTGCAGTCCATCACGTTGCCTTGCTGGTCCCCCAGGGAAATTCCGATCGGCAACATGTCAAAGATCATGCGGAAACGCTCTTCGCTTTCCAGAACAGCTTGGTGGGCCTTCATTTGTCGGGCCACGCTGCGGATCAGAAGGCACGCCAGCAGGATGAGCAGGAGACTGACCACTGCCGCAGCCAGAAACGATTTCCGCTGCTGCTCGCGTACCGGGGCCAGGAACTCGTCGACACTGGAGCCCACGAGCAAGGTCAGCCCATATTGGGGCAGCCGGTAGTAGCTTGACAGGCGCTCCACGCCATCGGCTTGCGCCCGTCTCCGGAAGCTTCCCTGCAACGGGGCTCCCGGATCGGCGTATGGCACCGGCTGGATGACGTTGCCCACATATTTGTCCTGCTCACTGGAGCGCGCCATGACCTCGCCGGTATCGCGAACCATGCGTGCAGCTCCGGCGCTGCCAAAGCCGGTAGCCCGGTAGAAACGGACAAAGTAATCGGGGTCGACCGAAATGACGATGACACCGGCAAACTGCCCCTTCAGGAAGATCGGTCGGGTCAGCTGTATGGACCATTTGCCCGATACCCGCCCCTTCACCGGACGGCTGACAAACAGGCGGTCCTCCATCAACGCCTGATGGACCGTGAAATGCTCGCGATCCCCGAGGAAAGACGGTTCCTTGGGCAGCCCCAGGTTGCTGTACACAAGGTACCCCCGCGCATCAATGACTCCAACCTGGAGAATCGATCCCCCCTGGGCATCCTTGTGCATGCGCACCATGTCACCCATGTCAGCGGGATGTTCGATCCAGGTGTCTCGCAGGGTCAGCAACGCATGGTCGGTGTAGGCGAATATGGACTGCGCCTGGCTGGCGAAGGTCATGGCCCAGGCCGCGGTTTCCCGGCGGGCGTTTTCCAGCGCCTGCTCTTCCGTTCTCTGGCCATCCCAGACCACGATGGACCAGACCAGCGCCAGACCGCCCATCAACCACAGCAGGACCTGATGGGAGAACTTGATCTGGGGCATGCCGAATGGTAACAAGGCTGCTTGCGGCAATGGATCAGAAATTGGAAGGCGCCGGGCCATGCGGCGTCACATCAGACCTTGGAAAATACCTTGGCCTCTTCAAACAGGGGATTGAGGTCGCCCAGCGACGCGATGACCGCGTCCATGCTGCCACCCAGCCGTTTGGCCACGGCAGGTGGAAACTCTTCCACCAAGCAGTTGCCTGCGTCCCCGAAATGCAGCTTCTTGCTGATCTGGTTGGCGCCGAAAACACAGGCGATCATGTCGGAATCATTGAGCTCCGGGCCATACTGGTGCCGGATGGTATCCACCAGATGGGGGGCAAACCGCCACTTCTCGACCAGCATGGCCCCCACCACGGCATGATCGGCACCCAGCACGTTGCGAAGAGCCAGATGCAGGGAGCCTCCCTGGGCCTGGCTGGCCTCCAGCGCCGCCTTGAATTCACGCGGCATGAATTGCGCCAGCACGACCTTGCCGAAGTCGTGCAACAGCCCTGCAATGAAACAATCCATCGGGTCGGCATCGTCGACCCGCAGAGCCAACTGCTTGGCTATCGCCGCCGTGGCCAGTGAATGCAGCAGATACTGCTGACCATCGAAGCCAGCCTCGTTGGACTTGGGCAGCATGCCAATGGCGGCAATGCTCAGTGCCAGGTTCTTGATGGTGTTGAAGCCCAGGTACACCACAGCGTGCCCCACCGACGTGATCTGCTTGGGCAGGCTGTAATAGGCCGAATTGACGACTTTCAGGATCTTGACTGTAAGCACCGGGTCCTTGTCGATGACCTCGACCAGATCCTTGGGCGTGCTGTTCACATCCCGCGTGAGTTCCAGCACGCGCTGCACACTCTTCGGGAAGGCAGGCATGCCGTCTACCGCTGCGGCCAGCTTCTTGGTGAGTTCGGGACTCATGCTCATGGTGCGATTTCGGGGAACAGCACTTCAGTGTAGCCAAACTGCGAAAAATCGCGCACCCGCATCGGGTAGAGCTTTCCCCACAGGTGGTCACACTCATGCTGCACGACGCGGGCATGAAATCCCTGCACGGTTCGGTCAATCGGGTCGCCATACTGATCGAAGCCGGTATAGCGGATGTGCGACCAGCGCGGCACCTTGGCACGCAGGCCCGGCACCGACAGGCAACCCTCCCAATCCAGCTCCTCGGGAAACTCCCCGGCCTCGGCACCCTGCGCCGTGAGCGGTGTGATGATGGGGTTGACCAGCACCGTGGGCGGCACCTGCGGACGATCCGGGTAGCGCGGGTTGGCGTCGCGGCTGCCAAACACCACCACCTGCATATCCACGGCAATCTGCGGTGCGGCCAATCCAGCGCCGTTGGCAGACGCCATGGTGTCGAGCAGGTCGCTGACCAGCAGGTGCAGCGCGTCTGAGTCAAAGCCTTCCTTCGGCACCGGCTTGGCCATGCGCAGCAGGCGGGGGTCGCCCATTTTGAGAATGTCACGCACTGCCATCTTGGTATCCTTCCGTTTCTCCCCGCAGCAGGGCATTCATGGTCGCCTCATCAATCACGGAGACACCGAGCGCCAAAGCCTTTTCCAGCTTGCTGCCGGCCTCAACACCCGCCACCACGTAATCGGTCTTCTTGCTGACCGATCCGGCCACCTTGGCGCCGGCGGCCTCCAGCAGGTCCTTGGCCTGGTCACGGCTCAGGGTTGGGAAGGTGCCTGTCAACACAAAGGTCTTGCCGGCCAGGGGCTTGGGTGTTTGAGCCGCGGGTTCGCCCTCCTCCCAAGTAACGCCGCAAGCACGCAACTGCTCCACCACCTCGCGGTTGTGCGGCTGCAGGAAGAACGTGTGGATGCTCTGGGCCACGATGGGGCCGACATCGTTCACCTCCAGCAGCAGCTCCGGGCTGGCGGCCATGATGGCGTCGAGCGTACCGAAATGGCGGGCCAGATCCTTGGCCGTGGCCTCGCCCACATGGCGGATTCCCAGGCCATAGAGGAAGCGCGGCAGCGTGGTCTGCTTCGATTTTTGTAGCGCGTCCAGCACATTCTGTGCGGACTTCTCGGCCATGCGGTCCAAAGCCGCGAGTGCGGTCAGGCCCAGCTTGTACAGATCCGCCAGGGTGCGGATGACGTTGGCGTCCACCAGTTGGTCCACCAATTTTTCGCCCAGACCCTCGATGTCGACGGCGCGCCGCTGGGCGTAGTGCAGGATGGCCTGCTTACGCTGGGCCGCGCAGAACAGACCGCCGCTGCAGCGGTGGTTGACCTCGCCCTTCTCGCGTACCACGGTGCTGCCGCAGATGGGGCAGACCCTGGGCATGCGGAAGTTGGGGACGTAGACGGGGCGCATCGCCGTGACGATGCCTACAACTTCGGGAATCACATCGCCGGCACGGCGCACGATGGCTTGGTCGCCCACGCGCACCTTCTTGCGCCGCAGCTCGAACAGGTTGTGCAGCGTGGCGTTGCTGACCGTGGTGCCGCCCACAAACACGGGCTCCAGGCGCGCCACGGGCGTGAGCTTGCCGGTACGGCCAACCTGCACGTCGATGCCCAGCACCTTCGTGACCTGCTCCTGGGCTGGGTATTTGTGCGCCACGGCCCAACGCGGCTCGCGCGTGACAAATCCCAGCTGGCGCTGCAAGGTGAGGCTGTTGACCTTGTAGACCACGCCGTCGATGTCGTAGGGCAGGCTGTCCCGCTGGGCACCGATGCGCTGGTGATACGCTATCAATTCAGGAGCGCCCTGCGCACATTCTACGAGGGCTGCAACCGGAAAACCCCATTGCTTGATGGCCTGGAGCAAGGCAAAGTGCGTGGTGAATGCGGGACCGCCCTGCTCCGCTGGCGTGACCTCGCCCAGACCATAGGCAAAGAAGCTCAAGGGACGTTGGGCGGCGATGGCCGGGTCCAGCTGACGAACGGCGCCGGCAGCGGTGTTGCGCGGGTTGATGAAGGTCTTTTCGCCCTTCTCGCGCTGGCGCTCGTTCAGCGCCTCGAAGTCGTCGCGGCGCATGTAGACCTCGCCGCGCACTTCCAGCACGGGCGGTGCCTCGCCACTCAGACGCAGTGGGATCTGGCCGATGGTGCGTATGTTCTGCGTCACGTCCTCGCCGGTTTCGCCGTCGCCCCGCGTGGCGGCCTGCACCAACACACCGTGCTCGTAGCGCAGGCTCATGGCCAGGCCGTCGAACTTGGGCTCGGCCACGTACTCCACGGGCGGATCGGCCTCCATCAGGCCCAGTTCCTTGCGCACGCGCGCGTCAAAAGCCTGGGCACCGCTGGCCTCGGTGTCGGTCTCGGTGCGGATGCTGAGCATGGGCACGGCGTGGCGCACGGCCGCGAACTGGTCCAGCGGCTTGCCGCCCACGCGCTGGGTCGGCGAATCCGGCGTCACCCACTCGGGGTGGCTCGCCTCCAGGGCCTGTAGCTCCCGGAACAGGCGGTCGTACTCCGCATCGGGCACGCTGGGCGCATCCTCCACGTAGTACTGGTGGGCATAGGTGTGCAGCAGTCGGTGCAACTGGTGCAGGCGATCCTGGTCGGATGGCACGGGCGGCGCGGAAAACAAATCCGGTTGGCTCATGGCGTGGCCCGCCTGGAGCTCAGGCAAACAGACGCCGCGCCAGCAGTGAGCCGGCGGCCAGGTCACGCTGTTCCAGCGTGTCGTACAGGATCTGCAGCTCGGTGCCGATCTGGTCCATGGTCTGGGCGGTGAGCAGCTGTCCGTTGTCGTCGGTCACGACACCGTCCATACCCTGGGCCAGGCCAGCTGCCACTTCGCGCATGCGTTCGAAGGGCTGCTCGCTGCGGTCCACCTGGGCCACATCCAGGTGCAGCGCAATGTCGCGGATGGCCGACTGGGCCGGGTCTTCGGCCAACGCGGCCTGGGAATCAAAACTCAGCACCAACACCGGCGCCAGCCCTTCCACACTGGCCGGCAGCACCATGCGCCCCGGGATGACACCGGCGACAAAGCCCAGGCGGGCCGCGTTCTGCTGCACATAGCCGGGGCTCCACGACGCGTTGCGCGCGCGGATGGTGAAGCCGAGCTGTGCATCGTGCGCGCTGGCAAACTGGTCCAGCTCGCGGGCACGGGCCACCTCTTCCAGCATTTCAGGGAATTCCGGCGTGGCGTTGATGGCGTCGGCAAAGGCCTGGGTCTTGACGACGAACTCGGAATATTCGATCTCGTTGAGTGCGCCCGAGCGGTTGGCCAATTGCACGCCGGCCTGGAAGCCGCCATAGCGGTGACCCGGCACCGGTGCTTCCCAGGTCAGGGTGCTCACGTTGTAGCCTTCAATTGCGTAGGGCTTGCTGCCGGCCCGGCGCGTGGCGGGCATGGCGGCAATGGCGGCTTCGCCCGATACCATGGCGTTGGGGCCGTCCAGCGCAATGGTCGCAATGACGTCAATCAGCGAGTCCATGGCCGAGCGACGCGTCGGGCTGGGCACGCTCATCGGTTGGCTCTCGTGCTCCACATCGCCCAGCACCGGCTCCCGCAGCGGCGGCGCGGAGTCTTCGCGGGCCGGCTCCGGTGCCGCCTGGCGCGGGGCGTTGCGCCGCGAATTCCAGGCGCCATGCGCCACCACGGCGGCGAGTACCACGCCGCCGGCAATTGCCAATCCGATCTGTAAATTGCTCATAGTGTTTTAGGCCAGCTCTGCCAACGTGATGGCGGACTCCATGTCCACTGCCACGATGCGCGATACGCCTTGCTCCTGCATGGTCACGCCGATGAGTTGTTCCGCCATTTCCATGGCGATCTTGTTGTGGCTGATGAAAAGGAATTGGGTTTCTGTGCTCATGCTGCGCACCAGTTTGGCATAACGCTCGGTGTTGGCATCATCCAGCGGCGCATCCACCTCATCCAGCAGGCAGAACGGAGCCGGATTCAGCTGGAAAATCGCAAACACCAGTGCGATGGCGGTCAGCGCCTTCTCGCCACCGGACAGCAAATGAATGGTCTGGTTTTTCTTGCCCGGCGGTTGCGCAATGACCTGCACGCCGGAATCCAGAATCTCGTCGCCGGTGATTACCAGACGGGCATTGCCCCCGCCGAACAGCTCGGGGAACATGCGCCCGAAGTGCTGGTTGACCTGGTCGAAGGTGCCCGAGAGCATTTCACGCGTTTCGGCATCGATCTTGCGGATGGCGTCTTCCAGCGTCTGCATGGCCTGGGCCAGGTCGGCGTTCTGGGCGTCCAGAAATTGTTTGCGCTCTCGGGCTGCGGCCAGTTCGTCCAGCGCGGCAAGATTGACGGCGCCCAGCGCCGCAATCTCGCGGTGCAGGCGGTCGATTTCGCTTTGCATGCCCATCAGGCGCACATTGCCATCCTTGATCGACTGCTCAATGGCCTCCAGATCGGCCTGCGCATCCAGCAACTGCTGCTCATACTGCTCGAACCCCAGGCGCGCGGCCTGTTCCTTGAGCTGGAATTCGGTGATGCGCTGGCGCAGCGGCTCCAGCTCGCGCTCCAGTTGCAGGCGGCGCTCGTCGCTGGCGCGCAGCTTGGCGGTCAGGTCGTCGTATTCGCTGCGGCGGGCCCCCAGGGCCTGCTCGCGCTCCAGCTTCAGCGCCAGGGCGTTTTGCAGCCCCGCCTGGGCGGCGGCGTCGGTCAGGCGGGACAGTTCGTCCCGCGCGCGTTGCACCTCGGCGTGGACCGCATCGGTCTGCTGGTCGGCAGTGGCTATGGAACGGGACAGTTCGGCGGTACGCGCTTGCAGGCTGCGCTGGGCAAACTGGGCCTCCTGCGCCTGGCGTTCCAGCGTGCGCTGCTGCTCGCGGCATTGGGTCAGCTTGCGTTGCACCTCGATGACGCGCTCATCCAGTTGCGCATGGCGCTCCTGGCTGTCGGCCAGTTGCATGTCCAGGGATTCAAAGGTTCCTTCGGCTGTAACCCGGCGCTCCTGCAAATCGTCGAGTTGCGCCTGCACCTCAGCCAAGTCGGCATCAATCTGGGCACTGCGGGCCCGGGCCTGCTCGGCCATCTGCGACAGACGCAGGGTTTCCACCTGCAGGCCATGCGCAGCGGCTTGCGCCTCAGTCGCCTCACGGCGCACGCTGACCATGCGCTGCGAAGCATCGGCATACGCGGCTTCGGCGCGGATCAACGCAGCGCGGGCCTCGTCGGCAATCATGACCTGGGCGCGCAGCTCTTTTTCAAGGTTCTCGATTTCCTGGGCGCGCGCCAACAGGCCGGATTGCTCCGAATCCGGCGCATAGAAACTCACGCTGTGGGCCGTGACCACATGGCCGGACTTGACATACATGCTCTCGCCCGGCTGCAACGTGTCACGTTGTGCCAGGGCATCCTCAAGACCGTTGGCCGTGTAGCAACCGTGCAACCAGTCCTGCAGGATGGCCTTTTGCCCGGCGTCGTTGATGCGCAGCAGGTCGGCCAGACGCGGCATGGCTGACGCTGGCTGCGCCGCCGCAGCCAGCGGCGGGCTGAAGAAGGCCAGCTTGGCCGGCGGGGCATCACTGGCAAAGGCACGCACCAGCTCCAGGCGCGACACTTCCAGTGCCGCCAGGCGCTCACGCAGCGCACCTTCCAGTGCGTTTTCCCAGCCCTGCTCAATATGGATGTGGGTCCACAAACCCTGCAGATGGCCCAGCCCATGCCTGGCCAGCCATGGCTGGAGCTTGCCGTCGGTCTTGACCTTTTCCTGCAGTGCCTTCAGGGCTTCCAGCCGGGCCGACAGATCGGCCTGGCGCGCAGATTCGTCGTTGACAGTTTGTTGCTGGGTGCGGCGGGCCTCGTCACGCTGTGGCAGCGTCTCCTGCAATTCCTGCAGACGGGCATCTGCCACGGCAGCCGTTTCTTGTGCCTGTGCGAGTTGCAGTTCCAGGTCCTGCAGACGCGCTTCATCCGGTGCGGCCAGTCCATTGCGATCCACCACCAGCCGTTCACGGCGTGTCGATACCTGGCGAAACTGCTCTTCGATGCTGCGCTGCTCGGCGGCCAGCACCTGGATCTGCTGTTGCACCTGCATGACCGCACCGCGCTGGTTGTTGGCGGCCGTCTGGGCGGCCAACAGGGCGTCTTCCAGCTCCGGCAATTGCTGGGCCTGTTCCTCGACCTGGGCCGACAGCAACTCGGTTTGCTCATCGCCCAGCAAGGCCAGTTCGGCCAGACGCTCGACCTCGGCCTGCGCATCCTCCTTGCGGGCCGCCCACTGGCCAATCTGTTCCTGCAAGGTTTGCAGGCGCTGCTCGGCCCGCTGGCGTCCCTCGACCACAAAGCGTATTTCGGCTTCGAGCCGGCCGACATCGGTACTGGCTTCGTACAACAGCCCTTGTGCCTGATTGACCTGATCGCCTGCCGCATAGTGGGCCTGGCGCACGGTTTCGAGATCGGCCTCGATATGGCGCAAATCGGCCATGCGGCTTTCCAGCGCGTTGACGGCGCTGGAAGCGTCTGCCTTGACCTTGGCCTGGTCGGCCAGCGCCTCGGCGCGCTTGAGGAACCATTGCTGGTGCTGCTTGAGCGTCACATCCGCCTGCAGCGCGTTGTACTTCTGCGCGACCTCCGCCTGCTTCTCCAGCTTTTCCAGATTGGCGGTGAGTTCGCGCAGGATGTCCTCGACGCGGGTCAGGTTCTCGCGGGTGTCGGCCAGGCGGTTCTCGGTCTCGCGGCGGCGTTCCTTGTATTTGGAGACACCAGCGGCTTCCTCCAGAAACAAGCGCAGCTCTTCCGGCTTGGATTCGATGATGCGGCTGATGGTGCCCTGGCCAATGATGGCGTAGGCGCGCGGACCCAGGCCGGTGCCCAGGAACACGTCCTGCACATCGCGGCGGCGCACCGGTTGGTTGTTGATGTAGTAGCTGGAGTTGCCGTCGCGCGTGAGCACGCGCTTGACCGCGATCTCGGCAAACTGGCCCCACTGACCGCCGGCACGGTGATCGGCATTGTCGAAAATCAGCTCCACGCTGGAGCGACTGGCCGGCTTGCGGGTGGTCGTTCCGTTGAAGATCACGTCCTGCATGGACTCGCCACGCAGCTCACTGGCCTTGCTCTCGCCCAGCACCCAGCGCACCGCATCCATGATGTTGGACTTGCCGCAACCATTGGGCCCCACCACGCCCACCAATTGGCCAGGCAACAGGAAATTGGTAGGTTCCGCAAAGGACTTGAACCCGGATAACTTGATGGAATTGAGACGCACGGAAGAGAAGAACTTGGGCTAAGCGGTTGATTTCATTGGTGTTTACAGGGAACGCCCCTCCACCAAAGTGCTGCAATGATACCGTGCAGGTGTGTGCTCGACAGGCATCGGCGCGCCCTGTGGGGGCAATTGGGGTTCAGTCGCGCAAGGCAGCCTCGATTTTGGCCGCCAACGCATTCAGGGAAGGCGGCTTCACCATATAGCCCGCGACGCCCAATGGCAGGACCTCGCCCACTGTCGCCGCGCTCGAATCGGCACTCAAGAAGATCACTTTGGTATTGCTCAACTGGTTATTGGCCAGGGAGCGCAGCTGCTTGACGAATTCGATGCCGCCCATGGGCTGCATGTGGATGTCGGTCAATATCAGGTCTGGCTTGAGCTTGGCTACTTCGCGCAAGGCGGCGGCACCGTCGGGAAACGCATACAGGTCCAGAATGCCAATACGACGCAGTGTGCTCAGGATGAAGGTGCTCATCACTTTCTCATCTTCAACCACCACGATGCGCGCTCTTTTTATGTCCACTGCCAGGCTCCAACCGCTCAATCCAAACAAGGTTTCGAAAATGACTGTCCAACCACTGCCCGCTTTCAGGCTGGCGAACCCAGTTTATTACCAATCAAGCACCACCGCACACCCTCGGGCAACGGGTACTGGGTCTCCCCATCCTCTCAAGAGAAACACCCCATGCCCATAACCCGGTGCCCCGCCGCCGGGACCGTGACTCATGACTGCGACAGGTAGAGCGCCACCTCTTGCTGCAACAGCCGCAGCTTGGGGCCGAGCGCGACATAGGCCGCGCCCACCTGCGTGCTGGTGTCCGTCTTGCTCATCTGCTCAACCTGGATCAGATGCTCACACAACGCAGGCACACAGAATATGGGCATGCAACCCTTGAGGGAATGCAGTATCTGGTTGGCGGCCCGCACATCATCCTGCACCAACAACCGCTCTATCTGGGGCAAGTCCCGCTCCAGCAGTTCCTGCAACATGGGCAACATGCCATGCAGGGTCTCCAAGTCCCCAACCTGTTCAACCGCCCGCGCAATATCCAAATAGACCCAGTTCTGGCTGTGGGGCACAGTTGTCGACATCAGAGCCTCCTTTTACACGCCGGTGAAATGCCGAGATGCCCAAAACCCCGGCCACCCAGTGTAGCAAGTGCTCGGGGATAATAGCGGCCCATGAATCCGAATCTGTCACGCCTGCAGGCCTATCCCTTCGAGCGCCTGCGGCAATTGTTTGCCCCGGTCACGCCCAACCCCGCCTACACCCCAATCAGCCTGGGCATCGGTGAACCGCGCCACGCCACGCCCGCACTCATCAAGCAGGCCTACTGCGATGCGATCAACGATCCACAGGGTGGCCTGTCGGTCTACCCCGCCACCGGTGGCGTGCCGGGTCTGCGCCAGTCGATTGGCCGCTGGCTGCAACGCCGCTATGGACTCGAACTGGACATCGCCACACAGATCCTGCCGGTCAACGGCTCGCGCGAGGCCCTGTTCGCGTTTGCGCAAACCGTGGTCGACCCGACCCGACGGGTCGCGCAGGACCAACCCGTCATCGTGGTCTGCCCCAACCCGTTCTACCAAATCTACGAAGGTGCGGCGTTCCTGTCTGGCGCGCAACCGTACTTTGTGCCGTCGGATCCGGCGCGCAACTTTGCCCAGGACTGGGACAGCGTTCCCGAAGCGGTGTGGGCCCGCACCCAGGTGCTGTATGTCTGCTCACCGGGCAATCCGACCGGCGCCGTGATGCCACTGGAAGAATGGCGGAAGTTGTTCGATCTGAGTGACCGCCACGGTTTCGTGATCGCATCCGACGAGTGCTACAGCGAGATCTATTTCCGCGAGGAGCCACCGCTTGGCGGTCTGGAAGCGGCGGCACGCCTGGGTCGGACCGACTTCCGGAATCTGGTTGCCTTCACCAGCCTGTCCAAGCGCAGCAATGTGCCCGGCATGCGCAGCGGCTTTGTGGCCGGTGACGCCGCCTTGATCAAGCAGTTCCTGCTGTACCGCACCTACCACGGCAGCGCCATGAGCACCGTGGTGCAGTCCGCCAGCATGGCTGCCTGGGACGACGAGGAACACGTGCGCGACAACCGCGAACAGTACCGTGCCAAATTTGCCAGGGTGACCCCGCTGCTGACCGATGTGCTGGACGTGGCCCTGCCCGACGCAGGCTTCTATCTGTGGGCCGGCATCGACTCCGCCCGGTTTGGCAGCGACACCGACTTCGCGCGCGACCTGTACGCTACTTACAATGTGACGGTCTTGCCCGGCAGCTACCTGGCGCGCGAGGCCCACGGCTTCAATCCCGGTGCCAACCGTATCCGCATGGCCCTGGTTGCCGAGACCGCAGAATGCGTGGAAGCAGCCGAGCGCATCGTCCAGTTTGTGAAATCCAGAACCTGATCACCAAAGAAAACCCGACACCATGAGCCAACAACTCCAGCAAATTATCGAAGCCGCGTGGGAAGACCGCGCCAACATCTCCGTCGCCGCTGCGCCCGCCGAAGTGCGTGATGCCGTCGAGCATGTGCTGAACGAACTCGACGCCGGCCGCCTGCGCGTGGCCACCCGCGAGGGCGTGGGCCAGTGGACCACCCACCAGTGGATCAAGAAGGCCGTGTTGCTGTCCTTCCGCCTGAAGGACAACGAAATCATGCAGGCCGGCAGCCTGGGCTTCTACGACAAGGTTGCCACCAAGTTCTCTAACATGAGCGCCGAGGAAATGAAGGCCACCGGCGTGCGCGTGGTGCCGCCAGCCGTGGCCCGCCGCGGCAGCTACCAGGCCAAGGGCGTGATCCTGATGCCGTCCTACTGCAACATCGGCTCTTTTGTTGACGAAGGCTCCATGGTGGACGCCTGGGCCACGGTCGGCTCCTGCGCGCAGATCGGCAAGAACGTGCACCTGTCCGGCGGTGTCGGCATTGGTGGTGTGTTGGAGCCCATGCAGGCCGGCCCCACCATCATTGAAGACAACTGCTTCATCGGTGCGCGCTCGGAAATCGTCGAGGGTGTCATCATCGAGGAAAACTCGGTGATCTCCATGGGCGTGTACATCGGTCAGAGCACCAAAATCTATGACCGCGCCACCGGCGAGGTTTTCTATGGCCGCGTGCCATCCGGCTCGGTCGTGGTGTCGGGCAACCTGCCCAGTGCCGACGGCAAGTACAGCCTGTACTGTGCCGTCATCGTCAAGCGTGTCGATGCGCAGACCCGCGCCAAGACATCGCTCAACGACCTGCTGCGCGACTGAGCTTTTCCTGCTATCTACCGAGGCTGAACCATGGCGACGACAAACCCACCCGGCACAATGGAACGCATTCTTCGCCTGATGAGCGAGAAGAAGGCGTCGGACGTGTATTTGTCGGCGAACTCGCCCGCACTGATCAAGATCAACGGACAGTGCGTACCGATCAACAACCAGTCGCTCCCCTTCGACGCGCCGCGCAATCTGTTGGCCGAAATCCTTCCGCCCGAGCGCATGGCCGAGCTCGATGCCGAGGGCGAGCTCAACATGGGTTTTCCGATTGCCGGTGTCGGGCGCTTCCGGGTCAGCGCCATGCGCCAGCGCGGCAGCATCGCGGCGGTGTTCCGCTACATCTCGGTCGATGTGCCCGCCTTGTCGGACCTGTATCTGCCGCCGATTCTGGGCGACCTGATCATGGAAAAGCGCGGCCTGGTACTGATGGTGGGCGCCACGGGCGCCGGCAAGAGCACCACGCTGGCCTCCATGATCGACCACCGCAATGCCCAGGTGTCCGGTCACATTCTCACCATTGAGGACCCGGTCGAATTCCTGTTCAAGAACAAAAAATCGGTCATCAACCAGCGCGAGGTGGGCACCGACACCAAGTCCCTGCACATAGCGCTGAAAAATGCCCTGCGCCAGGCGCCCGACGTCATCCTGATCGGCGAAATCCGGGACCGCGAGACCATGTCCGCCGCACTGGCTTACGCGCAATCCGGCCACCTGTGCCTGGCCACCATGCACGCCAACAACAGCTACCAGGCGCTGAACCGGATATTGAGCTTCTACCCGGTGGAGGTGCGCCAGACCATGCTGGGTGACCTGGGCGCAGCGCTCAAGGCGATTGTGTCCCAGCGCCTGATGCGCAATACGGGGGGAACCCGCGTGCCGGCGGTCGAAGTTTTGCTCAATACCAAGCTGATCGCCGAGCTGATCGAAAAGGGCGACTTCTCCGGTGTCAAGGAAGCCATGGAGCAGTCCATGGCAGAGGGCTCGCAGTCCTTTGAGCACGACATCGCCCGCCTGATCGTGGAGGGTGTGATCGACCGCAAGGAGGGCCTGGCCCACGCCGACTCGCCCACCAACCTGATGTGGCGCCTGCAGAACGACTTCACCAAGGCCACGCAACCTGCCGCTGCGCAAGAGGAACACGAGGAAGCGTCGTTCACCGAAATTACCCTGGACGTCAAACACTGATGAGCGCAACGCTTCACCTGGCCGAGCAACTGATTGCCCGCGCCTCGGTCACCCCGGATGACGCCGGATGCCAGGACCTGATTGCCCAGCGGCTGCAAGCCATCGGTTTCCAGTGCGAAACCATCGTCAGCGGCCCGGATGATTTCTCGGTCACCAATTTATGGGCAAAACGGCCTGCAGCCCTCGTGGAATGTGCGCAAGCCGCTACCAATAACATAGCACCCAGGACACTGGTATTTGCCGGCCATACCGATGTGGTGCCCACCGGCCCGCTGGGCGAATGGCGCAGCGCGCCCTTCACACCCAGCCACCGCGACGGCAAGCTGTATGGCCGCGGCAGCAGCGACATGAAGGTGTCACTCGCCGCCTTTGTCGTGGCGATTGAAGAATTCATTGCCGCCAACCCGCAGCCGCAGATCAACATCGCCCTGCTGTTGACCAGCGACGAGGAAGGCCCGGCCAACGACGGCACCGTCGTCGTCTGCAAGGCGCTTCAGGCGCGCGGCGAGACGCTGGACTACTGCATCGTCGGCGAGCCGACCTCGGTGGAGCGCACCGGCGACATGATCAAGAATGGCCGGCGCGGCACCATGAGCGGCAAGCTCAGCATCAAGGGCGTACAGGGTCACATTGCCTACCCGCACCTGGCCAAGAACCCCATTCACCTGGCCGCGCCCGCGCTGGCCGAACTGGTCACCGTGGAATGGGACAAGGGCAACGCCTTCTTCCCGCCCACCACCTGGCAGGTCAGCAACATCCACGGCGGCACCGGAGCCAGCAATGTGATCCCGGGGGCCGTGGTCATTGACTTCAACTTCCGCTTCTCCACCGAGTCCACGCCGGAATCGCTGCAAAAGCGCTTGGCACGGGTGCTGGAAAAGCACGAACTGGAATACGACCTAGTCTGGACCGTGGGCGGGTTGCCGTTCCTCACCACGCCCGGCACGCTGGTGGATGCGATTCAGGGTGCCATCCTCTCGGAAACCGGCATCCACACCGAACTGTCCACCACCGGCGGCACCAGCGACGGGCGCTTCATCGCCCAGGTTTGCCCGCAGGTCGTCGAATTCGGTCCGCCCAACGCCACCATCCACAAAATCAACGAGTACGTGAAGGTGGCTGACATCGAACCGCTGAAGAACATCTACCGGAGCGTGCTGGAGACCCTGAACGTGAAGGCCAGTGCATGAGCGCCGCGCCGGGCCGTTCCCAGGCAAGCTCGCAACGCAGTGCGGAGCACGAAGGTTCCCCAGTAACCCTGCTCGAACTGATTGAGTCCAGCGCCCACAAGCTGGAACAGGCCCATGTCTCCTTCGGCCACGGCACGACCAACGCCTTTGACGAGGCCGCCTGGCTGGTGTTGTGGCGCCTGGGCCTGCCGCTGGATACCCCGCTGGATGGCAATGAATCCAAGGCAAATATGCCGGTAGCCCTCGTGGATGCTGCGCAGGCCGCTACACTTTTGGAAGCACGCATCCAGACCCGCAAGCCCGCCGCCTACCTCACGCAGGAGGCCTGGCTGCAGGGCGTTGCCTTCTACGTGGACGAGCGCGTCATCGTGCCGCGTTCGCTGATTGCCGAACTCATGGTCGACGGCAGCATCGACTATTGGCTGCGGGAGAGCACCCACAACGTGCTGGACCTGTGCACTGGCAACGGCAGCCTGGCGGTGATTGCCGCCCTGACCTACCCCGACGTGGTCGTCACCGGCTCCGACCTGTCCAGCGACGCATTGGCCGTGGCACGCATCAACGTCGACAAACACGGCTTGCAGGACCGCATCACGCTGCTGGAGTCCGACGGTCTGCGCGCCCCCGCTTTGCAGGCCCGCGGTCCGTTCGACCTGATCCTGTGCAACCCACCCTACGTCAACGCCCAAAGCATGGCCGCCCTGCCTGCCGAATACCAGGCGGAACCGGTACTGGCACTGGCCGGTGGTGTTGACGGCATGGACTTTGTGCGCACCCTGTTCGCCGAGGCGCCCGCCGTGATGGCACCGGAGAGCGTGCTGGTGCTGGAGATTGGCAACGAACGTAACTTTTTTGAAGCGGCATTTCCGGAGTTGGAAGTGGTGTGGTTGGAGACCAGTGCGGGGGGGGATCAGGTTTTGGTCGTTACCCGTGAGGCTTTGTCCTCGCTATTGCGGGGGGAGAAACCTGGCGAGCGGGGTGAATGACTCCGTTCGTGTCCCCCGCCCGCTTTGCGGGCTCCTCCTTGACCTCACTGCGCCACTCACCCCGCCCACCAAGTTTCTCGAAAGGTAACTACTTGCGCTGCATTTCTGCACGCGTACTCATAACGGCCGCACGGCCGGAGCGCGGGGTACTGCGAAGCGCAGGTAAAGGAGGAGCCCGCACAGCGGGCGGGGGACACGGAGCTTTGCAGTGCCCCGCGTTCCGGCCCACCACCAGCCACCAAGATGACTCAAACAATTAACAACCAGAAAACATGATCACCTTAAAAAACGTCACCCTGCGCCGCGGCGCCAAGGTGTTGCTCGACGGTGCCTCCGTCACCCTGAACCCGGGCGAAAAAGTCGGCCTGGTCGGACGCAATGGCGCCGGCAAGTCCTCGCTGTTTGCGCTGCTCAACGGCAACCTGCATGAAGACGCCGGTGAGTACTACATTCCCGCCCAATGGCGCATGGGCCAGGTCGCTCAAGACATGCCCGAAACCGAGCAAAGCGCCACCGACTTCGTGGTCGAAGGCGATACCGTGCTGCTGGCCGCCCGCCAGGAAGTGGCTGCTGCCGAGGCCACCGACGACTACAACCGCATGGCCCACGCCTACACGGAACTGGGTGACGCCGGCGAACACGATGCGCCGGCGCGCGCGCAGGCCCTGATCCTGGGCCTTGGCTTCAAGACCACGGAGCTGAACAACCCGGTCAACAGCTTCTCCGGCGGCTGGCGCATGCGCCTGCAACTGGCCCGTGCGCTGATGTGTCCCAGCGACCTGCTGCTGCTGGACGAGCCGACCAACCACTTGGACCTGGACGCATTGGTCTGGCTGGAAGCCTGGCTCAAGAAGTACGAAGGCACCATGGTCGTCATCAGCCATGACCGCGAGTTTCTGGACGCGGTGACCAACGTCACCCTGCACATCGACGCGGGCAAACTGGTGCGTTACGGCGGCAACTACAGCAAGTTCGAGGACATGCGTGCCGAGCAGATGGAACTGCAGCAGAACGCCTACGCCAAGCAGCAGGACAAGATTGCCCACCTGCAGAAATTCATTGCCCGCTTCAAGGCCAAGGCCAGCAAGGCCAAGCAGGCGCAAAGCCGGGTCAAGGCACTGGACCGCATGGAGAAGATCGCGCCGCTGCTGTCGGAGGCCGATTTCACCTTTGAATTCAAGGAACCGGCCAACCTGCCCAACCCCATGCTGTCCATGAGCGGCATCAGCGTGGGCTATCCCGCACCGGAGGATGCGCCCCAAGGCACACCACCCACTGTCATCGTGCGCAACATCAACAAGTCGGTGCTGGCGGGCCAGCGCATCGGCATCCTGGGCGCCAACGGCCAGGGCAAGTCCACGCTGGTCAAGACCATTGCGCGCGATCTGAGCATCCTGGACGGCGAAATCACCGAAGGCCGGGGCCTGAATATTGGCTACTTCGCCCAGCAGGAACTCGACGTGCTGCGCCCCGCCGACAACCCGCTGGAGCACATGATCCGCCTGGTCAAGGACATGACCGCAGCCGGCAAGATTGCCGGCCAGCAGACCCGCGAGCAGGACCTGCGCAGTTTCCTGGGCACCTTCAACTTCAGCGGCGATATGGTCAAGCAGGCCGTGGGCAGCATGAGCGGCGGCGAAAAGGCACGCCTGGTGCTGTGCATGCTGGTCTGGCAACGCCCCAACCTGTTGCTGATGGACGAGCCCACCAACCACCTGGACCTGGCCACGCGGGAGGCGCTGTCCATGGCGCTCAACGAGTTCGAAGGCACGGTGATGCTGGTCAGCCACGACCGCGCACTCTTGCGCGCCGTGTGCGACGAGTTCTGGATGGTGTCGCGCGGTGGCGTCGAACCGTTCGACGGCGATCTGGACGACTACCAGCGCTACCTGCTCGACGAGGCCAAGCGCCAGCGCGAAGAGGCCAAGGAAGCCGCCAAGGCGCCGGCCAAACCCACGCCCGTGGCGGCCGCCGCCAAGCCCAAGACCAAGGGAGACACGTCACCCAAGCTGAAGAAGGAGTTGCAGGACGTCGAGGCCCGCATGGCGGCGCTCAATGGCGAAGGTGCTGCCCTGGAGGGCCGCCTTGCCACCAATCCGCATCCGCAGGAAATTGCGGAAATCGGTCGCAGCCTGAAGACGGTCACCGACGAACTGGCCGTGCTGGAAGACCGTTGGCTGGAACTATCCAACAGGATTGAATCCGGCGGCAATTGACGGGCAAGGCGGTGTATCGCTGCGCCGACTTCTTGTAATCAAAGGTAAGCACCGTCAACACCACGGTAGCTGGCACGTTGCAGGAACAGGTCCCGGCTGTGTCGGGGCCTGCTTGAATTGGTCGAAGCTTTGGCGACTGATAACCCGCGAGTGAGTGTTACCCATGCTGCCTTCCAACTTCCCCTGGCGAATCGTCCGCAACACACTGGCAACCGCCGCCCTTGCAGTGGCCGCAGCCGGTGCCGCCCAGGCGCAGGCCTATATCAATGTCACCGTGGGCGGTGCGTTCGCCCCCGGCGTCTACGGCCAGGTCTCCCTTGCCAACAACCCGCCGCCACCCGTCCTCAACGTGCAACCCGTTACCGTGGGAGCGCCGATCTATGGCGCACCGGTGATGTATCTGCATGTTGCGCCCGAAGAGTACCGGGATTGGGGCCGCCATTGCGGCCGCTACGGCGCCTGTGGACGTCCGGTCTATTTTGTGCAGGTTGATCAACGTAACCGATGGTGGGAACACCACGGTGAACACCTGCGCGGCGAAAGCTACTACCGCAGGCCCATTGAGCACGACTATGGTCACCGCGACAGCCGATGGGGAGACCGCCACGACAACCGCAAGAACGGTCGCGACGACCACAGGCACGGAGACAGGGATGAACGCCGCCCGTAAGCAGCGTGACCGATCCGGGTGATCGATGCCCTACCAGCTGCCGGCCGGACGCAACCTGCGCACGGCCGCAGCGATCATGTCGACGGACTCCTCCCGCTGCACGCGACGTGCAAAGTCAATGGCACTGAGCCCCTGCATGTTTTTCAGCGTGGGATCCGCTCCCGCCTCCAGCAGCAGCTTCACGGCATCCGCGGTGCCGTACATCGCCGCCATCATGAGCGGCGTACTGCCATTGGGCGAGGCGGCATCCATGTAGGCGTTGGCCTCCAGCAGCATGCGCATGACCTCAACATGGCCGCCTGTCGCGGCATAGTGCAAGGGGGTCCAGCCGGGCTTGTTGACGTCCGCATCGCGTGCAATCAGCTTCTGGCACAACGCGGCATAACCCTTGAGAGAGGCCAGCATCAAGGGACTTTCATCCTTGGGGGTGCGTACCTCAACCTGGGTCGCCGGACTGTCCAGAAGCGCATCGGCTGCCCTGAATGAGGGCTCCCGAATGGCCATGATCAGGCCATAGTCACCGCTGGGGCTGACGGTATTGGGATCGAACCCCCGCTTCAGCAAGGCCCGGATGGCATCGGGATTGTCCTGTTTGATGGCAACGAAAAAATCATCATACGAACCCGCATTGGATACAGAATTTCCAATAAAAACAATTAGATAGAGAAAAAATCTAATGTAAATTCTCATAACTATTGACAACCAAACAGCCGGGAAAAATTGACACTGGTGGCCTCGCCGATGGACTCCACACTGCAGGAGCGCAGGGTCGCAAGTTGCTGTGCCACGTAGGGAACGTATGACGGATTGTTCGTCTTTCCCCGAAATGGCACAGGCGCCAGATAGGGACTGTCCGTCTCGATCAAGAGCCGGTCCAGCGGCACCCAACTCGCCACATTGCGCAGGTCCTGCGCGGTCTTGAACGTCAAAATGCCGGAAAACGAGATGTGGAAACCCAGATCCAGGGCCTGGCGGGCCACTTCCTCGCTCTCGGTAAAGCAATGGAACACGCCGCCCGCCGAACCTGGCGTCCCGTCCTCCCCCTCTTCGCGCAAGATGGCCAACGTATCCTCGGACGCGCTACGGGTATGGATGATCAGCGGTTTGCCCAACTGGCGAGCGGCCCGGATGTGGGTGCGAAAGCGCTCGCGCTGCCAGTGCATGTCGGCCACCGTGCGGTCCCCGAGCCGGTAGTAGTCCAGTCCGGTTTCGCCAATGGCCACGACCCGTGGCAACTGGCCGCGTTGCAGCAGATCGCCCAGACTTGGTTCAATCACGCCCTCGTTGTCCGGGTGCACGCCAACACTGGCCCAGAAGTTGTCGTACTGCAGGGCGAGCTGGTGCACCTCGGGAAATTCTTCCAGCGTCGTACAAATGCACAGAGCGCGGGTGACCTGTGCCTCGACCATTGATTGGCGGATTTGCGGCAGGGAAGCGACCAGCTCCGGAAAGGTCAGATGGCAGTGGGAATCAGTGAACATGGCATGCGCCGGGTACTGGCGCAGAGTCCGCGCTGAACGCCGGCTGGTATCAGATGGTTTGGGTCGGACGCTCGGAGGCCATGTGGGCGCCCAGGATTTCTTCGATCTTGAGCTTCAGCGCACGCGATTTCTCGTCCTTCGGGAACACAATGCCCACGCCCTGCGTGCGCCCGCCTGCGGCTTTGGCCGGGGTCACCCAGGCCACCTTGCCAGCTACCGGATAGCGTTGCATATCCTCGGGCAAAGACAACAGCACGTACACATCGTCACCCAAAGCATATTCCCGCGCCGTGGGAATGAACACTCCCCCTTCGGCGAATATGGGGATGTAGGCAGCGTACAAGGCCGCCTTTTCCTTGATGGACAGCTGGATGACACTGGGCCTGGGGGTGGATGCGCTGGGAGTGCTCATGGGGGGTACTCAATGGTTCGAGTTTAGAACCGATTTGGCCTGACCCACAAGAGCTTCCTGCATCAGGCCGGCGTTGAAAGGGTGTTCCATGGTTCGCATGGTACGCGACAGTGCCTTGGCCCACTCGGTCAGACCGGCCACTGCCGCAGTGGTCTTCAGGTCCTGCGCAGCAAAAAAACGCGGCGCGGCACCGACCTTGTGAGCCAGCAGGTCATGGCAGAGCTTGTGCAGCGCATCCACGGTTTGGGGTATGGTCCAGTCCTTGAAAAAGGCAACTTCCCCCTTGGCCATGGCCCGCGGAAGTGCCGCCCAGACAAGCGGGTCGCGGCCCGAAGCCAGATAGGCCAGCGCATCGTCCGGGCGCCCACCCATGGCGTGCAGCAGCAGGCGCGCCTGTGACGGCTCGCAGCCGCTGGCCTGCAGCCAGTCCAGGCTGGCCTGCGCCTCGGGCCAGTGCATCGCGTGGCCCAGGCAGCGGCTGCGGATCGTGGGCAACAACTGGTGCGCGGATTCACTGGCCAGCACGAACTTCACGTCGCCCGGTGGCTCTTCCAGCGTCTTGAGCAGGGTGTTGGCAGTGATGGTGTTCATCTGCTCGGCCGGGAACACCAGCACCACCTTGCCGCGGCCCCGTGCGCTGGTGCGCTGGGCAAACTCCACCGCTTCGCGCATGGCGTCCACCCGGATTTCCTTGCTGGCCTTGCGCTTCTTGTCGTCGATCTCGCCTTGCGCCTTCTCGCCCAGTGGCCAGTCACGCTCCAGCAGCGTGGTCTCGGGCATCAGCACGCACAGGTCCGCATGGGTGCGCACCGTGATGGCGTGGCAACTGCCACAGGTGCCACATGCGCCAGTTCCGGCGGGTTGTTCACACAGCCAGGCCCGCGCCAGTTCCATGGCCAAATCGTACTGCCCCAGGCCGGAAGGCCCCTGCAGCAGCCAGGCATGACCGCGCTGCAACAACAAATGCCGGAGCTGATCCACGATCCAGGGCGCCGGCCCCACGGGCGTGTTGTTTTCCGTCACGATAAAAGCCCCTTGGCACGCACCGCCTGATCGACATCCCGCCACACCGCCTCGGGCGTCTGGTCGGCATCGATGCGTGCAAACCGCGCAGGATCAGAGGCCAGCCGCTTGGCATAACCGGTTGCCACCTTCTCAAAAAAGGCAATGGGCTGCGATTCGAATTTGTCCGGCACGCGGGCTCCGGCCAAGCGCTGCGCAGCGATGCCTGGGTGCAGGTCGAACCAGATGGTCAAACCTGGCTGGATGAGGGTCTGCATCGCATCGCCCGCACCCTGCACCCAGGACTCCAGCGTCGAGAGTATTTGTACATCGAACCCGCGCCCTTCGCCCTGGTAGGCAAAGGTGGCATCGGTAAAACGGTCGCACAGCACCACCTCGTCGCGCGCGAGCGCCGGCAGGATCACTTGCTGTAGGTGGTCGCGCCGGGCGGCAAACACCAGCAGGGCTTCGGTCATGGGGTCCATGGGCGCGTTCAGCACCATCTGCCGCAATTGCTCCGCCAGAGGGGTGCCGCCGGGCTCGCGGGTCAGGGTGACAACCCTGCCCTGCGCCCGAAAAGCCTGCGCCAGGCGATCCACATGGGTCGACTTGCCGGCACCGTCGATGCCTTCGAAACTGATGAATATTCCGCTCATTGCTATTGCTGTCACTGGCTCATTGCCCGCGCTGGTACTTGTTGACCGCCCTATTGTGCTCGTCCAGCGAGTTGCTGAAATGGCTGCTGCCATCGCCCCGGGCGACGAAGTACAGCGCCTTCGACGGCGTAGGCTGCACCGCTGCCAGCAGGGAAGCCTTGCCCGGCATGGCGATGGGGGTCGGTGGCAGACCGGCGCGGGTGTAGGTGTTCCACGGGGTGTCGGTCAACAGGTCTTTCTTGCGCAGGTTGCCGTCAAAGGCAGTTCCCAACCCGTAGATCACCGTCGGGTCGGTCTGCAAGCGCATGCCGATCTGCAGGCGGTTGCTGAAGACGGCGGCGATGTCGGCCCTGTCCCTGGGTGAGCCGGTTTCCTTTTCCACGATGCTGGCCAGGGTCAACGCGTCCTCGGGCGATTTCAGGGGAGACTGCGGATCACGCAATGCCCACGCGGCGGCCAGTCGCTTGTCCATGGCGCGTGACGCCCGCTTGAGGACCGCCATGTCGCTGGAGCCCTTGCTGTAGGTGTAGGTGTCCGGGAAGAAATGGCCCTCTGCCGGCACGCCGGGTTTGCCCAACTGGTTCATGATGTCAGCCGGCGCCAGCGCCTGCGAATCGGGCTTGAGTTGCTCGGCCTTGGCCAGCGCCTCACGAACCTGGCGAAAAGTCCAGCCCTCCACCAAAGTGACGCTGCGCAAGGCTTCTTCTCCCCGAACCAGTTTTTGCAGCAGGCTGCGTGGCGTGGTGGTCCGGTCCAGTTCATAACTGCCGGCACGGATCTGGCGCGACTGGCCCGAGAGTCGGAACCAGGCATACAGCAGCGCCGCATTCACCGGGACTCCGGCTTCCACGACGGCGCTGGCTACGTCCCGGCCACTGGTGCCGGGCTCGATCGACAGGTCCACGGTGGCCGCGGGCAGATCAAACGGTTGGTGGACCCACAGGTAGGCACCGCCCCCCACCAGCAGGGACAGGGCTATGACGAAGAAAAAGAAGAAGCGCACAGCCCTACCCGCCTTGTGAAATCATGGGAGGAATGATAATTCAGTGCATGAACACCACGACATCGAATCCCTCCGTTGGCTCGCAGACCCTTTCGCAACTGGACGGCGTTGCAACGCTGACCCACCTGGGCGTCATCAAGGTGGAAGGTGAGGACGCTGCCAAATTCATCCACGGGCAACTGACCCAGGATTTTTCCCTGTTGGGCCTCGACAGTGCCCGGCTGGCCGCCTTCTGCTCGGCCAAGGGCCGCATGCAGGCCAGCTTCATCGGCTTCAAGCGGCCCGGTGGCGAGATCCTGCTGGTGTGCAGCAAGGACATCCTGGCCCCCACCCTGAAGCGCCTGTCCATGTTCGTGCTGCGCGCCAAGGCCCATCTGACGGATGCTTCCAGTGAGTTTGCCCTCTACGGCCTGGCTGGCAGCGCTACAGAAACAATAGCTGGCGACGCAACCTCTGCGTGGGCTAAAGCCGATTTTGATGCTTGCTCCCTGGTCAACCTGTACCCCGCGGACGGTGTGCTCCGCCAGCTCTGGATTGCGCCCGCCGCAACACCGGCCCCGCAAGGCGCCAGCCTGCCCCTGGAGGGCTGGCTGTGGGGAGAAGTGCGCAGCGGCGTGGCAACCCTCAGCGCACCCGTGGTCGAGGCCTTTGTGCCCCAGATGCTCAATTACGAATCCGTGGGCGGGGTCAATTTCAAGAAGGGCTGCTATCCCGGCCAGGAGGTGGTGGCGCGCAGCCAGTTCCGCGGCACGCTCAAGCGCCGCGCCTTTGTGGTCCATGCTGACGCTGCACTGACGGCCGGGATGGAAGTCTTTGTCGCCGCCGACGCACAGCAGCCGGTCGCCACCGTGGTGCAGGCGGCGCCAGCGCCTGACGGCGGCTTTGACGCCATCATCTCCGCCCAGTTGTCGGCCATTGAGGGCGGCACCTTGCACGCTGGCGCCAACACGGGCCCCTCCCTGCAATTGCTGCCCCTGCCCTACCCCCTGCTGGACGACATTTGAGACATTCCGAGATAAGCAAACATTTTGTGTGTAAAGTGCCTTGACGGTTCGGCAGCCATTCATAATTGCACACCAAGTAAGTCAGAAAATATGTCCGGAAGGGATTGGTTCTCAAGATGACTAAGCCGATTAGCAAGGAAGAAGCTTTTGCGCGCCTGGGCGCCATTACGCGGGAAATGCACGAGGCATTCGCCGTTCTGGGTGGCGGCACCGAGTTGCATGACGTGGTCGAAGAGTTTCCCAATGCCCGGGAACGCCTGACCCACGTGGGAAAAATGACGGAAAACGCCGCCAACACGGTGTTGAATCTGGTCGACGCAGCAAAGCCCGAGTGCGACGACCTCGCCAAGCGCGGCGAGGAACTGGGCCAGTCCCTGGCACGCATGGCAGCATCTGACGACCTGTCCATTGAACGGGCCCGTGCGCTGATGGGTGTTTGCGGCAAGTTTGCCGAGCGCACCGCCGGATTTGCCAGCAAGCAGGCCAACATCCTCTCCGACATCATGATGGCGCAGGACTTTCAGGATCTGTCGGGTCAGGTGATCAAGAAGGTGATTGACATCATCAACCGCACCGAACTGCAGCTGGTCCAGTTGCTGGTGGACAGTTCACCCAATCAACCGGTACGCGAGGCTGCTGCCACGGCCGCTGAATACACCGGTGAAACCCATCAATTGCAGGGCCCCCAGGCCGAAGAGAAAGCACTGGCCCAGGGCGACGTGGACGACCTGCTCGCCTCACTCGGCTTCTGACCCAAGCGGCAGCACCATTTCGATGTGCTGCACCCCAGCCTCCTCAAACACCGGCCCACGCGCCACGAAGCCCAGGCGGCGGTAGAAGCCCTCCGCGCTGGTTTGGGCATGCAGCATGACCTCGGTGTCGCCCCGTTCGCGTGCGGCATCAATCAAGGCCACCAGCACGGCACGCCCCAGTTGCGAGCCGCGCAGCCCCCGGTTCACTGCCATGCGGCCAATCCGGGCCACACCCGGTGCCTGCCGCAACAGACGTCCCGTTGCCACCGGTTGCTCCAAGCGGTTTAGCGCCAGCGCATGGACGGCATCGGCATCCGCGTCATCCCACACCATGTGCGCGCCGATACCCTGCTCCTGCACAAACACGTCCTCACGCAGAACCGACGCCTGCCGCCCCAAAGTCTCCCAACCGCCAACCGACAGCACCGTCACCGGCTGCCCCACCTCAAAACCCTCGAAAACTGCCCGCAAGGCTGGCGGAACCGGCTGTGAGACCTGGGTCGCCGGATTGGCGTAAACGTAGACCAGCTCAGCGGTGACGATCAGTGTGTCACCCCGGAAGATGGCTCCCTCGAACAGGATGGACGAGTTGCCCACCCGGGCGCAGCGCAGCCCCACATCCAGCTGGTCGTCATAGCGCGCCGACGCGTGGTACTCCACGCTGGCCTTCTTCACAAAGATGTCGCCACCGAGCTGGTGCATGGCCGCCTCGTAGGGCAGCGCCAGCGCACGCCAGTAATCGGCCAGGGCGGTGTCGATGTACATCAGGTAATGGGCGTTGAAGACAATTTTCTGCATGTCCACCTCGACCCAGCGCACGCGCAGGCGGTGCCAGAAGCGGAAGTCTGATCGTTGGGTACTGCTCATTCGTTCATATCCTTGAAGGCGTGTTTCAGGGCACAGGCGGCATCGGCATGGCAGATGGCCGCCTCGGGTATGGCGCGGCCCATCTTGATGAACTCATGGACCATGCCCCGGTAGATGTCCAGATCCACCTGAACACCTGCCATGCGCAGGCGGTCGGCATATTGCACGCCCTCGTCGACCAGCGGATCACACTCGGCCAGACCGAGCCAGGCCGGCGCCACGCCGGCCAGATCCACCGGATGCCCCGAGGCATCCACGCCGTCCAGCGGGGCAAAACGCCAGTCATCACGGTCTGCCGGCGTGCGGATGTAGTGGTTGAAGAAGTAGGTGATGTGCGGCTCCTCCAGCACAAAACCGTGGGCGAACCTGCGGTGGGAATCGGCATTCTGGTGCGCGGCCGTCCCCGGATAGAACAGCAATTGCAGCGCCAGCGGAATACCGGCATCGCGCGCCAGAATCGCGCACACCGCCGACAGCGTGCCGCCGGCGCTGTCACCGCCCACGGCCACCCGCTTCACATCGAGTCCGCGCGTGGCGCCGTGCTGCGTCACCCAGTGCAGGGCATCCCATGCATCCTCGGCGGCGGTCGGAAACTTGTGCTCGGGCGCCAGCCGGTAGTCCACCGACAGCACGGCGCAATGGGCCAGGTGGGCCAGTTGACGGCACAGGCCATCATGGGTTTCGATATTGCCGATGGTGAAGCCGCCGCCATGAAAATACACCAGCACAGGCAAGGTCTCCTGGCTCGGTGCAACCAGGCGCACCGGCAGCTGGAAGTCGTCCCGCGCAGGGATGTGGAAGTCCTCCACCCGTGCCATGGGGCGTGGTGGCAACTCCAGCACGCCGGCTCCCGTGTTATAGGCCGCGCGGGCCTGTACTGGCGTCAATGCATGCAGCGGCACCTGGCCGGCGCGTGCCATGCGCTCCAGTACCCCGTGCATGGCGGGCGTCAGCAGGGCTTTCGGGTTGCGTTGGTGACTCATGGAGGGGGTGGTTCTTGCTACAGTGCGGACTTTCCATCCTACACGCAGCACACCATGGCTTTTATCTACTACGTGACACAAGTCCAGTTTGAATTTGGTGCCGTCCGCCTGCTCAAGCAGGAGTGCGAGCGCGTGGGCATCACCCGCCCGCTGATCGTGACCGATCCGGGCGTCAAGGCCGCCGGCGTGCTGCAAAAGGCGCTCGATGCCCTGCCCGGTTTGCCGGTCGCCGTGTTTGACCAGACTCCCTCCAACCCAACCGAGGCCGCCGTGCGTGCGGCGGTGGCGGTGTACCACGCCAACCAGTGCGATGGCCTGATCGCCGTGGGCGGCGGCTCCGCCATCGACTGCGCCAAGGGTGTGGCGATTGCCGCCACGCACGAAGGCCCGCTGACCCACTACGCCACGATTGAGGGCGGCTCGCCGCGTATCACCGAGCGCGTCTCTCCCATCATCGCCGTGCCCACGACCAGCGGCACCGGCAGCGAGGTGGCGCGCGGAGCCATCGTCATCGTCGATGACCACCGCAAGCTGGGCTTCCACTCCTGGCATCTGGTTCCCAAGACCGCCATCTGCGACCCCGAACTGACGCTGGGCCTGCCGCCCAAACTCACCGCCGCCACTGGCATGGATGCGATTGCCCATTGCATGGAAACCTTCATGGCCCCGGCCTTCAACCCACCGGCCGATGGCATTGCACTGGACGGCCTGGAGCGCGGCTGGAGCAGCATTGCGCGTGCCACCGACGATGGCAGCGACCGCGAAGCTCGCCTGAACATGATGAGCGCCTCCATGCAGGGCGCCATGGCATTCCAGAAGGGGCTGGGCTGCGTGCATTCCCTGAGCCACAGCCTGGGCGGTGTGGACCCACGGCTGCACCACGGCACGCTCAACGCCATGTTCCTGCCCGCCGTGATCGCCTTCAATGCGTCTGCCGAATCCATCGTCAGGGACAGGCGCCTGCAGCGCATGGCCCACGCCATGGGGCTTGCCTCGGCGGATGACATCGGTCCTGCCATCAAGGCCATGAACGCCCGCCTGGGACTGCCCAGCGGCCTGGCCGAGATGGGCGTGCAGGAGTCGCAGTTCGACCAGATCATCACCGGTGCGATCGCCGACCACTGCCACAAGACGGGTCCGCGCCTGGCCTCCGAGCAAGACTACCGCGCCATGCTGGCGCAGTCCATGTAACGTCCGATCAGACGGCCACTCACGGCATGTTGGCCCGCTCCAGGTTGTAGCGCGCCTTGATGTGTTGCGGATCCAGGGTCAGGGCTGTTTCAAACTCCGCCCGTGCCTCGGCCTTGCGCCCCGCCAGCAGGTAGGCGTATCCGAGGTTGTTGCGCACGCGGGCTTTGTGGGGTGACAGGGGAAGCGTGGCCTCCCACAGCGTGATCTCGGTCGCATAGTCCTGGTTGCGCAACACCGTCAGGGCTCCCAGCGCCAGCACCAGGGTGGTGGAGACCACCACCAGAGCCCTGGCACGCAGACACGCCGACAGCTCCAACGCCAGCACCATGCACAGCGGCCAATCGGCAAGGTAGAGCTGGCGGTCATTGGCAATGTCCAGGCGCGGCAGAAACAGATACAGGGGAATCAGCTGCAACATGAGCCACGCAAGAGCAAAACTGATCCAGGGTCGCCGGCGCCAGCACACCGCAACCATCACCACCAGAGCGAACACCAGGATGCACTGTGGGACCAATCCGGCAAAGTCCTGGCGCAGCGCCAGATCGGGATCGATGTTGAGCCACAGGGGCGCGACCCATTGCCGCAGCAGATAGGCAAAAGCCAGCAACTGGGTGGCTGCGTTGCCCTCCATGCTGTTGAGCTCGACGCTGCGCTGCATGTGGGCCAAATAGCGGTCGCTGAACAGAAAATACGCCGCCCCCAGCAACAGCACGGCCCAGCTTGACCACTGTGCCCGCAGAGCCCCTCCCACCTTGCGCCCACAGGCCAGGTCCCAGACCAGCAGTGCAACGGGAAACGTCACCGCCGTCTCCTTGACACCCAGGGCCGCCGCGAACAGCACGGGCGGGAGACCGAGCGACAGCCAGCGCGACCCGGCCTCGCGTCCCCGCGCATAGGCCAGCACGCCACCCAGATAGAACAGCGCCATCAACGCCGTGGAACGGCCGCAGACATAGGTCACCGCCTCGGTATGCGCCGGGTGGAGGGCAAACAGCAAAGCGCCCAGCAATGGAGCCTGCGGCACCACCCGCAGAGAAGGATTTGCGCGCGCCAGGCCCTGCCCCAACCCATAGACCAGCCAGGCGTTGCCCCAGTGGATGAGGATATTGACCAGATGGAACCCCAGCGGCCCGGGGTCCAGGGTCCAGTTCAGGGTGTAGCTCAGCTTCAGCAGCGGACGGATGCCGCCACCCGCAAGGGTCGACCACGCTTCCCAGCTGTGCACATTGGGGTTGTCCACGATGACCTTGTAGTCATCGAACTGGAAGTCGCCGGTCCCGGCATTGGCGTAGCAGACCAGCACAGCCAATGCCAGCCAGACTGGCGCCATCCCGCGGGAAGTCGGACCGGCGTCAGGACGGCGGGCCTGCATGGGCAAATGCCAAATCCAGGATGTCCACCGCATCCCACCACCGGTCCTGTCCGTTGAGCAGCACCATCAACACCCGCTTGTTGCCCCGCTCCGCGTACGCGACCAGACAGTTGCCGGCCCGCCGCGTATGCCCGGTCTTCAGGCCCAGCGCACCGGGGTAACGGCCGATCAGTGCATTGGTGCTCGCGAAGGCATGTTCCCGCTGGCCGTCCACGGAAACAATCCGGGCCGATGGCAGCCGGGTGATCCGCGTGGTCTCCGGCCGCTGCAGAACGGCCGTGGCCAGCAGCGCCAGATCACGGGCACTGGAGACATGCCCACTCGCATCCAGGCCACAGGCGTTGACGAAATGGGTTTCGCGCATGCCCAGGGCACGGGCACGCTCATTCATGCGCGCCGCAAACCGACGTTCGTCTCCGGCGACATGGTCGGCCAGGGCGACGCACGCGTCATTGGCGGAAGCAACCAGCGTGGCAGTCAGCAGATCTTCGGCCAGAAACACCTCCCCCGACCGCAAACCGATGCGCGAGCCCGTCTGCGCGGCGGCCGCCCGGCTCACCGTGACCCGATCACGCAGGTTCGCCTGCTCCAGGACCACCAGCGCCGTCATCAACTTGGTCAGGCTGGCGGGCGGCAAGCGGCGCACCGCGTCCTTTTCCCACAGGGTGACCCCATCCACTGCGACCAGATAGGCGCTGGCGACTTGGGGAAACGGATTGGTTTGCGCCGCCGCCAGCAGTGACAGGCACCCCAGCAGCAGCGCCGCGACCCAGCGCATGGCGTGGCGTCAGAGGCCGAACAGCCCCTTGAGCTTCTTGGCGCCATCCATCACGGCGCCCGCCGGATTGGCCGGCGCGGCGGGCTTCTCGGCGGGCTGGGGCTCCACGGCACCGCCCACGTTGCCCCGCGACGATCTGGCGGCGCCAAAGCCGGCACTGTCGTCGGACATCGCACCGGCACCAGCACCAGCACCATCGCCCCTGCCGCCGGCCAGGCACTTGCTCAGGTCTTCCTTGCCGGTGTAGCTGCGTCCCTCGCAGGCCTTGCGCCGGGCCTCCTCGCGGTAGGCCTTGACCTCGGCGGGGCAATGCTGCGCCAGCGAACTGACCGTGTTGCTGTTGACCGTCTTGCAGATTGCCCGTGTGGTGGCCTCCATGTTCAGGCCACAGGCGCGGGTCACCAGCCCGCCATTGTTCTTCTCCATGTTCACCAGCAGGTTGTAAATGCCGGCATCCCGTGGCGCATCCCGACGCACGGCGGCGCACAGGGGTTCCTTCTTGCCCGGGCAGGTATCGCCCTCCAGGTAGAGATTGGCGCTGCTGATCCATTGCGCGGTGCCAAAGCCCGTGGTGTCGCAGACCTGGCCCTTGATCTTGTTGACCTGTTCCTCGGTATCGCAGGCGCCCCCAATGCGGCGGCTGCTGTAGGTCTGGGTCATGTCGATGCGCTGGCCGCCGGAGACGCCGTTCATGCGGATGGTCCCGTCGGACTTGTCCGGCGTTCCCGTCATTTCGCCACTTCCGTTGATGACCTCACCCTTGCGGTCACAGCGCACCTTCCACGACGTCGTGTTGCCGGCATGCTTGACATCGGTCACCTGGCACTCCTTGTCGGCGGTGTACTTGGGATCTTTCTCATTGCCCTTGGCCATGCAGACCTTGGACGTGGTCGCCGGCATGGCAAATGGCATGCCCGCCATCTCCATTTTGGTGGATATCTCCCAATACTCGCCTGGCGCGGCCAGGGCCGCAGCCCCCACGGCGCAGGCCATGTACAACATGCTGGTTCGGATCAGTTTTCGCATCTGCTTCCCCTGGATTTCATGGTTGTTGGTACGACTGCGGGTTCCTATTATGGTCAAGTCGGGCGCAGTGCGTGGCTGCGGCACCGGTCTCAGAGCGGCTGCACCACCCGGATATCGGGCCGTTCCAGCCACCGCGCAAACTCCTCGGCCAGTTGCCCGCTGGCGCTGCACGCGGTGTTCCAGGCCTTGACCCGGGCCGCCAGGTCATTGCCGTAGCGGGTGAAGTCGGTGCGGTCGGGCAGTTTGCCGTTGGGCAGGGTCTTGACCCACGCGGGGTTGGGCGCCAGCAGCACCATGGTATCCAGATGGTGGGTCGCGTGGTGGCGCCACTTCAGCCCCTTGTCCAGCCAGCCCGGCACCACGGCTTTCTGGAAGTGTGGGTACAGCACCAGTCCTTTGTGATTGTTTTGGCCGCTAGCCCTCGTGGAATGTGCGTCATCAGCTATTGATTTGGTAGCACATTCATCAGCAGCCGGGTAGTTCAGGTGCAGGTGGTAGTCGGTGATGCCGCCGTCCCAGTAGGCGCCCGGTGGCGCGCCGGGGATGTTGTGCACGGCCTTCAGCACAAACGGTATCGAACAGCTGGCCTGCAGCGCACTCTGGAAATTGGCCATGCTCAAGGGCACCTGGCGAGTGCGGTAGTCGTCCGTCGCAAAGGGCAACGGTGCACAGGAGCAACCCGCCGCAGGGCCGCCCCAAGGCGGGTTAGCCCCCGTGGGGGGCAGCGACCCGCACAGCGGTGGAGCGTGGGGGCCAACACCGACCGGAGTGGAAAAAACGACCCGCTCCAGCCAGGCGCCCATGGCCTTGCGGCGCACGGCGTTGGTCAGGAATGCGCCGAAATAGCCCAGCGGCGTGCGCAGCCCGTGCTCGGTGTGCAGGATGTGGCGCCCACGTGAGGTCACGACGTGCAGCCGGTAGCGCGGGTGCTGCAGCACCTCCCCCACCCGGCCACCGTAGAAGGCCTGCAGGTTCTGGCCAAACAGCTCGCTGACCATGGCCGCGCTGGGGCGCTTCTGCCCCGGTGGCAGTTCGTAGTGCTGGTGGATGTAGTCGTGCTCCAACCACTCGAAGGCCGCCACGGAGTGGTCAAGGCAGGCGGTGGCCATGCGCCATGCGCCAATCGAGGCCCCCACCAGGTCCACCGGCTGGCTGGAGCGCGTCAGCCACTCACCGAAGATGAACCGGTCCAGCGCGCCCAGCAACAGGCCCTTGGGGCCGCCGGCTGCGGCCGGAATGGTACGGATGGCATCGGGCTGCAGGCCGTCCTGGGCGATGGCCTGGCGCGCCCGCGGTCCGGCGTAGATGCACAGCGCTTGCATGCTAGGAATGACCAACTTGCCGCAGGGCTGCCCCAAGGCGGGTTCGCCCCCTTGGGGCTGCAGGCTGCGGCTCCGGAGCCACCTGCGTGGCTCTGGACAGCCTGAAGAGCCCGTGCCTCTGGCAGGGCCTGATCAGCGACTCAAAGCGGAGCGTGGGAGCCGTCATGTATGCGCGGCCCAGTCAAACGGGTCCTGCTGCAGCACGGTGTCAATGTCCAGGTCCAGCACCACACCCACCGGATCGGGGAAGGTCACGGCCATGGCACGCTCGGTGAGGCCAGCCTCCCTGGCGCGCGCGCGCCAGGTGGCCAGGTGGATGACGCCGGCCAGCGGCTCATAGACATTGTTCTCGAACGGGGCGTACTGGTGTTCCAGCGCGTCGACCATGGGCTGCGGGAAGTGCCACATGCGGGCAAAGCCGGCACCCACCGTGGCATAGCAGTAGCCCAGTTCACGCCGCTCCAGTCTGGCGCGGCGCAGGTCCAGCGGCGGTATTTCCTGGTCCAGCGTGGCCATGACCTCGGGCATTCCCAGGTGCATGGCCAGTTCGCCAATGGCGTGGATCAGGCCGCAGGTAAACGCCGCCTGCTGGTTTTGCCGCACCAATCCGGCCAGCGAGCGCGACACCTTGGCCACGTTCAGGCTGTATTCCCAGAAGCGCTGCAGGTTGATGCCGGGCACGGCCTTGGGCGATGCCACGCTGGCCGCCGTCTGGGCCATGGTCTTGACGTGGGCCAGGTCGAGCACGGCCAGCGCCTCGGACACGCTGCTGATCTTGCCGGAGAGCTTGAAGAAGCTGGAATTGGCCAGTTGCAGCAGGCGGGTGGTCAGCGCGGGGTCGGTGCTGATCAACTGGGTGACACGGCGCAGGTCCACCTCGGGGTGCTCCAGCTCCGTGAGCAGCAGCGCCACTACCTTGGGAATGCTGGGCAGGTTGAACTGCTGCTCCAGCAATGCACTGAGATTCATGACCAACCGCCTCCACGTTTCAGCGGCTCACCGCCGCGTTGCGTTCATTATGGCGCGAGCGCCCCGGTCACCGTTTCAGCTTGGCGAAGGCCGAAGCCATTGCCGAGTTGCCGGCAAAGCCGCTGTCCTGGCGGCTGCCCTGCTGGCGTTCGCCGCGGGCCGGACCCTGGTAGCGGTTGTCCCCTGCCCGGTCGCCGCCACGGGCACCCGCGGGAGCGGAGCCAATCTTCATGGTCAGGCTGATGCGCTTGCGGGCCACGTCCACTTCCTGCACCTGGACCTTGACGATGTCTCCGGTCTTGACCACCTCGCGTGCATCGTTGACGAACTTGTGCGCCAACTGGCTCACATGCACCAGGCCGTCCTGGTGCACGCCGAGGTCGACAAAAGCGCCAAACTGGGCCACGTTGCTGACCGTGCCTTCCAGGATCATGCCCTCCTTCAGATCGGCGATGTCGTCCACGCCGTCGTTGAAGCGCGCCACCTTGAAGTCGGGGCGCGGGTCGCGGCCGGGCTTTTCGAGTTCGGTAAAGATGTCCTTGACCGTGATAACGCCAAACTTCTCATTCGCAAACAGCTCGGGTTTGAGCGTCTTCAGCATGTCGGCGCGGCCCATGATTTCAGCCACGGGTTTACCGGTCTTGGCGATGATTTGCTCGACCACCGGATAGGTCTCGGGGTGCACGCCGGTCATGTCCAGCGGATTGGCGCCGCCGCGGATGCGCAGAAATCCTGCGGCCTGCTCGAAGGTCTTGGCGCCCAGCCCGGTGACCTTGAGCAGGTCCTGGCGGCTGGCAAAGGCGCCGTTGGATTCACGCCAGCGCACCACGGCCTTGGCGACCGTGCCGGACAGGCCAGACACCCGACTCAGCAACGGCACGCTGGCCGTGTTCAGGTCCACGCCGACGGAGTTCACGCAGTCTTCGACCACGGTATCCAGCGTGCGGGCCAGTTCGCTCTGGTTCACGTCGTGCTGGTACTGGCCCACGCCAATGCTCTTGGGATCGATCTTGACCAGCTCGGCCAGCGGGTCCTGCAGACGCCGCGCAATCGACGCCGCACCGCGCAGGCTGACGTCCACATCCGGCATCTCCTGCGACGCAAATTCGCTGGCGGAATAGACCGAGGCGCCGGCCTCGCTGACCACCACCTTGTCCACCTTGATCTCGGGCGCACCGGCCTGGGCGGCCATCTTGGCCAACAGCTTGATCAGGTCACCGGCCAGCTTGTCGGTCTCGCGGCTGGCGGTGCCGTTACCAATGGCGATCAGGTTCACGCTGTGCTTGGCGCACAGCTTGCCCAGCGTGTGGAGTGATCCTTCCCAGTCGCGCTTGGGCTCGTGCGGGTAGACGGTGGCGGTCTCCACCAGCTTGCCGGTGGCATCCACCACGGCCACCTTGACGCCGGTGCGGATGCCGGGGTCCAGGCCCATGACGACGCGCGGGCCTGCCGGGGCGGCCAGCAGCAGGTCGCGCAGGTTGTCGGCAAACACCTTGATCGCCACCTTTTCGGCCTCCTCGCGCAGGCGGGTGAACAGGTCGCGCTCGGTGGACATGGAGAGTTTGACCTTCCAGGTCCAGGCGACGCATTTGCGGATCAGGTCGTCGGCGGCGCGGCCGGCGTGGCTCCAGCCCAGCTTCAGGGCGATGCGCCCTTCGGCCAGCGAGACCACCGGTGCGGCACGGGCGGGGGTTGCCGTTGCTCCCGTTTTGATAGCTGCCTGCGCAGTATTGGCGAGGGCTGCAGGCTTATTTTGTCCAAAGTCCGGCTCTGGCAGCACGAGTTTGGCATCCAGAATGTCCAGCGCCCGACCGCGGAACACGGCCAGCGCGCGGTGGCTGGGCACACGGCCAATCGGCTCGTCGTAGTCGAAGTAGTCGCGGAACTTGGCGACATCGGCATTGTTTTCGTCCTTGCCTTCGGCCAGCTTGGACTGCAGCAGCCCCTCGGCCCACAGCCACTCGCGCAGATCCTGCACCAGGGCGGGGTTCTCGGCCCAGCGCTCGGACAGCAGGTCGCGCACGCCGTCCAGCACGGCGGGCACGGAGGAGAAGTCGGGCTGCTTGTCGGCAATCTGCTCGGGCGTGAGCGGGGGCTTGAGGTAGGCCTGGGCCGCCTCGGCGGGCACCAGCGTGGGGTCGGCAAACAGCGCGTCGGCCAGCGGCTCCAGGCCGGCTTCCTTGGCCAGTTGGCCCTTGGTGCGGCGCTTGAGCTTGAACGGCAGGTAGATGTCCTCCACCTCCTGCTTGGTGGCGGCATTGTGGATGGCGGCGATCAGCGCCGGGGTGAGCTTGCCCTGCTCGTCGATCAGCTTGACGACGGCCTCCTTGCGGTCGCGCAGCTCGCGCAGGTAGGACAGGCGGGCCTCCAGCTCGCGCAGCTGGATGTCGTCCAGCCCGTCGGTCACTTCCTTGCGGTAACGGGCGATGAAGGGGACGGTAGCGCCTTCGTCGAGCAACTGGACGGCGGCCTCCACCTGTTGGGGGCGAACACGGATTTCCTGCGCGATCTGCGCGATGATTTTCTGCATGGCGAAATGACGAAGCGGACTGGGAGAGTGGCCACCACAACGGGCAGCCGGCATTCAAACAAGGGCGCGAGTTTGCCACACGCCGGCGCACCGCCCGCGACAGGCCGCCACTGCGGCCGCGGGAGGCAGGGCCTAAACCGGCGCTGGAACCGCCGTGAAGGTGGTAAGGAAGCGGGTCATCTCCTCTTGCGGCAGTGGCCTGCTGACCAGATATCCCTGCACCACGTCGCAGTGCAGCGCGCGCAGTTGGCTGGCCTGTTCGGACGTTTCCACGCCCTCGGCAATGACATCCAGGCCCAGGCTGTGGCCCAGGGCGATGACCGCCTTGACGATGGAAGCGTTGCCGCTGTTGGTGGTCATGTCGCGCACGAAGGCCATGTCGACCTTGAGCTTGTGTACCTCCAGTTGCTGCAGATAGGCCAGCGAGGAGTAGCCGGTTCCAAAGTCGTCAATCGACAGGCGCACACCCAGCGCCTTGAGGTCCGCCAGCGACTGAAACGACTTTTCGCGGTCCAGCATCACGCAACTCTCGGTGATTTCGAGCTCCAACTGCGCCGGCGCGATGCCGGTTTCCCGCAGCACATCCCTGACGGTGGCCAGCAGATGGCCTCGGCTCAACTGCACCGCCGACACATTGACCGCCACCTGGCGCAACCGCAGGCCGGCATCCGACCACTGCCGAATCTGCCGGCAGGCCGTTCGCAGGACCCAGTCGCCCAACTGCACCACAAAGCCGCTCTCCTCGGCCAGGGGGATGAACTCCACGGGCGGTATCAGCCCGCGCAAGGGATGCTGCCAGCGCACCAGGGCCTCCAGCCCGACCACTTCACCGCTGGCCAGATCCACCTGGGGCTGGTAATGCAGGCGCAATTCGTTCTGCTCGATCGAGCGGCGCAGGTCCGCCTCCAGCGTCAGGCGTGCCTTGGCGCGCCCCGCCATTTCCGCCGAGAAGAAATGCAGCATGCCGCGCCCCCGCAGCTTGGCCTGGTGCAGGGCGGCTTCCGCGTGGCTCTGCAGGGTCTCGGCGTCCCGCCCGTCGTTCGGGTACAGCGCAATGCCGCCACTGGCGCCCACATACACCTTGTTGCCGTTGAGCGCAAAGGGGCGGGCCAGCGCGTCGATCATGCGCTGGCCTATCAGGTCGATCCACGGCATGCCCTCGCTGTGGCTGAAAACCATGTAGAACTCGTCACCACCGACGCGCGCCAGCGTGTTGCCCTCAGGCAGCAACTCCATCAGGCGCTTGCTGGCCTCCACCAGCAACTGGTCTCCCAGGCTGTGGCCCAGGCTCTCGTTGATGGTCTTGAAATTGTCCAGATCGATGAACAGCAGCGCAAACTGGCTCTGCTCCCGCTCGGCACGCTGCAGGGTGTGGCCCAGCACCTCGCGGAACAGGGCCCGGTTGGGCAGCCCGGTCAACGGGTCGCGGTTGATGAAGAAGTCCAGGCGCTCCTCGGCATCGCGCCGCTTGGAAATGTCGCGGTGGGAGCCGCGCTGGCCCAGCGACTTGCCGTCTGCGTCCAGCACCGTCTTGCAGACATGTTCGATCCAGTGCTCGCTGCCGTCCTTGGCGCGGATGCGAAAGATCAGCGGAACCGGTTCGTGTTGTCCCTGGGCGGGTCCACGCAAACGCCAGGCTTCCAGGTCGTCCGGGTGCACGATCTTCTCCATCAGCCGGGCATCGGCAAAGAAGTCATCCGGCGAGTAGCCCGACTCTTCCGTGCAGGCGGGGGACACATACAGGTAGCTGCCGTCTGGCGCCGTCCAGTATTCCCAGTTGGGAGAATAGTCGGCCAGGATGCGGTACTTCTCCTCGCTCTTGTTCAGCAGTGCGGTGCGCTGCGCCACCAGTTGCTCCAGGAAGCGGCGCAGCCGGGCCAGCTCCAGGTGGGTGCGCACGCGGGCGCGCACCTCGTCAATGTCAAACGGCTTGGTGATGTAGTCCGCACCCCCGGTATCAAAGCCCTTGACCTTTTCCTGGGTGGCGTCGACCACGGTGACAAAAATCACCGGAATGCGGTTGCCGACCGGCGTGGATTTGATCCGCCGGCACACCTCGTAGCCGTTCATGCCGGGCATCACGATGTCCAGCAGCACGAGATCCGGGGGCGTGGGCCCCTGCACGATCTCGATGGCCTTGGCTCCGTTGTTGGCCACCATGATGCGGTATTCACCCTTGAGCGCTTCCAGCAGTTCATGGATGTTCTCCGGCACGTCGTCGACCACCAGGATCGAGGCTGGACGCTTGGGGTCGGCATGCTGGGAGACATCAAAGTTGACGGGGTTGCGCCGGTAGCGCCGCAGCTCCAACTGGGTGCGCACGCGCATGCGCAACAGGTCGGGGTTGACGGGCTTGGTGATGTAGTCGGCAATGCCCAGGGTCAGGCCACGGGCCTCGTCGGCGGCATCGGCCAGGGCCGTGACGAAGATGACCGGAATGTCGGCCGTCAGCGGGTTGGCCTTCAGGTGTGACAGCACCGAGTAGCCGTCCATGCCCGGCATCTTGATGTCCAGCAGGATCAGGTCCGGCAAGGGCTCGCGCTGCGCCAGTTCCAGGGCTTTCTCGCCCGTGGTGGCGGCCACGATGGCGTAGCTTTCGCGCAGCACGTTCATCAGCACGTGCAGGTTCTCGTTGACGTCGTCGACGATCAGAATGCGGGGACGGCCATTGGCAAGGTCGGTCATAAGCAAGTCACTCAGGTTGCAGACTGGGGTTGATCATCCCACGTGCGCAGTAAATCCTGCGCGGCGTCGATGTCGAAAACATCCACTTTGGCGGCTATCGCGGCAATTTTCATTTCGTCGGGTGTGCCACGCAGGGCCGCACGCAGCTCCAGCAACAAGGGCTCGGCGACACCCAGGTCATAGACCAGTGCCTCCCCCAGCCGCGCCAGGCGTTCGTGCAACTGCAGCGGCGTGAGCGCAACCGCATCGGGCGCGGGAACCGTGCGCGCCGTCGCGGCCAGGCTGTCTATGTCACGCAGGACGTCCTGCAACTGCGAGCGCACCGCATCCATCAGGGCCATCTGCGGGCGGGTTGCCAGTTTGAGCGCCGCATCCATCTCAGAAACACTGGCGAACAGGGCCGTGGCACCGATGTTGCCGACCACGCCCTTGAGCGCATGGCAGTATTCCTGCGCAGCGCGCAAGTCCGCTCCCTCCAGACGCCGCTGCAGCTCGCTGGCGGCATGGGCATAGTTCTCGCGGAAGCGGCGCAGCTGCCGGGTGTAGGCGTCCACCTTGCCGCCAATGCGGCGTACGCCCTCGTGCGCATCCAGGGTCGTCAGCGCCTGCAGTTCCGCAGGAATGTCGCTGCCGGTCGGCGCGCTAACCCACACACCGGCCCGCTCGGGCGGCACGTGCACCCACTGGTTCAGCACCGCCATCAGCCGGTCGGGCGCGACCGGCTTGGTGACGTGGTCATTCATGCCCGCATCGCGGCTCTTCTGCGCGTCCTGCGCCATGGCCAGCGCCGTCATGGCGATGATCGGCAACGTGGCAAAACGCGCGTTGCCCGGCGTACCCGCCAGCGCCCGGATGCGGCGTGCCGACTCCAGCCCATCCATGACCGGCATCTGGATGTCCATCAGCACCGCATCGAATTCGCGCTGCTGCACCATTTCCAGCGCCTGCAGGCCGTCCACCGCTTCGACCACTTCCATGCCCTCGCTGCGCAACAGCTCGGTGGCGAACTCGCGGTTGATGTCGCTGTCCTCCACCAGCAGCAGGCGCGCACCCGCCAGGCGGCCGCTGCTGGCGTGCTGGGTTGACGCACGCGCCCTGCCGGGCCCGTTCAGAATGCGCCCGCGCCCCAGTACCGACAGGATGCTGTCCAGCAGCGTGGAGGGGGACACCGGCTTGATCAGGAACCCATCCACGCCCGCCTGTTCCGCCAGGCGGATCACGTCTTCGCGGCCATGGGCAGTCACCATCACCACCTTGGGCTTCTGGATGATCGAGGCATCGTGGAAGATCAACCGCGTTGCCTCGTCACCGTTCATGCCAGGCATGCGCCAGTCCATCAGCACCAGGTCATAGGGCCGGCCTCCCGAATCCCGGAGGGCCGACAGCGCGGCCATGCCGCTGGACGCCGTGACCACATCGATATGGAAGTAACCCAGTATCTCGGCCAGAATCTGGCGCGACACCTCGTTGTCATCCACCACCAGCACCCGGATGCCCTTGAGCAGCGGCCCGGCCTGCTCCACCAGTTCGCCGCGTCGCAAGGTACTGGCGTTCTGGATCTCCAGTGGAACGGTGAAGCACATGGTCGTGCCCCTGCCCGGACTGGTGTCCTCAACCCAGATGCGCCCGCCCATCAACTCCACCAGGCGCTTGCTGATCGCCAGGCCCAGGCCGGTTCCGCCGAAGCGACGCGTCGTGGACTGGTCGGCCTGCGTGAATGTTTCGAACAGGTGCTCCTGCAACTCCGCGGCGATACCCACACCGCTGTCACGCACATAGGCCTGCAGCGTGATGCGCGACTCGGTCGCCGTCACGCAGCGGAACCCCAGCTCCACTTCGCCCTGGTCGGTGAACTTCACGGCGTTGCCGCACAGATTCAGCAGGACCTGGCCCAGGCGCATCGGATCGCCAATCAGGTGCGCTGGAATGCCCACGTCATAGCGAATCAGGAACTCGATGCCCTTGTGCTCGGCCTGGTAGCCGATGGCGTCGGTCAGTTGCTCCAGCACGACGTCCAGGCCGAACGGTATGTGCTCGATCTCGATCTTGCCGGCCTCTATCTTGGAGATGTCCAGGATGTCATTGATGATGCCCAGCAGGGAGTGCGCCGCACCCTGTGCCTTGACCAGGTAGTTGTGCTGGCCGGGCGTGAGATCGCTCTTGAGCGCCAGGTAGAGCATGCCCAGCACCGCATTCATCGGGGTGCGTATCTCGTGGCTCATGTTGGCCAGGAAGTCGGACTTGGCCCGCGTGGCCTCTTCCGCCACCTCCTTGGCCTGCTGCAGTTCCTGCGTACGCGCCGCGACGAGGCCTTCCAGGTTCTGGTTCAGTTGCCTGAGTTCACGCAGCGACGCGTGCAGGCGCTCGCGGCTGTCATTCACCGCCGACACGAGTGCGCTGAGTTCATCCTGGTACGGATAGGTGAGGCGCTCCACCGGCGCCTCCTGGGGTTGAAAGCGCCAGGTGCCAATGGTGTGGGCCAGCCGCGTGACGGCGTCGGACAGGCGGAACCGGATGGTCCAGCGGAACAGCAGCCACAGGGCCGTGGTCGCCAGCACCGAGTTGATGGCCGCCACCAATGCGCCATAGCGCGTGCGATCCAGCGCCACATCACGGTTGGAGTAGAGATAGAGCTGTCCCAGCAGACGGTTTTCACCGCGAGGCGACCAGTAATCCAGGGGCACCACCGTCTGCTGCATGCGGCTGGTCAGCGATCCGTCCGCCTCGGCCGGACTGGCGGGCAGACCGCCGTCCCTGGCCAGTACCTCACCGCTGGCTGAAACAATCTGCAACCCGGTGACGATGGCGTTCTGCCGCACCCCGCGCACGATGACGCCCAGTTGCGGGTTGTCGAGCTCCCACACCGCGCTGGCGACCGTGGGGGCCACGGTGCGCCCCAGGGATGCCAGGTCGTTGGCAATGTCCCGGTGCACGCTGACGTACTGGATGCCCAGCTGGGTCACGATCATGCCCAGCGCAATCAACAGGTACCAGGGCGACAGGGTGCGCAGGAGGCGCCGCGCCAGCGTCTGTGTGGACGGCATGGTCAATGCCACCTCCAGCGGGTATCGACCAGGGGCGTACAGGGTGGCAGGACCGGGTTGCCCAGGCGCCCGATCCAGGTCCTCCCCATACCCTGCGGCGGTGTCGCATTCATCAGTACATCTTATACGGAGTATTTTTAAGTTGCTCGGCTCCTGAGGCCGGCACATCTGTTACAACCGTGGCTTCTTCGCAGCGCCCTGACACACCGATGCCCACTTCCCCCACCAGCGTCGGCACATGGCGTGCACGCCCCGCCCCGACACATATCCACTGGACCGAATCCGGCCTGCCCTGCAGCGCACTATGGCGCTCGGAGCGCGGAGCCCCTGCTCCCAGGCGCGTGGTACTGGCCGACGACACCACCACGGCGGATGCCGCGTACCAACTGGCGTGCGAAGGCACCGCCCTGCTGTGGCGCGGTGACTTCCACAACGCGCGGCAACTGCTGCAGGCACTGGCCCGTCGCATCGACAAGGTGCCCGCGCGCAAGCAGCGCGCCCACAAGCAGACGGCTGCGACGCCGGCTGCGGCTGTGCCCCCGGCCCACGCGTTCAACCTGTACCGCCAGGCCCGGGCACAGCGCGCACGCATTCTCGGCATGGTGCTGCTGCCCTTCAATGCCGATTACAGCGTCGCCCTGCGCCGCGCGCCGGATGCCCGCCTGGCCTGCTCCGAAGCCTGGGGCCCGGTGGTCGAGGGCGATGGAGACTGCGTGGCCCCCCTGCGCGACCTGCTGGGCATGACCAGCGCACACGAATGGCGCAAGAAGGGAGTGGCCATCGCCGCACTGGGCGAGGCGCCGCACAACCGCATCTATCCGCACTACGGGGTCTTCTCCCCGGTACGCGGAGAGTATGTGGACCTGGTGGCCAGCGTTGCGCTGCCGCAGCCCGAGGCGGATGGCGTGGCGATGGTGGCGTTTGACGTTGGCACCGGCACCGGCGTGTTGTCCGCGGTGCTGGCCCGCCGCCGCGTGGCCTCGGTGGTCGCCACCGACCAGGACCCGCGCGCCATTGCCTGCGCACTGGCCAACCTGGCGCAACTGGGCGTGGCCCCCCAGGTGCAGGTGGTGCAGGCGGATCTGTTTCCTCCTGGGCGGGCCACCCTGATTTTGTGCAACCCGCCATGGCTGCCGGCGCGCCCCAGTTCACCGCTTGAATTCGCGGTGTACGACGAAGGCAGCCGCATGCTGCTGGGCTTTCTGGCCGGTCTCGCCGCGCACCTGACACCCCATGGCGAAGGCTGGTTGATCCTGTCGGATCTGGCCGAGCACCTGGGCCTGCGCAGCCGCTCCGAATTGCTGGACGCGATCGGCAGCGCCGGCCTGGTGGTGCTGGGCCGGCAGGACGCCACGCCGGTTCACGGCAAGGCCAGCGACCCTGGCGATGCCCTGCACGGCGCCCGCGCCGCAGAAGTCACATCCCTGTGGCGGCTGGGGATTGCGCCGGTCACGCCGCAGCCGTAGGGGCGTGCGCCATCGGCTTTCGGCTCACGCAGACCTCACGCAAACAATTGCGCCAGCTCACGATCCATGAGCCCGGTGTCCCCGGTATTGAGCTCGATGAGGCGGCGCAGGCGCGTCAGGCTGGTGAGGTCCATGTTCTGGCACGCAATGCCGATGTGCAGCGCATCGAGGTGCACAACCTTTCCCGACATGACGACGCCTTCCCCACTGTCGGCCAGCGGCAGCTCCAGGCGGCACGGGTCCTGCAGCGCCAGCGTGTGGGGCACATCGATTTGCACCAGCGCGCCCTGCAGCGCAATGTCGACCAGGTGCACCTTGATGCTGGCGCCCCGCACGTGCAGGAGCACATCGGCGTGAAAGGGGATGCGGGCGTACTGGCGGAGGCCCTTGATGGGTGTGAGGTTCATGGCATGCTTTCAATTGGAAAAGGACTGGCCCCTGGCCGCCTGCAAGGCGGTGACGGCTGCGTCAAAGTCAAAGGACTCGACCGCGGCGACCACCCGCGCCAGATTGTGCTCCAGCGGCGTGCCCTGGACCTGTTGCAGCAGGTCCGACAGTGCCTCGGCGGCGTCCACATTGCTGTCACGCAACAGGCGCTCCAGACGGTCCAGCGCCTCGGTGCTGTCGCCGCATGGCGCATCTGACACCGCAGGCACGGCATCGGCACCGCCACCCTGGCTGGCGAACCGCCGCAAGCCCTGCACCACGGGTACCAGCGCCTGCAGCGCCTGCTGCAGCGCGTCGGCAATCCTTTGCGGGTCCGCGGCGCTCGCCTCGCAGGCCAGCTCCAGTTCGGTCGCCGCGGCCTGCACCCCCTTGGCGCCGATGTTGCCGGCCGTTCCCTTGAGGTTGTGTGCGGCGCGGGCTGCGGCCGTGGGGTCCGCCTGCGCGCGGGCTGCCGCAAACAGGGTGGCGAAATCGGCCTGCGTTTGCAGGAACTTGTGCAGCAGGCGGGTGTACAGCTTCTCATTGCCCATGGAGATGGCCAGCCCGGCACGCACGTCAATGCCCTGCAAGGCGGCAAACGGCACCCCCGCTGCGCCCGGGGTTTCTGAATCATTCTGGGCTCCAGCCCTCGTGGAATATGCGTGAGGCGCTCCTGATTCAGGAGCACCAACCGGTCGCACCCACTTGGCGATGGTGGCATACATGTCCCCCACATGGAGCGGCTTGGCGATGTGGTCCCACATGCCGGCCTCCAGGACCCGTTCCCGGTCCCCGCTCATGGCATTGGCCGTCATGGCGATGACGGGCAAGTCCTTGAAGACAGGGTTCTTGCGGATCTCACGCGTGGCGGCATAGCCGTCCATGACCGGCATCTGGCAGTCCATGAGGACACCGTCGAACTGCGGGTCGCGCGCCAGGATGTCCAGCGCTTCCTGGCCGTTGCTGGCCAGCACGACCTCTACACCGGCATGGCCGAGCAGTTCCATCGCCAGTTCCTGGTTCATGTCATTGTCTTCGACCAGCAGGATCCGGCTGCCCGCCAGCCGGGTCATGGCGTCGGCGGCGTGGTCGGCCTTCTCGGCGGCCCGGGTCTCGGTGATGATCCCCTTGTTCAGGGCCTCGCCAATGGTTTCGAGCAGGGTCGACGCGGTAACCGGCTTGGTCAGCACGGACTTGAGGGCCACGCCGCGCTGCTGGGCCGAGCCCAGGGCCTCTTCGCGCCCGTAGGCGGTGACCATGATGACCGTGGGAACCTGCTGGATCGGACCCTGCTGCAACTGGCGCACGGTTTCCACGCCATCCATGACAGGCATCTTCCAGTCCATGAGAACCAGGTCGTAGGGCAGGCCCTGCCGGTCGGCCGCCGCCACCATCTGCAGAGCCTGTTCTCCGTCCCGGGCCACGTCCACCTCCAGGCCGAAGGTCCTGGCCATGGTGGAGAGGATTTCGCGGGCGCTGGCGTTGTCATCCACCACCAGCACGCGAACGCCCAGCAACTCTTCGGCCACGAACATGCGCCGCGGCATGGGATCCAGTTGCACACCAAAGTGGGCGTGGAAGTGGAAAGTGGATCCCTGGCCGGGCGTGCTGTCGACCCAGATGCGGCCCTGCATGGCTTCGACCAGGTTCTTGGAGATGGCCAGCCCCAGTCCGGTGCCGCCGTACTTGCGGGTGGTGGAAGCGTCGGCCTGGCTGAATGACTGGAACATCCTGCCGCACTGTTCGGGCGTCATGCCGATGCCGCTGTCCCGGACCCAGAAGTGCAGCTCGACGCTGCTGGCGTCCCCGGCGACCCGCTCGATGCCGACGACGATTTCGCCCTTGTCGGTGAATTTGACGGCGTTGTTGCCCAGGTTGATCAGGACCTGGCCCAGGCGCAAGGGATCGCCCATCAGCGCGGTGGGCACATCGGCCGCCGCATTGAAGAGGAGTTCCAGGCCCTTGTCCTCGGCCTTCATGCCCACCAGGTTGGCCAGGTTGTCCATGACATCTTCCAGGCGGAAGGCCACGGTCTCCATGGTCATCTTGCCGGCTTCGATCTTGCTGAAGTCCAGGATGTCGTTGATGATGCCCAGCAGGTTCTCGCCGGAGCGGTGGACCTTCTCGATGTAGTTGCGCTGCCGCTTGTCCAGATCCGTCCGCAGGGCCAGGTGGCTCATGCCGATGATGGCGTTCATCGGCGTGCGGATCTCGTGGCTCATGTTGGCCAGGAAGTCGCTCTTGGCCTGGGTTGCCTCTTCGGCGAGCTGGCGCGCGCGGCGGATCTCCAGCTCGGCCTGTTTGCGCTCGGTGATCTCGTACATCCAGTTCAGCAGCAGGCGCTGCTCGCCCTGCTGGATCCAGCGCGCATTGAGCAGGACCCAGAGCTCCTTGCCTTTGGCATCCCGGAAACGGGCCTCGTAGTCATCCACACGCCCTGCCGAGCGGAACTGCCGCAGGAACGCGTCGCGCTCCTCGATGCTGGCCCAGAACTCCGTGCCCTTGTGCGTCTTCAGCGCGTCAAGCGGCAGACCCAGCATGTCGGCCAGGCGCCGGTTGGCAAACACCGTGCGCCCGTCCATGTCCACCATGGACACGGCGGAGGGACTGTCCTCCAGCAACTGGGTCAGGCGGGCCTCGTTCTCTGCAATCAGCTTTTGCTGCGCAGCCAGCTCGCTGGCCTGCTGCTGGGTGGCCAGCAGCAGTTCATGGGCGCGCTGGTTGCGCTCCAGGATCTCCATGCACAGCGCCAGCATGGGCAGCAGGCTGTCCAGCAGGGACAGGTCGTCCGCGGTGCAGGCTTCGAGCAGGGCCAGTTCCAGGACACCGAGCAGCACACCGTTGTTCAGCACCGGCTGGATCAGGAAGGTTCTTGGCCGTGCCTGGCCCAGTGCCGACTCCACCGGCGCCTGCTCCGCCGCGTCGTCCAGTCGTATCGTGCGCAGCTCCAGCGCGCACTGCCCGGCCAGACCTTCGCCATAGGCGATGGCGACCGCCCGTGACGGGTCGCCATGGCGGGCATAGCCACTGCACAGCACCAACCGCTGGTGCGCCGCGTCGGCCAGGTACAGGCTGCCCTGCCCCATGGCCAGGCGGCCGGCCAGGCCCGTCAGCAGCGCGCGGCCCAGTTCGGTGAAGTCCTGCGCCTGCTGCAGCGCGGTGGACAGGGTGGCAACGGCCCTGGCCCTCTCACCCTGCGCGGCCAGCTCCTGGTTGCCGGCGGCGAGCTGCTCGAACAGTTGGCTGACCGGCTCCGCCACGCGCCGGTACAGGCGCATGGCCAGCGCCGCGCCACAGGCGGCCAGCACCAGCAAGCCCAGCACCATGGCAACGGTGAACTGCCGCGACCAGGGCGCAAAGTCACTCTCGGGCGCGGCCAGCGCCAGGCGGAAGTCCTGGTTGCGCAGGGGCTGGCGCAGCAGTTGGATGCGCCAGGCAACACCATCCGCCGTGACCACCCGGCGCCCCAGCGCGGAGGCGTCTGCGGCGTTGCCGTCCTTCAGCGCCTGTGCCAGCAGGGTCAGGCCGATGCTGGCCGGCTCCTGCATCACGGACTTGCGAATGGCCCCTTCCTGCTCGAACCCGTTGTCGCGGGGCAGCCCCAGGACCTTGCCGTCCGGTGTGAGCAGGGCCACGTGGCCATGGCGGGCATAGCCCATGTCCAGGGTCATGCGCGTCAGATCGGACAGCAGGACGTCAAAGGCAGCCACCCACGTGCGCCCGGTGTTGGCGTCGGTCCAGCGCACCGCAGCGGTGATGCCGGGCTCCTGCGTGGTCTGGAACAGGTAGGGCTCGGTCCAGTGGACCTGGTTCTCTGGCGCCCCCTGCGCGCCGGTGAACCAGGGGCGGCGGCGCGGATCGTAGTCCTGCTCCTTCCACTCCTCGCCCGTGCGGGCGCCGGCTTCATTCCACAGCAGCCAGTGCTGGAGCCGGCCTTTCACGGGCACCTGCGTGATACGGTTCTTCCAGCCATCCGGGGCCTTGAGCAACAGCACTTCGCGCCCCTCGTCGTTGGCCACGTGCACGCTGCTGACCAGCGTGTGCTGCGTGATCACCGGGATCATGACCCGGTTCAGGGCGGCTGCGTCGTCCAGCCCCAGGGCCCCCGACTGGGTCCAATCGCGCAGGGTCAGCACCATGCTGTCAATCTGCCCCGCCATGGCGTCCATCCGGGCGGCCATGTGCTGCGCGGCCTCGTGCTGCGCCGCGTGGGCCTTGGACAGGGCCAGGGGCTTGGCGCGCAACTGGTAGAACGCCGCGGCCATGCAGACGATCAGCAGCAGGCCGAGGGCCGGCATGCCCCAGCTCAGCCGCCGCAGCAGGCCCCGCACCTTGCGACTGGAGCGCTGCAGGGCCATCGCGGATGCATTGGTGGCAGGTGGCTGTTGGTCTTGCATGGTATGTCTCACAGCGCGGTGTTGCGGGCCCGCGCCAGGCCCTCCAGCGCGGCGTCATAGTCGAACGCCTGCACCGCGCCGGCCAGCTTGTGCAGATGCGGGGCCAATGGCGTTTGCGCAGCCAGCGCCTGCGCCGCATCCAGTGCGTCGGCCGCCTCCACGTCGCTGTCGCGCAGCAGGCGCTCCAGCCGGTCGAGCGCCTTACCCAGCGGGTCATCCGTCCCCGAAGATTCAGAGGGAAAATGGCCTCCAGCCCTCGTGGAATATGCGTAAGGCGCTCCTGATTGTGTAGCAGTCTGGCCGGGCTTGATCCACCGGGCCAGGGTTGCGAACATGGCCTCGACGTTCAGCGGCTTGGCGATGTGGTCGCACATGCCGGCCTCCAGTACCTTCTCGCGGTCCCCGGCCATGGCGTTGGCCGTCATGGCAATGACCGGCATGCCGGCCCAGGCCGGATTTCCGCGGATCGCACGCGCGGCGGTGTAGCCATCCATGACCGGCATCTGGCAGTCCATCAGCACGGCATCAAAGCGGCCCTCCTTCGCCAACCGGTCCAGCGCATCCTGGCCATTGACGGCCAGCACAACCGTGATCCCCGCACTGGCCAGCAGCTCGGTGGCCAGTTCCTGGTTCATCTCGTTGTCCTCCACCAGCAGCACCCGCGCGCCCTTGAGCCGGGCCACGGATTCCTGGTGCCCATCGGCCCGCTCCTCACTGCGGGTGACGATTTCCAGGCCCTTGCCCAGGACTTCGCCAATGGCTTCCAGCAACGTGGAGGGAGTTACCGGCTTGGTCAGCACCGTGGGCAACCGCACGCCGCGCTCGCTGGCGCTGGCCAGGGCCTCTTCACGCCCGAAGGCGGTGACCATGATGACGGTGGGCATCTTGTCCAGCGCGCCGCTGCGCATCTGGCGCACGGTTTCCACGCCGTCCATGACGGGCATCTTCCAGTCCATCAGCGCCAGGTCATACGGCAGGCCCTTGCGGTCGGCCTCCTGGGCCTTGCGCAGGGCCTCGGTGCCGTCACGGGCCACGTCCACCTCCAGGCCAAAGGTACTGGCCATGGTGGAGAGGATTTCGCGGGCGCTGGCGTTGTCGTCCACCACCAGCACGCGTATACCCTGCAGGTCGTCGGAACGGTAGGCGCGACGGGGCTGTGGGCTGGCCTGCACGCCAAAATGCGCATGGAAGTGGAAGGTCGAGCCATGCCCCGGCGTGCTCTCCACCCAGATGCGGCCCCGCATGGCTTCCACCAGGCTCCGGGAGATCGCCAGCCCCAGCCCGGTGCCGCCGTACTTGCGGGTGGTGGAGGCGTCGGCCTGGCTGAAGCTCTGGAACATCCGGCCGCACTGCTCGGGCGTCATGCCGATACCGGTGTCCTTGACCCAGAAGTGCAGTTCCACACCGTCGGCGAGGTCTGCCACCTTGTCCACGCCGACGACGATCTCGCCCGCCTCGGTGAACTTGACGGCATTGTTGCCCAGGTTGATCAGCACCTGGCCCAGGCGCAGCGGGTCGCCGACCAGGGCGGTGGGCACATCGGGGGCACTGGCAAACAGCAGTTCCAGGCCCTTGTCCTCGGTCTTCATGCCCACCAGATTGGCCAGGTTGTCCATGACGTCATCGAGGTGGAAGGGGATGGACTCCATGCTCATCTTGCCGGCCTCGATCTTGGAGAAGTCCAGGATGTCGTTGATGATGCCCAGCAGGTTCTCGCCGGCGCGGTGCACCTTGGCCACATAGTTGCGCTGCTGCTTGTCCAGGTGGGTCTGCAGCGCCAGGTGGCTCATGCCGATGATGGCGTTCATGGGAGTGCGGATTTCGTGGCTCATGTTGGCCAGGAAGTCGCTCTTGGCGCGCGTGGCCTCCTCCGCGGCTTCCTTGGCCTTGAGCATGTCCCGCTCCAGGCGCTTCTTGTCGGAAATGTCCTGGCGGATGACGCAGATGGCGTAGATGGCGCCGTTGGCGTCGCGCAATGGAAATTTGAAGATCTGGCGCACCTCCTGGCGGCCGGCGCGCTCCAGGCTGTGTTCGAACTCCATCAGCGCGCCCTTGGCAAGCACCTGCCGGTCGGTCTCCACGCCCCAGGTGTCGCTGGCATCACCCGTTGCCTCGACGATGGTGCGGCCCAGTATCTGCGGTGGCTCCAGGCCGAAGTGGGTGTGCAGGTAGGCTGCAAAACTCGCATTGATGAGCAGAAAGCGGCCCTCGGTGTCCTTGAGGTAGATGTCGGTGGGCGAGTTGTCCAGCACGGCCTGCATGAGGTTCTTGGTCTGCGCCACCTCGGCAAAGGCGGCCCTCAGGCTCTCCTCGGCCTGCTTGCGCTCGGCAACATCGCGCACCGACGAACACAGGCAGATGCCGCGTCCGCCCACGTCCGGCAGCAGGGAGCGCTCCACCTCGGCCTCGAACTCGGTGCCGTCGCGGTGCATGAGCCGCAGTTCACCACTGAATTTTCCGCCGCGCTCGCCCCGGATCAGGCGCAACCGGTTCGCCTCGTGCTCGGCGCGCAGGGACGGCGGCACCATGGTCGACATGGGTTGCCCCAACAGCGCGCCAGGCCCGTAACCGAACATGGACTCCAATTTCGGGTTGGTGAGCAGGATGGTGCCGTTCGCGTCGGTGACCAGCATGCCGTCCGGGGCCGACTCGATGATGCCGCGGTACCAGGCCTCGGTATCCTTCAGGGCGTTTTGCTGGCTTGCCAGCTCCCGCGCCTGGACCTCCAGAGCCGTGGCCTGTTCCCGCATGGCCCTGGCCTGGCTCTGGGTTTCCTCCAGCAGCTTGTTGGTCCTTACGCTGCGCTCCAGGATTTCCAGGTTCATCGCCAGCACGGGCATCAGGCCATCCAGCAGCGCCTGCTCCCGTGGGCCGAACGTGGCCAGCGTGGCCAGCTCCAGCACCCCCAGCAGGCGCTCATTGCGCACGATGGGCAGCACCAGGATGCTGCCCGGCGCCTCGTCCAGCAGGCTGGAGCCAATGCGGATGTAGTCGGCGGGCGGGCGGGTCAGGACGATGGGCGTACGCTCCATGGCGCACTGCCCCACCAGCCCCTGCCCCAGGGGAAAGAACTGCTCCAGGGACTTGCGTTCACGCATGGCGTACGCCCCGAGCATGCGCAGGCGGCGATGCTCCTCCTCGTAGACGTAGAAGGCGCCGTGCCCGATCTGCATCAAGGATGCCACTTCGCTGAACAGGATGCGGGGCAGTTCGGTGAAGCTGGTGACCGTCTGCAGTGCGTTGGAAATGCTGGCCAGATGGCTCTTCATCCACGACTGGGTTTCCATCTGCCGGGCCACCGATTGCAGTACCTGCACCGAGCGGGCCAGGCTGCCGATCTCGTTGGCGTAGGCCGTGTGCGGAATCTCGATGTCCAGCCTGCCGCTGGCAAGGGCCTCGACGGCCCGCCGCACATCTTCCGAAGGGCGCCGGATCGATTGCGCGATCAGCCAGCCAAACAGCAGGCTGAATCCGGCCGCGCCCAGCAGCAGGGCGTAGGTCAGGAGCATGATGTCGGAGCTGGCCCGCGAAGACTGTTCCATGGCCTGGCGGGCGCCTTCCTCCTCCAGTCCGGCCAGTTGGCCCAGTGCCGCATTGGCGGCCCGCCCGGGTGCCGCAAAGTCATCGGATGCAATGAACGCCAGGGACGCAGCCTGCGCATTGCGCTCCAGCAGGCCCACCGCCTTGGCCACATTCGACCGGTAAAGGGCATAGGCGCGGCCAAAGGCATCCAGCGCTGATCGCGCCTGCGGACGCTGCAGCTTCTCGTGCAGGTCCGCGACCTTTCTCTGCAACTGGAGGTCCAGCGCCGCCAGGGTCTTGAGTGATGCCTGGCGCCGTGGTCCGGGCTCCACGAGCATGGCCTGTCGTACTTCACGGCCGATCTGCAGGTAATCGATCTGCGCGTCCTTGACGTGGGACACCCCCGACAGTTCCTGTTCGTAGAGCTCGGCGAACTCGCGGCGCAACTCGCGTTGCGCCACCAGATTGGCCACGCCCGTGATCAACGTGAGCAACAACAGGCCGGAAAAGCCCAGCACCAGCTTGGTCCGCAGCGAGCGGCGCTGCAACGCGGCGAACAGGTATTTCACGGTAGTTCCCCCCCGCCGAGCGCGTCCAGGTCGACCACCGTGCCCACCAGGCCGCCTGGCGATCCGTCAGCCTTGCGGAAACCCGCCAGATAGTAGAGCGTGGTGTGGACCCTGCCATCGGCCAGCGGAATCTTCATGGTGCGGCGAACCACACCCCCGGAAGCGATGGTGGCCTCGTCCTCGGCCTGGTAGGCCCGGCGGTCGTCCAGCGGCAGGTACTCCAGCTCCAGCACCGTCTTTCCGATGAGCGCCTCGCGGCGCACATTGAAGGCTTCCTCATAGGCCCGGTTGAAGCCGATGAAGCGCGCATCCGGACCCTTGTAGAACAGGGGGTAGGGAATGGCGTCGATCAGCGTCTGCTGGAAGGCCAGCAGTTCGGCACTGGCCTGCCGCGCCTGCGCGGTATCGGCCAGTATGTGCTGGGTGTGCCTTGCGCGCCCCAGAATCTGCAGGTTCATGGCGAGCAACTGGGTCAGCTCGGTGAGGTTTGCCATGGCCAGTTCATCCGCCGTGCCCAGGATGGCGATTTCCAGGACCCCCAGCAGGGTGGTGTTGTGGACGATGGGCACCATGATGAGGGACCCGGGCGTGGTGCTGCCCAGCCCAGAACGCAGGGTCCAGACGCCCTCCTGCGCGGCGGTGATGATCCGCGTCTTCTGCTCCGCTGCAACCTGCCCCAGCAGTCCTTCACCCACGGCCAGCTCCCGTGGCACGGCGTCACCGCAGGCGAAGGAAGCCATCAGTTGCAGGCGCTGACCCGCATCGGACTCCCTGGCGTAGACAACCCCCTGCAGCGCACCAAACAGCTGGTGCGCCTCTTTCAGGAAGTTGTGGCACAGGGCCGGCGTGTCTTCGCTCTGCTGCAGGTGCACAAACGCCACGGCCATCTGCGTGCGGTAGCGCAACTGGGCCTCCTGCGTGCGGGCAAAGATCTGGAGCTTTTCGCTTGCCAGCGCCTGGGCATGGCGTCCCTTGAAGAGATGCAGCAGCATCCATCCCAACAGCCACACGAGAACGGCCGCCAGAACGGAGCGCGCGGCCGTCAACTTCCACGCCACGGATTGCGACAGGTCCTCCAGAACGAGCAGGCTCCAGTCGCCGGAGGGGTCGTTCCAGTTCACCTTGGCAACGGCCACGGCATAGGGCACGCCCGCCATGCTCTGCACGCCCGTGGCAGTGGCCACCGGCAGGGGCTGCGGTTCGGTGGTGTCGAACAGCGCACCGAACTGTTTCAAGTCCCGGATGTCCTTGACGCGCCGGGGGGTGATCTCGCCCGCCAGGCGGCCAATCCAGTCTGCGCGGTTGCTGGCGAACACCACGCCCTGGGGTGACAGCAGCAGCGCCGTGTCAAAGCGATTCCTCAACAGGGCATCCACCCGGTCCAGGGACGTGCGGGCCACCAGGGCGCCGACGCCCGCCGTGGACCTGGCCTGCTCGGCAAAGACTGGCGCCGTGAAATAGATGGCGCGGTCACCGCGGGCCATGCTGACGGCCGCGTACACATTGGTCTTGCCCTTCAGGGCCATCTGGAAATAGGGGCGAAACTGCACATTCAGGCCCGTGGAGGGTGCACTGGTCCTGTCCCAGGAGGTCTTGACAATGCCGTCACTGCCGACGACGAACACACCCTCCGCGTCAAACGAGCTCCCGACGGCAGCCAGCTTGGCCGCAATATTGGCATTGACCGACAACAGTCCGTTGGTGGCGTCCTGCTTGATGTCGCTGTCAATCAGGCCCAGCAGCGTGATGGAGCCCATCAGGTTGCCATTGAGCGTGCTGGACATGATTTCGATGCCACTGCGCTGCGCCTCGGTTTCCAGCAGCGAAAGACGTTGCTGCTGGCGCCAGTTGACGTCGGCAGACCACACCAGGGCGCCCACTCCCAGGCCCAGACAAACCAGGCCGGACCAGGCCCAGCGCATATGCTCCGCGAGAAAATGGGCGGTACGGTTCATGGTTTCGGATCGTAAAGCCGTCATGCGGTTGCGACCGCGCTCAGCCTGAAAAGGCCTTCAGGGATTGGGCCTTGTCCGCCAGGTCGGCATCGCTGTCCGCATAGCGCCGGGCCACCGCCTGGAACTCCGCAGTCAGCGCGAGAAAGGCATCCACAATGTCCGGGTCGAAGTGGCTGCCGCGCCCCTCGCGGATGATGGCCACGGCCTTGTCGTGTGGCATGCCTTCCTTGTAGACGCGCCGGCTGATCAGCGCGTCGTACACATCGGCCACGGCCATCAGGCGCGCAGAGATCGGAATCGCATCGCCGGCCAGGCCCTCGGGGTAGCCGCTGCCGTCCCACTTCTCCTGGTGGCCGTACGCAATTTCCTTGGCGTATTTGAGGAACTCCACCTCCAGCCCCAATTGGTCCTCGGCGTGCTGGATCGCGTCGCGTCCCAGCTTGCAGTGGGTCTTCATGATTTCAAACTCGTGTGGCTCGAAGCGCCCCGGCTTGAGCAGGATGCGGTCAGGTATGCCGACCTTGCCGATGTCGTGCAGCGGTGCCGACTTGAACAGCATGGTAATGGTGTGGTCGCTCAGGAACCCTCTGAACCGGTCATGGTTCTGCAGGTGGCGGGCCAGCAGTTCAACGTAGTACTGGGTGCGTCGGATGTGGTTGCCGGTGTCGTTGTCACGCGTCTCCGCCAGCGACGCCATGGCCAGGATGGTGACGTCCTGGATGGCGGCGAGCTCCCGCGTGCGTTTGGCGACCTCGGTCTCCAGATAGGCGTTCTGGTCCTTGAGGAAATCGGCAGCGGCCTTGAGCTGCAACTGGGCAGCCACACGGGCCAGCACGATGGGTGGATTGATCGGCTTGGTGATGAAGTCCACCGCGCCCATTTCCAGTCCCCTCTTCTCGTCCTCCGTGGCCGTCATCGCCGTCAGGAAGATGATGGGGATGTCGCGCGTGGCATGGTCGTCCTTCAGCACCCTGCAGACGTCGTAGCCGGAGAGCCCCGGCATCATGATGTCCAGCAGGATCAGATCGGGCTTGTCGGGGGACTGAACCACCTTGAGGGCCTTTTCCCCACTGTTGGCCACCTTGACCCGGTAACGGTCCTTGAGCAACCCCGACATCAGCGTCAGGTTGTCGGGCGTATCGTCCACCACCAGAACCGTCGGCTTCTGGGTGAAATCCAGTGCATCAGACATGACCCGGCCCCCTTTTTGCATCGTTTCTTATGCGGGCCGGCTCAATGAACATCGGCGTGCCTAACTGCACCGACCCGGTTTCATTCTATGTCGCTTGTTCGCGCAATGGGAAGGGTCGTCAACCCCGCAACGCCTTCCGCAACTCGACCCCCAGTTCGGGCTTGTGCGCAAAAGGGTCGGTGGGGTTGCGGGCCAGCATCACATCCTCCATGCGCGTCTGCACCGAACCGATGGCCTTGGGGTGGCTGTAGATGTAGAACTGGTTCGCGGCAATGGCATCAAACACCATCTGCGCCACCTCGGCTGCGGTGACCTTGCCACTGTTGACGGCCTTGTCGCTCATGGCCTGGCCAATGAGTTGGCTGCGGGTGGGCTTGGCAGCCGTACTGCTGGGATCGCCCGGGCGGTTGCGGTGACTTTGGGCAATACCGGTTGGTACGAAGAACGGGCACAGCACGCTGGCGCTGATCTGGTCGGTGACCATGGCCAGGTCCTGGTACAAGGTCTCGCTCAGCGACACCACGGCGTGCTTGCTGACGTTGTAGATGCCCATGTTGGGCGCGTTCAACAAGCCGGCCATGCTGGCGGTGTTGACGATGTGGCCCTGGTAGGCGGGGTCGGTCTTGGCGGCTTCCAGCATCATCGGCGTGAACAGGCGCACACCGTGGACCACCCCCATCAGGTTGACGCCCAGCACCCATTCCCAGTCCTGCAGGGAGTTTTCCCAGACCAGACCACCGGCGCCGACACCGGCATTGTTGAAGACGAAGTGCGGCGCGCCAAAGCGGGCAAAGGCGGCGTCGGCAAAAGCCTGCATCTGGTCGGCCTTGGATACGTCCACGCGCATGGCCAGCACCGGGGCGCCTGCGGCCAGCATCTCGGCCACGGTCTTGTCCAGTGCATCCTGCTGCACATCGGCCAGCACCAGGTTCATGCCCAGCCGGGCGCCGATGCGGGCGCACTCCAGGCCAAAGCCGGAGCCGGCGCCGGTCAGTACGGCGGTCTTGTTCTTGAAATTCGAAATCATGCAAAAAACTCCAGGGTGGTGTGAACGCCGCGGGGCCGTCCCAGGGCGCGGGGATCTAGGGATTCCAAACCATCTCGATGTGGTCGATTCCATCTTCGACATAGGGCTTGCCCGCGTCGACAAAGCCGTGTTGTGCGTAATAGGCCTTCAGCCGCGCCTGGGCACCAATGCGGATGGGCTGCACGCCCCACTGCGCCACCAGGGCTGCCATGGCCTCGCGGATCAGGGCGTGGCCCAGGCCGTTGCCACGGGCCGACTGGCGCGTGACGACGCGGCCAATGCTGGCCTCGGCATATTTGACGCCCGCGGGGAACAGGCGGGCATAGGCCACCAGTCCATCGCCCTGCCCGGCCTGCATTTGCGTGCCCAGCAGGTGCAGGGCCTGGGCATCGCTGCCATCCATGTCCTGGAAGATACAGGCCTGCTCGACGACGAAGACCTCGCCGCGCAATTGCAGCGCCCCATACAGTTCGGTCGCCGTCAGCGTGTCAAAGGGCTTGCACCGCCACTGCACGGGAGGCACCGGCGTTGCGCTCATGCGCTCTGAACGGCCCTGAGCACGTAGCCGATGCGCGGGAAGTGCACGTGCACCGTGCCGGCGCGCTCGTCCACACGGCGCAAGGTGTAACGCGTGCGGGTGGCGGCAACCAGCTCGCCCTCCGTGGGTTCCTGGCCAAAGGTCTCGGCGGCCACGGTGACGCGGCTGCCCAGCGGGATACCGTGTTCGTCCTGGAATACATCGTCCAATGGGGCTGTAGCCCTCGTGGAATATGCGCAGGCAGCTATCGCTTCTGTAGCAGAAAATTTCTCCAGCTTGCCGTGGCCCAGGGCCTCCATGCGGTCCATCCAGCGCAGAACGGAGGGTGTGGCATCCAGGATGCCGGCCATGACCGGCACCCGCTTGGCGGTAAACCACAGCGGGTGGTAGCAGGCAAAGTCCGCCACGCAGGGCGCGCTGCCCATCACAAAGTCCTGGCCGTCCAGCATGTTGGCGATGCGGCGCAGGTAGGACTTGTAGGCGGCAGTGGCATCCGGTGCACGCAGTCGTGTCATGCCGGTGGACATGGCGGCCCGGTCGGCACCAAAGGCCTTGGCCGCTTCGGCCGGTGCGCCATCGAACATGGCCGCGGCCCCCTTGGGCTGCAGGTTGTAGCCCATGGCGGCCCAGAACAGCGTGGTGTCGGCCCACTGGGCCAGCACGCGGGCCAGGCCCTTGTGGCTCTCGGGGAACAGCGCGGGTGTGGGCTGAATGTGCTCCAGCACGTCGCAGATCAGCGCCGTGTCGCAGTACACGTCCGAGCCGATCTGCAGGATGGGCGTCTTGCGGTAGCCGCCGGTCAGCGCCACCACGTCCGGCTTGGGCATGATGGCCGGGATGATGACGGACCTCCACGCCAGTTGCTTGTAGCCCAGCACCAGGCGGATCTTCTCGGCGAAAGGCGATGTGGGGTAGTGGTGCAGGATGAGGTCGCTCATGGTGATCACTCCTGGATCAGCTTGACCAACTGCTTGCCGAAGTTCTTGCCCTTGAGCAGGCCCAGAAACGCCTCGGGTGCGGCGGCCAACCCTTGTGCAATGCTTTCACGGGCGCGCAGCTTGCCGGTGGCCACCAACGTACCCAGTTCGGTCAGCGCCTGGGGCCAGACTTCCATGTGTTCGCTGACGATGAAGCCCTGCACCAAGAGACGCTGGGTCAGGATCAGCGCGGGGTAGCTCAGCGGCAGCGGCGCGCCGTCGTAGCCGGCGATCATGCCGCAGACCGCGATGCGGCCGAAGGCGTTCATGCGCGGCAGCACGGCATCCAGCACCATGCCGCCCACGTTCTCGAAATAGCCGTCGATGCCGTTGGGGCATGCCTCGCCAATGGCTTTGGAGAGGGAAGCTGCGTCCTTGTACAACTTGTAGTCGATGCAGGCGTCAAAGCCCAGTTCATCGACGGCATATTTGCATTTGTCCGTGCCGCCGGCAATGCCCACGGTGCGGCAGCCGCGCACCTTGGACAGGGCGGCAAAGGCGCTGCCCACGGCACCGGTGGCGGCGCTGACGACCATGGTCTCCCCAGCCTTGGGTTCGATGATCTTGACCAGCCCATACCAGGCGGTGACACCGGGCATGCCCACCGCACCCAGGTAGGCGCTGAGCGGCACATGCGTGGTGTCCACCTTGCGCAGCGCGCCCGGTGCGTTGCCGTCAACCACGCTGTATTCCTGCCATCCACCCATGCCCACGACCTTGTCGCCCACGGCGTACTTGGCGTTGCGGGACTCCACCACTTCGCCCACCGTGCCGCCCTGCATGACCTGGCCCAGCGGCTGCGGTTGGGCGTAGCTCTTGGCGTCGTTCATGCGCCCGCGCATGTACGGGTCCAGGCTCAGGAAGTGGTGGCGCACCAGCACCTGGCCTTCCTGCAAAGCCGGGGTGTCGGCAATGATCAGTTTGAAGTTGCTGGCGACGGCCTCTCCCACAGGGCGGTTGTCGAGCAGGATTTGGTGGTTGGTTGGCATGGTGTGGTCGATTCAATCGGTGGAGATGTTGAGGGGGTTCGTGCTCTTGGCGCCCGTAGGCAGTCGCTTGACGAACTTGAAGGTGCCGGTCGCATGGGCGCATTTGCGGCCCGCGGCATCAAAGATGGTGGATTGGGTGAAGGCCATCGTGGCCGTGCGGTGCATCAGCTCGCCTTCGGCGCGCAGCGGGCCGATGGCTGGCTGCATGAAGCTGGTCTTCATCTCGATGGTGACCACGCCCATCTCGGGCACCTGGCTGCGTGCGGCGGTGGCCATGGACACGTCCATCAGCGTCATCAGCGCGCCACCGTGGGTCACCGAGAACGAGTTGAGGTGTTCCGGCTGGGCGGTGTAGAGGATCTGCGAGAAGCCGCCGTCAAACTGCGTCAGCTCAAAACCCAGGTGCTTGACGAACGGGATCTCGACCCCGAAGCCGACGGCCTTATCCCAGGACATATTGCTCAACCGGCCACGACGGCGCTGACGCCGCCGTCCACGGCCAGCCACTGGCCGGTGATGTGCTTGCCGGCGTCCGACGCGAGCAGCAGGGAAAGGCCCTTCAAATCTTCGTCATCGCCAAGGCGGCGCAGCGGCGCGTGGCCGGCCATTTTTTCCTCGCCCAGGCTCTCGATCAGGCCGATGGCCATCTTGGTCTTGAAGAAGCCGGGGCAGATGGCGTTCACATTGATGCCATACGGGCCCCACTCGGCAGCCAGGGCGCGGGTGAAGTTGATGACCGCACCCTTGGAGGTGTTGTAGGCAATGGTCTTCATCTCGACCGGGTTGCCACCCAGGCCGGCAATCGACGCAATGTTGATGATGCGGCCACGACCGCGGGTGATCATGCTCTTCTTGGCGATGATCTGGCTCAGCAGGAAGTAGCCGCGCACGTTGAGGTTCATGACCTTGTCCCAGGCGGCTACGGGATGGTCTTCGGCCGGGGCGCCCCAGGAGGCACCGGCGTTGTTGATCAGGATGTCCACATCGCCCATGCGCTGCAGGGTTTCTTCCGCCAGGCGGGTGATGTCGGCTTCCTTGGCGCAATCGGCGGCAACCCAGCGGGCGTCGATGCCGGCGGCCTGCAGTTCGGCGGCGGCCTGCTCCAGGTCTTCGGCCTTGCGCGAGCTGAGCATGATCCTGGCGCCCGCCTCGCCCAGCGCATGGGCCATTTGCAGGCCCAGGCCGCGCGAGCCACCGGTCACAAGGGCAGTCTTGCCGGTGAGGTCAAACAGTTGTTGAATGGTGCGGGTCATCTCTTGTGTCTCCAAAAAAAAGATTGTGCTGGAATTTAAGGGATGCACGATGGCCGGGCTGTCTCAGGGGTGATAGGGTTCACCCATCGACCGAATGCGGCTGTTAGCATGCATCGGACAATCGATTCGCCCAAAGATTCCGTCCCCGTCTTCCAAACACCTGCACACCATGCTCCGTAAAATCCTGCTATCCCTCTCCCTCTTCGGCGCCGCCACGCTGGCCTGCGCCCAAGCCTGGCCAACGGGCAAGCCCATCCACCTGGTCGTGGCGTATCCGCCGGGTGGCGTCAGCGACAGCGTCGCGCGTGCGCTGGCCGAGAAGCTTGCCGTGCAGCTGTCAACACAGGTTCTGGTTGAAAACAAGGCTGGTGCGGGAGGCAGCATTGGTCTGGAGTCGGTGGCCAAGTCGGCCCCCGACGGCTATACGCTGGGATTTGCCTCCACCAGTCCGTTGACGCTCAACCCGCATCTCCGGCATGCGGCATTTGACCCGTTGAAGGACATTACGCCGGTTGCCCGGGTCATGGTTTCTCCGGTGCTGCTGCTGGCGACCCCGGCCACCCGGGCCAACTCCCTGACCGAGTTGCTGGCCATGGCACGCGCCAAGCCTGGCAGCGTGCGCTGGGCCACCTCCGGCATGGCATCCCTCGGGCACATCATGCAGGCCCAGTTGTCGTCCGCCGCTGGCGTTGAGTTCACCCACATCCCGTACAAGGGTGGTGGCCAGCAAATCACCGACGGACTGGGTGGCCAGTACGAGATTTTGTCGGTCAACGTGGATTCTGCCGTGTTGCAGCACATCAAGGCCGGCAAGCTGCGCGCATTGGCGGTCGGTGCGCCCGCGCGCCTGGAGGCGTTGCCGCAAGTCCCCACGCTGGCGGAGGCGGGATTTGAGTCTGCCAATCTGATGTCGGTCTTTGGCGTCTATGCGCCGGCTGGTCTGCCTGTGGCCACGCTGGAGCGACTCCATGGCGAGATCAACAAGGCGCTTGCCAACCCGACGTTGCGCGACCGCCTGACGGCGAGTGACAACGTGCCGGCTACTGCCAGTCAGGCCGAATTCGCAAAGCAGATTGCGACCGACCACATGAACAATGGCCGCCTGATCAAGGCCGCATCCATCAAGGCGGAGTAGGCACGGGCCGATAGCGCACGCGCGGCACCTGGCCGCAATAGGCAAACACCGGCAACCGCATCCGCCCGCCAAGCAGGGCCCTGTGCAACTCCTGCAGCATGAAGCTTGTCACGTCGATCATCGGGTAAGCGAGTGCGTCCCGCGTGGCAACCCAATGGAGATGGTGGAGTTCGCCGTCGCCGCCCAGATCGCCCTCGAACCACTGCGCGGGAGCCGCGAAGAAACGCGCGTGGTAGCGCACCGGACTCAAAACCGGCGTAATGGCCCGCCCGATGTAGTGCAGGTCGTGCGCAGGGGCCTGCGCCTTCAACGCCAGGCCGGTCTCCTCGCGGGCCTCACGGATCGCTGCGGCCAGCAGGGCCTGCGCCAGGCGCATGTCCCTGCCAACGCCCATGTGCTCCGCCATGGGAATCTGGCGTCTCGATGCCGGATAGTCCTCGGGATCCACCGCGCCGCCGGGGAAGACATACACGTCCGGTGCGAATCGGGCGCGGGCATGCCGCTTGCCCACCAGGACCTCCAGGTGCTCACCGACACCGCGGTAGAGAATCAGGCTGGCCGCGTTGCGTGGCCTCGTGGGCGCGGCCGTCATGGCATCAACGCCCGGTAAACCGGGCCGGGCGCCGCTCGATGAAAGCGCGTACGCCTTCGGCCGCGTCTTCGGAGTTGGCCAGCACGCGCTGGGTTTCTATGAATTCGGCAACGGCGGCCATCGGCCCCTGCTCCACTGCCTTGATGGTATTGAGCCGGGTCGCCACGACGGCTGCCGGCGCCTGTTCGGCAATGGTCTGGGCGATGCGGATGGCCGCCTCCAGTTCTTCCCCGGCAGGCACGACCTTTTGCACAAAGTTCAGGCGGTAGGCCTCGGCACTGTCGAACTCGTCACCCGTGAGCAGATGCAACATTGCATTGCCCAGTCCGGCGCGCTCGGCCATGCGCAACGTGGCACCGCCGGTTGGCATGATGCAGCGCTTGACCTCCAGTTGCGAAAAGCGACAACTGTCCGCGGCAACCACAATGTCCGCACCCAGCATCAGTTCAATGCCGACGGTAAACGTAATGCCCTTGACCGCCACGACCATGGGCTTGGTGCGACGCCGGTACCCGGGCAGGCCGAAGTCGTGCGGTTCCACCAGGCCTTCGGGAACGGCCTTCTTTCCCGCACGCATGAACGGCGCGCAGGCTGGCAGATCCAGCCCAGCGGTGAAGTGGTCGCCGGCTGCGCACAACACACCGACCCGCAGCGCGGGATCGTCGTCGAGGCGTGTATAGGCTTCTGCCAGCTCGCGGAACATCTTCGGCGTGAAGCCATTGCGCTTGGACGGCCGGTTGATGCCAATCAGCAGCACGTGGCCGCGGACCTCGGTATCAATCGCGCCGTCGGGAATTTCGGCAGAAAAGTTCATGCTGGTGTCTCCAATTGGTCGGTTCAGTTCTGGGGGTCTGCGCGTACTGTAGAGTCACCCATCGTTTTTGACTGTCACCAATATGCAAGCCTTGCTGAGCGCCATCGCGACGATGGATCTTCCCCTTGACGCCCAACGCGTGTTCCATGGCCGTGGCGGCCTGTACCCCGGTTGCGAACACTTGTCGCTGGACTGGTATCCGCCGGTTTGGGTGCTGACCAGTTTCCAGCCTGAAACCGAAGCGGGACTGGCGTCCGTGCATGCGGCCTTGTCTGAGCGTCAGCGTCAACTGGCACCCGATCAGCCCCTCAATTGGGTGTTCCAGTGCCGCGCTGTCGGCCCAACCGAAACCCGCTTGATGGCCGGCAGCGTTCCCGAGCCGCACATCGTCACGGAAGACGGGGCTCGTTTTCGGGTGCATGTACTCAAGGGCCAGAACCATGGCCTGTTTCTCGACATGGCACAGGGCCGACGCTGGGTGCGCGAGCACATCACCGCCCACCCCAAGACATTCGCGTTCAAGGTGTTGAACCTGTTTGCCTATACCTGTGCCTTTTCCGTGGTCGCGCTCCAGGCCGGCGCCAGGCAGGTGGTCAATGTGGACATGAGCCGTGGCGCGCTGGCTACGGGTCAGCAGAACCACCAGCTCAACGGCCTGATGTCTGGTGCCAGCTTTCTGGCCCACGATATCTTCAGCACCTGGGGCAAGATCACCCGCGGCGGGCCGTATGACCTCGTCATTGTCGACCCACCCAGCTACCAGAAAGGCAGCTTCGTCGCCACCAAGGACTATGCGCGCCTGATGCGCCGCCTGCCCGATCTGCTGCAACCGGGAGGCCATGCACTCTTGTGCCTGAACGCGCCGGAGTTGGACACGGCCTTTCTGCAGGACCAGATGCAGGAACTGGCGCCCAGTCTGGCATTTGAGCAGCGCGTGGAAAATCCGGCGGCGTTTGCCGACGCATCGCCTGAGCGCGCGCTCAAGGTGCTGGTCTACCAGGCACCCGCTTAGAACGCGTCCTGAGGAAACTCTGCGCAGGTCAGATCGCGCGCCTGCACAACGCCCAGCCAGGCGCCGATCTTGGGCAGTTCGTAGTGGAAGAAGAAGCGGGTTGCTCCAATGCGGCCCTGGGTGGCGGCCGTGGTCTGCGCGGCGTCCAGCTCCAGTGCCTTGGCCGCAACGTCCAGCCAGATCCACGCCAGCACCGTGTGACCAAAGGCCTGCATGTAGGGCACGGCATTCGCCAGCGCTTCGGTGGGGTTGCCGGTAGCCCAGGCCTTTTGTGTGGCCGCGCCAATCTGTTGTAGCGCCTGACCCAGGGCCTTGGCGTATTCGGCCAAAGCCGGCACGCCCGCAGCCTTCTGGATGGTGGCGGTCATGCGTTCAGCCAGCAGCTTGAGGCCCCTGCCCTCTTCCATCAGCACCTTGCGACCCAACAGGTCGGTGGCCTGGATGCCGTGCGTGCCTTCGTGGATCATGTTGAGGCGGTTGTCGCGCCAGTATTGCTCCACCGGGAAGTCGCGGGTGTAGCCGTAGCCTCCGTGGATCTGGATCGCCAGGGAGTTGGCCTCCAGACACCACTCGCTGGGCCAGCTCTTGGCAATTGGCGTCAGCACCTCCAGCAGCAGGCGGGCATCATCGGCCACATTGCCACCGGCGGTGTGGTGCTCGTCCACCAGGCGGGCGCAATACAACTCCAGCGCCAGCGCACCTTCGCAATAGGCCTTTTGCGCCAGCAGCATGCGCTTGACATCGGCGTGCTCGATGATGCTCACCTGGGGTTTGGTGGCGTCCTTGCCTCCCGCACCCAGCGGGCGGCCTTGCGGGCGGTTGCGCGCGTAGTCCAGCGACGCGTAGTAACCGGCCATGCCCAGCATGGTGGCGGCAATGCCCACGCCGATGCGTGCCTCATTCATCATGTGGAACATGCATTGCAGGCCCTTGCCCGGTTGGCCCACGAGGTAGCCCACAGCACCCGCGCCCTTGCCATCCAGGCCGCCCTGCCCCACCGGGAATTTGCCTTCGCCAAAATTCAGCAGCGTATTGGTGGTGCCGCGCCAGCCCAGCTTGTGGTTCAGGCCAGCCAGGGCCACGTCGTTGCGCACGCCACTCAACGTGCCATCGGTGTTGACCAGCTTCTTGGGCACGATGAACAGCGAGATGCCACGGGTGCCAGGCACCAGCTTGCCATCGGCATCGGGGATCTTGGCCAGCACCAGATGGATGATGTTTTCGGTCAACTCGTGCTCGCCACTGGAGATCCACATCTTGTTGCCCTTGAGGCGGTAGCGCGGGCCCAGGGGGTCGGATTCAAAGCCCTCACCGTCCGGCACGGCGCGCGTCGCCACGTCACTGAGGCTGGAACCGGCCTGTGGCTCGGACAGGCACATGGTGCCCGAGAAGCGTCCGGCAAATTCGTTCTTGGCAAACACCTCCTTTTGCAGGTCTGTGCCATGCGTCATCAGCAGATTGGCATTGCCGGTGGTCAACATGCCCGAGCCGATGCTGACCGAGGCGCAGGCAAAAAAGGCATTGGCGGCCGCCTCCACGCTGTAGGGCAACTGCATGCCGCCCATCTCGTAGTCCTGTGCGGCGCTGAGCATGCCCGACTCGGCATAAGCACGGTTGGCCTCAAACGTGGCCTGGGGCAGGATCACCTTTTCGCCATCGAAATGCGGCTCCTGGGTGTCCACCAGGCGGTTGAACGGTGCGTATTTATCGCGGGCGATGCGCTCGCAGGTGTCCAGCACTGCATCAAAGGTGTCGCGCGAATGGTCGGCAAAGCGCGCGCGCATCGCAAGACCAGCCGTGTCAAGCCAGTCGTTGAGCAGAAAGTCGATCGTGGGGCGCAGATTCATGGCGTGTTCCGGAAGAAGATTTCCCCTAGCGTAGCGACAAGCACGTCAAATGGCTGCCACAAACGAGACAACGTCGCGACAAGCATAAAAAAAGCCCCCTCCATTGCTGGAAGGGGCTTTTGATAATCAGGCAACCACGCCTGAACCCGAATCAGAAATCTGCGCTGAGGCTGATGGCAGCAAAACGGGGAGCGCCCAAGTAATAGAAGACCGTACCTGGTGCCGTGGCACCAACTTTCACCGCGTTAACCACAGAGCCAGACGACGGATTGCGATACTGCGCATTGGTAATGTTGCTCAGGTTGAAACGCAATTGTGCGTTTTTCAACCCACCAACGTTGCCAAAGGAGTAGCCAGCATCAATGTCACCCGTTGTGTAGCTCGGAACTTCTTCGTCATTCATCAGCGTTGCGAACTGACGACCGGTGTACTTCAGCTTCAGGCGCGCGTAGAACCCGCCACTTACATACTGCAGTGACGCACCAATCATCCGATCCGGGGTCAATGTGAACTGCTTACCAGCCGTTGGGATTACCTGGCCTTTGGCCACAGTGATGTTGTCCTGAATCTCACTCGATTGCGCCGTCAGCGAGGCGTAGGCAGTGAATCCGCCCAAGAATGGTGCCGAACCCGCCTCCAGCTCCAGGCCAGTTGTCTTTACGTTGCCTGCATTGGTATAGGTGCTCTTGTCGGCAATCGGGTCATACGCATTCGCTTGGCGATCCTTGAAGTTCGCGTTGAACAGGGTGGCGGACAGGGACATACCGCTGGTCTGCAGGCGATAACCCAAATCGGTCATGACAGATGTTTCTGGCATGGCTTCTGTGACCAGGGACACCTGACCAGCAGCGTTTACCGTCACGTTGGTTCCGGTAAATGCAAAGTTCGGAGCTGCACGGAAGTTCTTGCCCACGTTGGCAAAGATCTGTTGCTGCTTGTCCAGGTTGAAGCGCACACCGATCTGCGGCAATACGTCGCTATAGGTCCTCTGCATGTTGTAGGTTGCAGTGGTGGTTTCATTCGCATAGTTGGTCACATCGCGTGTAACAGAAGGCGCGCGAACCCCAAACGACAGAAGACCACGGTCACCCATGAAGCTCATGTTGTCGTTCGCGTAAAGCTGATATGCCGTGCTGATGGTCTTCCAGTCACGCCCCTGGTAGGTACTGCCATCAGGGCGCAGAATTTGACCACTTTGCAGCCAAATATCCGCGGGTTCTCCAGCCGCATTGACCGGCACGGCGGGCTGAGTCTGGCGATGCTCGGCACGCTCGTACCACAGACCGAATCGCAGTTGATGATTATCGACCGCAGTGTTGATCTCCGCAGTGATACCGGGGCGCTGGGTCTTCGTAACGCTGCTGCGTGCCACGATCACCGTGTCGAGCGTGTCACCGTCACCGTTCAAGTCCGTCGCTGCACCGACTTTCCCCGTCGCTGTGTTGAGGAACGCCGTCTCAGATAACGCCGCCTGCTGGACACCGCCTGTGCCAAAGCCATACCAGTAGTACGGCTGCACCTTCAAGTAGGTTTCATTTGCCAACTTGAACGACCCAGAGATTGACGCAATTGCATTCTCAAAGGGGTTGAGCGCCAACTTGTAATACTGGGGTGTCGGCCCTGTTTCCTTCTGCGCGCCAGCGCCGCCGGGGAGATGACCGGGGGTAAAAGATGTGGAATAGTCGTAGTTGTAACCGAAGGTGTTCAGTTGCGTCAGGCTCATATTCCCGATGTTGTTATTGACAGCACGGTTGTACAACAACGATCCCAGAATCACATTATCGTCACTCAGATCCCAACGGAAAGCGGTGTCCAGGTGGTCCTTTTTGGCACCGCCCTCACCCTTCCACTTGTCGGCCTGGGTATGTGAGAGGCTCACAAAAACCTTGCCCTTGTTATCCGCAAAACGACCCGTGTCCATGCGGACAAAAGTGCGCGACAAATGAAGGTCGCCGAGCGTCTGGGCGAAACGGAACCGTTGCGCATCCTCCGGGTCACAAGAGGTAATTCCAACATTGCCGCCCGTTGCGCCGGCATGCGGAGCATCCACATCCGGATTGCCTTGCGACACGGTCTGCGTGCACAGGTTCTCCTGGTCGATGTATTCCTGCGGATAGACTGAAAAACTGCCAGAGTCATTGACAGGCACACCATTGATGGTGAAGCCCAACTGGTCGGAGCCGAAACCCCGAATGGTCAAACCACCGCCGAACAGACCCGTCGCATCGTGGTTGTAGGTATTGATGCCTGGCAGCAAGGCCAGAGCTTGGAAGGGATTGCCAGTAGCTAGGTTCTTTTCGGTCGCCGACTTGGTGACCGTGCTGCGGCCTTTAACCGAGTCTTCATTCAGCATCTGACCCGCGCCGAGCTTGCTACCCTCGCCCACGATCATGATGGTGCCAAGACGCACATTGTCGTCCTTGGCACGGGGTTGCCCCTCATCGCCAGCACCTGTTGCAGTTTGGGCCATGACCGGGGCTGCAACTACGATGGCCACTGCCGCACTGATTACAGTACGAGTGAAACCCGAAAACACCATTTTCTGACGACTGCGCATCCTGAGAACTCCTAAGCGAGATGGCCCCAACAGGGGAAAACAATAAGCTGTAAACATTTGCAAAGAACTGCAAATATAAGCAATAAGTTAACCACAAAGTCAGGAAACGTGTGTGACACTGTTGTAATCAAGTCACCAATGGTCAAGTGATCCGTCCAGTCGGGCTCAGCCCCTTGACCAGGACCAATTTCGGGGCGAAATTGCGCACGCTTGTCGTGCACGGGGCACCTGTGCAGTGCATAGGAAGCACCTGAGTCAGACTCAGTGTCTGGGAGCCCCATAGTCCCTGTTGATGTCCAGGGGCTGTGCATAGGCCGAATTCCACAATTGGTCGTGCGTTGCAGCAATTCGTTCGGCCATTTTCTGGCTGCGCATCACGATTTCCAGATTGCGCGAAGCGTCCAGATAGCCTCCCGACCAGTTGCTGGTGCCAACCCAGGCTATCTTGCCGTCAATGCTCATGGTCTTGCTGTGGGTCAACCGGGCATACGGGATGGGGCCCGTCGACGCCAATGGAATGGTGACCAGACGAATTTCCACATTGGGCATCATCGCCAGGCTCTTCAGATACGCCTGGCGGAAACGGTCTGCATTGGTAGCCGATACCAGCAACCTGATCTTGACGCCCCGCACTGCCGCCGCCCGAACCGCACGATCAATGGTGTCGTAATACGGACGCGTATTGTTGGGGCCATAACCCGTGACGGAATAGTCGTAGAGGAGGATGCGCACCTCGGTCGCTGCACTTGCGAGCTCGCGCACCAGCTCGCTCTCCGAGTCCCCCACCCCGGCAGGATTGAACGCGTTCGGGCTCGCCACCAGCCAGGCGTCCTTGCTGGTTTCAGCCAGCACTTTTTGGGCATTCAATGGTGATACGGACTCCCCTTTGGCTAGCGCTGCCTGCGCACTCCAATCGTGCTCAAAAACCGCCTGCATCTGCGAAACCACCGCACTGTCCGTGACACGCAAGCCTGTCTCATGGATATGGGAAAAGGCGCGCCAATCGTAGTTGTGGCTGCCCAGGAACCCGACCTTGCGGTCCACCAGCATGAATTTCGCATGAATGATCCCCTGCGGCTGCAGGCTTCCGAATTCCAGCCGGCGCAGCGTAAGGTTCGGTATCGCCTGCAGGCGCTCCACACTGCCAGGATCCGAGAACTTGTTGCTGGCATCGACCAGGAACCGGATTCTGACCCCGCGTTCGCCCGCAGCCTTCAAACACCCTTGCACGCGGTCAAACGGCTCGCCTGGCTTGTCAACGATATAGAACTGCTCCAGGGCGATTTCCTCACGCGCTTCGCCGAACATCTCGCACCAGACGGCAATTGCGTCCCGGGTCGATCCCACACCCAGATTGGTCTCGGTCGGAATGGTTTCGACCAGCTCGAAGCCGGGTATCGTGAACTGCGCGTGCGCAAGCGTGATGACCAGCAGTTGGGCCAACAGGACAAGAGTCTTCTTCAGCATTTCTTACGCGCCTTCCGGGAGTGTTGTGGGGGATCGTCCAAAAGCAGTGACGCTCACTGCACAAGCTCATACAGCGCGGATCCGTCCCCGTTGTCCTTGATCAGGCGAATGCGGGGCTGCGCAGGCAGGTAGCGTTGCGCCGCACTGGCTGAGGAAAAGGTCAGGCGCACGCCGGGCACCGGCAGGATGCGCCAGTTGTCGTCGGCGCTCGGGTTGACCTGCTTGTTGCTGGAGAGCATGTCCATCATGCGCAGGTACTCGATCAGCACCTGGCGGTTCTCTTCGGGCGCCTCCAGCACCACCTTGCTGGCGTCCAGCCCCGGGAAGTTGCCGCCGCCAAAGGCGCGGTAGTTGTTGGTGGCGACTATGAATTTGGCATCCGGCTGCACTGGCTGCCCCTGGAAACGCAGGTTCTGCACGCGGTGGGAGGCTGGCGCGACCAGCTTGCCGCTGGTGTCGTAGCGTGCAGGCTGGGTCACGTCGAACGCATAGCTCACACCATCCAGGGTGTCGAAGTTGTAGGAGCGAAACGTATCGTTGAGTACAGCTTGCTGCGCGGGGCCCTTGGGATCGATCTGGTTGAACTGACCGGCGGACATCTCTATCCATTCCCGAACCTCGGCACCGGTCAGCAACATGGCCTTCAGGGTATTGGGATACACATAGAGGTCGGCCACGTTCTTGATGGCAAGTGGGCCCGCAGGGATGTCGGTGTAATAGTCCCAGCCTTGGCGGCCACCGGTCTTGAAGGGGGCCGCAGCGGACAGCACAGGATACTTTTCATAGTCCGTACCCTGCATCGCCCGCTTGACATAGGTGATCTGTGCGTTGGACACGATCTGCACCGATGGGTCGTCGCCTACCAGCGCAAAGTAGCTGTAAATCGGCGCACTGCTGAAGGCCACCTTGTTGCGCACATAGTCCAGCGTGCGGGCGTGCACCGCGCCAATCGTCTGCTCGACCAGCGGGTCGGCCGCAGCCACGGACTTGCGTGCCGTACGGTCGAAGATGGGGCGAATGGAGGCCTTGCTGTCCACGATCTTCCAACTGCCACTGCCGTTGTCCAGCGTCAGATCGATGACACCCAGGTGGTCGCCCCAACGCCCCGGCATCACGGACGGCACACCGTTGATGGTGCCGCGCTCCAGGTTGACGCCGGGATACCCGGCAAATGCATTGCCCGGGAACTCGGCATGGGCGTGACCAAACAGCACCGCATCAATGCCAGCCACCTCCGTCAGGGGGCCTACCGCGTTTTCGGAGAACTGGCTGACCGGCCCCTTCTCAAAGCCGGCGTGGGGAATGGCTACCACCAACTGTGCGCCCTGGGCGCGCATCACCGGGACGTATTTGCGCGCGGTCTCGACAATGCCCCGCGCCACGACTTTGCCCTCCAGATTGCCTTTGTCCCACTGCAAGATTTGTGGCGGTGCAAAGCCTATGACGCCAATCCTGATGCTGTGCGTCAGGCCCTGGGCGTCCACCAGCTGGCGGTCCAGCAGCACATAGGGCGTGAAGGCGTGGCGGGCCTGGTCGGTATTCCTGGCTGCGTCGTCCACGTAGATATTGGCGTTGACGTAGGGAAAGTTGGCCCCTTTCAGCGAGCGACGCAGGAAGTCCAATCCGTAGTTGAACTCATGGTTGCCAATGTTGGCCGCGTCATAGCCCAATTGGTTCATGACCTGGTAGGCCGGGTGCGTTTCACCCTCCTTAAGAGGACTGACCTTGGCGATGTAGTCGCCCATGGGGTTGCCCTGCAACAGGTCTCCGTTGTCAAACATCAGGCTGTTGGACGCTTCGGCGCGGGCGGCCCTGATCAGCGACAGGGTCCGGGCCAAACCGTACTGGTCGGTCTCCTTGTCCTGGTAATAGTCGTAGCTCAGCAGGTTCATATGGATGTCGGTGGTCTCCAACAGGCGCAGGCGCACCTCGGCGGCCTGCGGACTGGTCCCCAACAGCAACGCAACCGCGCCCAGGGCCACGACCCGCCCCCACCCCCAACCACAAACTGAACGAACAACCATTGGTATCTCCCGGACAACCCTTGCACCATGAGGCAAACCGCGACTGTAACGAATCTCTGTGAAACTTTCAGCTACAGTGCCGGCATGACCTCCGAGGCACCCGAATCGCATACGGACGCGGCGGCACTGCGCCAGCATCCACACTCCATCTCCGATCTGTTCATTTCCTTCTCCATCCTGGCACTCCAGGGCTTTGGCGGGGTACTGGCCGTCGTGCAGCGCGAGCTCGTGGAGCACAAGAAATGGCTGACCCAGGAAGAGTTTCTGGAAGACTGGGCCGTGGCCCAGATACTGCCCGGACCGAATGTCGTCAACCTGTCACTGATGATTGGCGACCGATACTTCGGTCTGCGCGGCGCGCTGGCCGCGCTGGCGGGCATGCTGACGCTGCCGCTGGTCATTGTGCTGGTTCTGGCAGCATGCTTTGGGGGAGTCGCGGAGGCGCCTGCCGCCCAAGGCGCGCTGCGCGGCATGGGTGCTGTGGCCGCCGGATTGATTGGGGCCACCGGCCTCAAGCTGATCGCGGCACTGAAAGGCAACCCGATGGGAATGGCCGCTTGCTGGGCGCTTGCGATCGCGAGCTTTGTGGCCATCGCCTTCCTGCGTTGGCCGCTGGCCTGGGTGCTGCTGGGTTTGGGCGGGTTGGCATGTGCATGGGCGTATCGCCAGCTTGGTGTGCTTGACGCTGCACGGGGGACCGCACCATGAGCCTTGCCTTCTCCGCTGCGGACTGGCTTGCACTATTGGCACACTTCCTGTCACTGTCGCTGCTGGCAGTCGGCGGTGCCATCACGACCGCACCGGAAATGCACAGCTATCTGGTGGGCGAGAAGGCCTGGCTGACGGACAGCCAGTTCACCTCCTCCATCGCGCTGGCGCAGGCCGCACCGGGACCCAACGTGCTGTTCATCGCACTGCTGGGATGGAACGTCGGCATGAACGCGGGCGGGGGCCTGGGCGCTGGCGCACACGCCTGGTGGCTGGCGCTGGCCGGCGTGGGCATTGCCATGATCGGCATCTTGGTACCCAGCACCACATTGACCTTTGCGGCCGCGCGCTGGGGCCACCAGAATCGGGAACTGCGTGCGGTGCGGGCCTTTAAGCAGGGCATGGCCCCCATTGTCGTGGCATTGTTGATGGCAACCGGCTGGATCCTGGCATCCAGTTCCGGCAACCCGCTGGAGCACTGGCGGCCCTGGATGCTGACTGCCCTCACTACCGTGCTGGTGTGGCGCACCAGGCTCCACATTCTGTGGCTGCTGGGTGCCGGCGCCATTCTGGGCGCCTCCGGGCTTCTGTAAAAGCCGCGCACCCGCACCCGACCGCGAATGGGACCTAGGTCCCAGACGCGCCACGGCTGACACCGATGGTGCTATCTTGAGACTGCCTCCGACCGCCTTGACCGGTTCCGAGACAGCAGGCTTACAAGACACATGCGGGGATAGACAACGTGCCGTACAAAATTCTGATCGTCGACGACCATCCGCTGGTACGGGACGGGCTGGCGATGCTGGTGTCCGCGTTGCCGGGGGGGGCCGAGATCGTGAAGGCGGCCACAGCCGCGCAGGCGCTTGAGTTGGCCGAGCGGCACAGTCCGCTGGATGCGATCCTGCTGGACTGCGGACTGCCGGATGCGGATGGTGGCGGCCTGATCCTGACACTGCAGGCCCTTGGCGGTGGCGCACCGGTGATTGTGGTGTCGGCCGACGAGTTCGATGGCACGCCCGAGCGCATGATTCGCCTGGGCGCCTTCGCCTTCGTGCTCAAGAGCCATGCGTCGGCCACCATTCTCGCGACCGTGAAAGAGGCCCTGGCGCGTCGCAATCGGCCCGGCACGCCCATGCCCCCCGCACCCCCGGCTGACCCGGTGGGCCACCCCCTGCTCAGCGCGCGCCAGATCGACATCCTGCGGATGTTCGACCAGGGCATGACCAACAGCGACATTGCCCTGCAGCTCGACCTGTCCGATACATCGCTCAGAGACCACATCACCGAACTGTTCCGGACCCTGGGTGTCGTGAGCCGGCTGCAGGCTGTGCGGCAGGCCCGCCTCCACCAATGGATTGCCTGACCAGCTCTCGCAGCCACATGACCCACACGTCTTCTCCATTGAGGGCTGGATGAAGAGGACCGACGCAGTTCGACTGGAACAGGCGCGCAACCTGCACGATGGCGTATCCCTGGTACTGTGGGGCAACTTTGGAGGTGCCCTGAGCGCCTTCCTGATTGTGTACCTTGAACTGGAACGCCTGCACACCTTCCTATGGGGCTGGATGCTGCTGTTTGTCTCCTACATGGTCTGGACATTCGGGGTTCGACGCCGCTACTCCCTGGCCAGCCTGGGTGCCGCCCTGCAGGTACGCCAGTGGTTTCACTGGAACCTGGTCAGCTGCGTCGTCCTGGGACTGCTCTGGGGCTGCATGTCAGCGGTGGTGATTTCATCCGGCGTGCCTAACCTGCAGTTTGCCATGCTGGCTGGCATGGCCGTGCTAACGGTGGGCGGCATGTTCAGCGTGGGAGCGTATTACCCAGCGTTTCGTGGCTTCTTCCTGGTACTCATGGTGAGCGTGATTGGCGCCCTTATGGCGCAACGGACCACGCTGCACGTGGGACTGGGCACCACCTCCATCCTGTTCCTCCTCTTCATGTTGTGGGCCGGCAAACGCTTCAACCGCAGCTACATGGATTCCCTGCGGCTGCGCTTTGAAAACCTGGATCTGGTGCAGGAACTGACCTGGCAGAAGGAAGCCGCTGAAACCGCCAATCTGGCCAAGTCGCGTTTCCTGGCGGCGGCCAGCCACGATCTGCGCCAGCCCATGCACGCCCTGAACCTGTACCACGGTGCCATGGAGAACACAACGCTCTCGTCGGAGGCGCAGCATTTGCTGTCTTGCGCCCGGCAGTGCGCCGCGGCGATGGATGACATGTTCACCGTGCTGCTTGACATGTCGCGCCTGGATGCTGGCGCCGTGACGCCGACGCGCAAGACCTTCCCAGTCCAGCAGTTGCTGGAACGCATTCGGGTGGAATTTGAGCCACCCGCCAGGGAAAAAGGCCTGGAATTGCGCGTTGTCCCGTCGAGGCAGTACATCCGCACCGACCCCGCATTGGCCGAGCGCATCGTGCGCAACCTGGTCTCCAACGCAGTGCGCTACACCCACCACGGGCGGATTCTGGTGGGCTGCCGACGGCGCGGCGGCCAACTGCGCCTGGCCGTCCTCGACACGGGCGCGGGGATCCCGCCGGACATGCAGCAATCCGTGTTTGAGGAGTACTTCCAGCTCTCCAACCCCGAGCGCGACCGCACCAAGGGCCTGGGCCTGGGTCTGGCCATCGTCAGCCGCTTGTCCAGTCTGCTCTATGCCCCCATCACGCTGCGATCCAGCGTGGGGAGCGGGTCCATGTTCGCAGTGGACTTTGCGCGAGACGATGCCTTCGTGCCGCAAGACCTGGCACCCGACACTGCGGACGCTTGCGAAGAGGGCCTGACCGGACGGCTGGTCGTGGTCATTGACGACGAGGCCGCCATTCGCGCTGCGGTCGGCATGCTGCTCACGCAATGGGGCTGCCTGGTCGTGGCCGCGGCCACGGCCAACGACGCGGTGGAACAGTTGGCCGCCTACCCCACGCCACCGGATGTCATCATCTGCGACTACCGGTTGCGGGGCACCGAGAACGGGCTGGACGCCATTGACCGGGTTCGCATGGAGTTCTGCATGGAGGTGCCGGCCATGCTGGTGACGGGCGACACCGCGCCGGACCGGATCCTGGAAATCCGCGAAGGAGGTCTGCCCGTCCTGCACAAGCCGTTGCAACCGGCTGAGCTACGGGCCGCCCTGCTCCAGACCATCAAGCAACAAAATCGGCCCTAGCCCTCTCCGATAGTGCGTATACAGCTATCAAAAATGTAGCGCATCAGAAAATTGCCATTTCTGCATCAAGGTTTGACCGTGAAACCCTGCACCGTGCCCAGGGGCTGCGCGTTGACCACCCGGAAGCGCAGACTGCTCTCCTGCCACCAATACTGCCCCGCCCTTTCGGCCGGCACGCTGCCCAGCGTGAGGTCTGGCACCAGGGTGTACGGCTGGCCCTTGAAGAGGATGGCAGCGGTGCCGTCCAGTTGTATGGCGACGGTGGCATTGGGGTCCAGCCCCACCAGCGCATTGCGCAGCGCGGACACATCGGCAAACGCCGGATACAGAATCTGGTCATTGCCCAGCGCGTCAATGAAGTGCCAGTAGCCATCGGCAGCCATGGTCAGGCGCGCCGGGCCGGTGGAGGCGTCACGCCGCACCGCTGCACCCGGCTGCACCACGTGGGTCACTGCATCGATGCGGGCGGTGATGACACCGTTGCCGCCCACCGTTGCTCCCACGCCCGGGAACAAGGCAGTCAACTGGTCCAGACGCACCGTGGCCGGCGCAATCGTCAGCGACTGCCCGCTGCGAACCACCTGGTAGCGCCCGTCACCAACCGCATAGACGCCGTTGGCCCGGGCATCGCCCCCACCCTGGAAGTTGCTGGGTACAAATGCCAGGTTTCCACCGAAGTAGCCACTGAGGATGACGGTGCCCAACGCGTTCTGCTCCACGTATCGCAGGGGTTGCCCCAGGGCAGCGGAGAGCATGGCCACCAGGTCGGCCATGAATGATGGACCGCCACCCACCGTCACGTTGACAAACGCCGAATCTACCGTAACGCCGGGGACGGTAACCGTGACCGGCAACGGGGGGATTGTGGTGTCTGGATCGGTCACAGGCGTGGCAGGTGCAGCCTGTGTCGTCACGCTGAAGCCCCCGCTGATCCCACCGATGGTCAGCGTGGCGATTGTCGTGGTGCTGTAGCTGGCCGACGCGGTTTGCCGCACGGTCACCGTGTCGCCGTTGTGAACGTTGCCGGCCGCGGCGGTGTAAGCGCCTGCGTTGATCGAATACGTGCCACCCGTGACGCTGATACCGGCAACTGTGTTGATGCCCGTCACGGTGATGCCGTTGGATGTGACCTCCACGCCCGGCGCCACGCCGGCCTGCGCGGCAAAGCTGAAGGCGTTGGGAATGGTGTTGGAATGGACGTAGCGCAGGACCGTGCCACTCCCCGTGCCGGCATAGGCATTGGCACCATTGGCGCTGACCGCCAGGGCCGTGACGACCCGGTTGCCCTGGCCGTTGGCGAAGGGTCCTGTGCCACCCCACTGGTCCAGCGCAGGTGCGGCCTGTGTCTGCGTGGCAAGACAACCCAGGGCGATGAAGGACAACGTGCTTTTTTTCATGTTGGATGGGATGTGGGTTGACCGGGGTGTCATGGCAGGCCCGTGCTCTGGCTGATCCAGCTTGCACAGTCGTTGGTACTGACAAATACACCCACCTCCGTCCCGGCATACAGCGTGCCCGCGGCATCCATGGCCAGGGACAGGAGATTCAGGTTGGTGGGCTGCGAGGCACAGGCCGTCCAGGTGGCACCGCTGTCACTGCTCCTGAAAGCACCTGCTCCGTAGCTGGCCGCGAACAGGGTGGTGCTGGCGCCCGGTTTCACCTGCAGTGCCCGCAAGTCCGTGTTGGCAGGCTGCGCACTGGCAGCCACCCAACTGGTACCACCGTTGACGCTGCGAAAGACCCCCGCTCCGCCCACCCCCGCATACAGCACACCCGGGCTCACCGGGTCAACGGCCAAGACGGTCGGGCTGAAGGCCCCTGCGGTGTTGGGAAGACCGGTGGACCTGGCGGTCCAACCGGCACAATCGGCACTGGAATAGACACCACCCTTGGTTGCCGCGTAAAGGGTTGCGCCGCCGTCGACGGCCAACCCATACGCATTCAGGTTCAGGCCCGTGTTGGCGCAGGCGGCCCAGTTGTTGCCCCCGTCCGCACTCCTGAAAACTCCACTGCCGTAGCTGGCCGCGTAGAGCGTGGTGGGTGTGGACGGAAGTGCCACGGCAGCCTTCAGACGCCGGTCGCCAGGCTGGGTGCTGGCCGCGCTCCAGGTGGCGCCGCCGTCGCTGGACAGGTGCACGCCGGAACCGGCCACCGTGGCCAGCAGTTGCAGGGGGTCGCTCGCCCCCATGATCACGCTGGTGACCTGCTGGCTGGGCACGACGAGAACGTTGTAGGCCGGCGTGGCACCCTTGAAATGGATCCACCCCAGGTTTTCGGCCCAGGCCCAGCCATCGAACACACCGTTGCCCGGGTTCAGCGTGACACCGCCACCGGTGGGATCGAAGCGGATCCAGCCCGAGGTCTCGCTCCAGCCGTAGCCCGAAAGGGCCGCGCCATTGAGGTTGACACCCCAATCGGAGGTCGAACTGTTGGCATAGCGGTGGTAACCGCCGCCGCTGTAGCTGCCCAACTTGATCCAGCCCACATTTTCAGCCCAGGCATAGCCCTCCAGATGGTCGTCATGGACGCTGACACCGCCGTTGGCCGGCGCAAAGTTGACCCAGCCAGCGGTTTCGGACCAGGCGTATTTGTCGCTGGTGCTGATATGGGTGGCCGCAGTGGCCGCAGCGGGCAACAGGGCAATCAGGGTCAGGGAGACAAGGGATGCCTTCATCAAGCTACTCGTTTCTGTGTACGGGGTTGGCTGCTTTGCAGAAAAGGTCGTCACTCACTGGCCGGTACGCACCAGGCGCACATAGCAGGCCACAAGGGACTGCAGTTCGGTTGAACTGGGCAGGCGCCAGTCGTTGTGACCGCACAGATTGGTCGCATTGCCACGCCTGCATTGGCAACCGGTGCCATGTTGGCAGTTGCTGCCGCGAAGGTTCCGGTCACCCCGAAAACGGTGACTCCACTCATAGGTACGGCGTTGACCATGTTCCTCACTGTCCATGTGTGCGCCATCACGGACGAACCAGGCGGATGAAGTAGGGAAACGACTTGTTGGAAGAACTGGAGCTGCCTTCGTAGAAGAAGACATTCCATGCGAACAGTACGTTCTGATCGGTCCCGCTCCAATAGGAAGCCCCCAGCGTGTTGGGGAAATAGGCCGTATCAATGGTGGGCGACGGGCCGTTCACGATGAGTCCCTGCAATTCGCCCAGGGACGGCATGCGCCAGTCGGTGTGGCCGCACAGCCCTTCGGCATTGACAGCATCCACAAATGTCTGCCGGTCATTCCAGGAGTACGAATTGTTCTTGTTGTGCAGCCCGCCGCTGCTGGTCTTGACCTCCCAGGTCAATCCCGTGGCCGTGTCAGTTACGCACTTCCAGGGAATCGTGGCATAGCTGGGCGGAGTCGTCGGAAAGGGTTTTGCGATGGTGTCGCAATTGGCTCCAGACCAGCCCGCGGGGCACACATTGCAGCTGGCACCCGTCCAGCCGTTCGCGCACACGTCGCAGCTGGCGCCGCCCCAGCCCGTGCCGCACACATTGCAGCTGGCACCGCCCCAATTGCTCGGACAGGTGTCGCAACTGGTCCCACTCCAGTGATTGGGGCAGATTTCACAGCTGGAGCCGATCCACTTGTTGGCGCAACTGAGCGAGCTGACATGGCTCATGTCCAAACCGGTCATGGTTCCCGCCACGCCAAAGATGCTCACGCCACTGCGGATGTTGGCCGGCTGTAAATTGGTGTCGCCCGCCACGCGGCCCGCGCCACTGTGGTAACCGGCCGCAATCGGCTGCGCAGTTGTGCCGGGTGTCATGGTCACGGCTCCGTTGTTGGGCATGCTCCCTGCAATGCCGGTTGCACCGGTGTTGGAGAAAGTCTTGCCCACCAGCACATCGGAAGCCACCGCCGTGCCGCTGGCCTGGGCGGCGGTACCACTCTTCATGCCCCACGTGCCGTCCGTGCGCAACCCCCAGAAGGTCTTTCCGTTGACCACATGGGCCGCCGTTGCACCGTTGGCGTTGTCCGCAACGGGGAGCGTCGCGGCAATCTCACCCAATGTCCTGCCGGTGCCAGATGATGGCCCTGCAGCAGGCTCCTGAAAGGCACCTGGCACGCTGGCGGCGACTCCGGTCTGGAGCCGGTTGTAGATTTCAGTGGTCGTTGGCATGCCGCTGCCGGCGGTCGGTGCGCCACTGGCGTCCAGATTGCCGGCCTCCACTGCCGTGCAGAACATACAGATCATGGCGAAGGCGGTAACGGAGTTCTTCATCGGTCTGCTCACTCGGGTATTGGCTGTTGATGGGATATCGATGGCCCGGATGCTAGAAGTCGACCGTTCACCAAGCGTTCGCAGGCCATCGGGACCAAGGTCCCGATGCGTTGTTGCAGCCCCTGCGTGGTCGCAAACTACGCCAAGCGCCACCGCTGAAGGCCTTTTCCGCTTGTCCAATACCCGCCAGTCCCCGTCGATCCCTGCATCCGACTCCGGTTATCAACTGCAGTTGCTGGGCGACTTTCGTATCCATGTCAACGGCAGGCCCGTTGCCAGCGCGTGCTACAGCACCATGCGCGCCCTGCTCGCCTACCTCGCGGTGGAACAGGGGTTGGACCACAGCCGGGAGACATTGGCCGGCCTGCTATGGAGCAACCACAGCGCTGCCGCCGCACGCGGCAATCTGCGCCGGACCCTGGCCGATCTGCGCCGTGTGGTGGAGTTGCCATCTGGCACCGTCCTTTTTTCAACCAGCAAGCACAGCATCCGGTACGTCGGAACCGGCCACGTGGATGTGCGCGCCTTCACGGAGCACGTGCCCGAGCCGGTGGAAACAGGATCTCCCGCTCCTGACCACGACGAGCGCGTCCTGGCGCTGTACCGTGGCGACTTCCTGGCGGGGCTGGCGTTGCCCGACAGCCCTGAGTTTGAACATTGGTTGCAGGTTCAGCGGGAGAGCCTGCGCCGTCGTGCGCTCGCACTGCTGGAGCGGCTCTCCAACCAGCACGAATCTGCGGGTGGCTACCCGAAGGCGCTGGAATTCGCCCTGCGATACGAGCAACTGGAGCCCTGGGACGAGGATGCGTGCCGGCGGGTCATGCTCCTGCATACCCTCAACGGACAGGACAAGGCAGCCCTCAGCCACTACGAAGCCTGTTGCCGCAGGTTGCAGGATGATCTGGGCGAGCTCCCGGGTGTGGAAACCACCCGCCTTGCCGAACGCATCCGGGACGGCGCCGTGCAGCGGGAGCAATCCCGCGCGCAACAGTTGCAGCCGGCGCAACCGATGGTGCAGGCGCCTGCGCAACGCCGCCACGCCACCGTCCTGTACTGCGAGTTCCTGCTGGCTCCGGCGATGGACCCGGAAGAGGCCATGGCAACACTCGATGCGCCCCGGGGCCGCTGCGTCAGCACCATTGAACAGCACGGCGGGCACATGGTTCCCACACAGGGTGGCGGCATGCTGGCCTATTTCGGATACCCGGTGGCGCATGAAGGCGCGGCACGGCGCGCGGTGCAGGCGGCCCTGGCCGTGCAGCGCGCAATGGCTCCCGCGACACCGGTTCGCGCGGGCATCCACACCGGCCTCATCATCACCGGTGCCCAGGTGTCCGCGCCCGACACGTCGGGCGGAACCACACGAATCGCCGTGCAGCTTTGCCACCGGCTGGAGGCATGCCAGATCGCAATCAGCCAGGACACCCACAGGATTGTTGGCTGGTATTTCGACTGCACCAGGCTCGGCACCCAGGAGTTCCCGGGCTCAGGTCAGGCATTGGAGATATTCGATGTGCGCGGCGAAAGTGGGGCTCGCGACCGGCTGGACGCACCAGGACGGCTGAGGCCCATGGTTGGTCGCACCCGGGAGCTCGCCCAACTCATGGCGTGTTGGGAGGCGGCAGCGCAGGGATCGCGCCAGGTGGTACTGCTGCGGGGCGAAGCTGGCATGGGCAAGTCCCGCATGCTGCACGCGCTGAAAGAGGGGCTGGCCCATGCGCCACATGCCGTCGTTGAACTGCGCTGCTTTCCGGAGTTCAGCCAGTCCCCCTTTCATCCGCTGAGCGCAATGCTGGAGGACTCCATGGGCATCGTGGCCGGTGATGCCGCCGAGCGGAACTTTACCCGCCTGGCCCGGTGCCTGGAAGGCGCATTCCCGAACCAGGCGCAGGAGGGCGTACCCCTGCTCGCACAACTGCTCTCGTTGCCGCTGGGCGCGCGCTACCGTGGACTCGACATCTCCGCGCAGCGGCAGAAGGACCGGATGATCGAACTCATGCTGGCCCTGTTGCAGGAGCTGGCGAGCCGAATGCCGGTCCTGCTGGTTCTGGAGGACCTGCATTGGATGGACCCCTCCACGCTGGAGCTGGTGACCCGCTTCATTGATCAACCGGCCCAGGCCCCCATTCTTGCCGTATTGACGACCCGGCCCGAGCCGGCCACGCCCTGGAGCGGCGACCGGGTGACCCCCATCGAACTGGGAGCGCTGGGCGAACAGGACGTGGTGGAACTGGTGACCTCCCTGCGGCCCGATCTGGCCCCAGCAACCGTACGCCACATTGCCGGGCATGTCGATGGCGTGCCGCTGTTCGCCGAGGAATTGACGAAGTTTGCCTCCGCCGACCATCGGGTCCGGATTCCGGCAACACTGCAGGATCTGCTGGCAGCCAGCATCGACCGGTTGGGCGAGACCAGGGCCACGGCACAACTGGCGGCGACGCTGGGGCGCGAGTTTGATCTGGCCGTGCTGCGCGGGGTCGTGCCCGGCGACGCCACCGAATTGACCGATTGCCTGGATGCGCTGCTCGACGCCCAGGTGCTGTCCATGCGCGGCGAGTCGGGCTTCCAGTTCAAGCATTTCCTGATACAGCAGGCCGCCTACGAGTCTCAAACCCTGTCGGCGCGCAGAAGTGCACACCAGAGAATTGCGAAGGTTCTGCTCGACGATTTCCCCGAAGTGGGTTTGACCCATCCCGAGAACCTGGCCAGGCATCTGGCCGCCGGCGGTGAAGCACCGCTGGCAGTGACCTACTGGAACAGGGCCGCCCAGCGGGCCGCGTTGCGATGCGCGCACGCGGAAGCCATGGCGCACTGCCAGGCGGGCCTGGAACTGCTGGAGACGCTTGCTGCGTCGAGCGAGCGCGATCACCTGGAGTGCGCCCTGCGCGTGAACCTTGGCGCGACACTGATCGCGACACGCGGCTATGGCTCCGTCGAGGCAGAGACCCAGTACGCGCGCGCGGCGCAATTGGCATCCACCTCATCCCATGGCGCGGACCTGTTCACGGCCATGTGGGGGCTGTGGCTGGGTTCGAGCTCGCGCAGTGGACACGCCCACTCCCTGGAACTGGCCGGGAAACTGCTCCAACTGGCCGAACAGGCCCGGGACCCGCTGCAGTTGCAGAAAGCCCATTACGCCATGGGCAACAGCCTTCTCTGGACGGGACAACTCCCTTTGGCGCAGCACCATCAGGAACGTGCCATGGCGCTTTACCAACCCGCGCACCACGATGCACTGGTCCGGGAATTGGGCGAAAACATCTGTGTTTCGACCGGTTCCCAATTGGCGTGGGTGTTGTGGCTTCAGGGGTTGCCCGACCAGGCGCGCGCCATGGGTGAGCAGACGCTGGCCCTGGCGCACGCATTGAACCATCCCTACAGCCGCTGCTATGCCAGTGCGCACCTCATCAGCCTGCATCGCTGGCTCAGGCAGGTCGACGCCACCTGGCATTGGGCGCAGGAGACCGTCCTGCAGGCCCAACGGCACGGTTTCCCCCTCTGGCTGTTGTCGGGACTGGCGTTCCAGGGATGGGTGCAGGCCCAGCGCGGAGACGCCAGCGGCCTGAGCCAGTTGCAATCGGGGGTTGAGGCGGTGCGTGCGGCCATGGGAGGCATTGAAGCGTTCTTCCTGGCTCCGCTGGCAGAAGCCCATTGGCACCTCCGGCAACCGGAAGAGGCGCAGGCGCTGGCGCGGCACGCCCTGGCCGTGATGCAGGCCCGCGACGACCATTTTCTGGAAAGCGAATTGCTCCGAATCCAGGGCGAGTGCCTGTTGGTCAACGCCACGCCCGACCCCGCAGCGGCCGAGACCTGCTTTCAACGCGCCCTGACCATCAGCCGACACCAGGGCGCCAGATCGCTGGAACTGCGTGCGGCGACGTCACTGGCGCGCCTGTGGCACCGCCAGGGCAAGTCCGACGAAGCGCGGCGCATGCTGACGGAAATTTGCGACTGGTTTACGCAGGGACTGGACACGCCCGATCTGGTGGACGCCAATCAACTATTGGAACAACTGGCGCGGACTGCAGGCGTGGCGTAACGCCGGCTTCCCCCCGGGATGCAGATAAGAAGTGCCGTAATCCCTCGCCACCATTGCGTAGGCAGCTACTAAATTCATAGCAACCGCCGAGCCCTGCGGTCAGGCCGTGCGCTGGCGCAGCGCCTCGTACAGGCACACGCCGCTGGCCACCGAGACGTTCAGGCTTTCCACCGCGCCGCGCATGGGGATGCTGACCAGCGCGTCGCAGGTCTTGGCCGTGAGCTGGCGCATGCCGGCGCCTTCGGCCCCCAGCACCAGGGCCACCGGTCCCTTGAGATCGGTCTGGTACAGCGTGGACGTGGCGGCATCGCTGGTGCCAATGATCCAGATGGCGCGTTCCTTGAGCTCGTTCAGCGTGCGCGCCAGGTTCGTGACCATGAAGTACGGCACCGTTTCGGCCGCGCCGCTGGCCACCTTGGCCACGGTGGCGTTGATGCCGGCGGCGTGGTCCTTGGGCGCAATCACGGCGTGGGCACCGGCGCCATCGGCCACGCGCAGGCAGGCACCCAGGTTGTGCGGATCGGTTACGCCGTCCAGCACCAGGATCAGCGGCGGGTTGCGCTGCTCGGGCGGCAGTGCCGCATTGGCGGCTTCCAGGTCTTCCAGCAATTCGTCCAGCGAATGCACCTGCGCCAGCGCCTGCACGCGCGCCACGACACCCTGGTGGCCGTGACCACCGCACAGCTTGGCCAGGCGCTGGCCGTCGGACTCCACCAGCTTGACGCCAGCCTCATGGGCGCGGTCCAGAAAACTGCGCATGCGGGCATCGCGCCGGCCGGGCTCAAAATGGATTTCAATGATGGATTGCGGCGCGGTTTTGAGACGCACGCCCAGGGCATGGAAGCCGAACAGGACTTTGGATGAGGACATGGGTGGATTATCGCCCCCCCGCCTGCTCACGCCGTGTAGCCGCCGCCCCCCCGAGGGGGTTTTCGCCGCCTTGGGGCGGCTTGGTGGCGACTCGTCTATCCCCGCTCAGACCAGGTGGCCCGCCTCGATCGTGATGCGGCGGTCACAGCGCGCGGCGATGCCGCGATCATGGGTCACCATCACCAGCGTGGTGCCCTGCTCGCGGTTCAGGTCGAACATCAGCTCCATGATCTTCTCGCCCGTCGCGAAGTCCAGGCTGCCGGTGGGCTCGTCGGCCAGCAGCACGGCCGGATGCACCACGAATGCGCGTGCCAGTGCCACGCGCTGCTGTTCGCCGCCGCTGAGCACCTTGGGATAGGCATTGAGCCGTTGCGACAGTCCGACCCGGGCCAGCATCTCCGAGGCGGCCTTGCGCGCGTCCTTGCGACCGCTGAGCTCCAGCGGCAGCATCACGTTTTCCAGTGCGGTGAGGTTGCCCAGCAACTGGAAGCTCTGGAACACAAAACCCACCTTGCTGGCGCGCAACGCAGCGCGTTCGTCCTCGTCCATGGCAAACAGGTCCACACCCGCCAGGCGTACGGTCCCGGTGGTGGGCGTATCCAGCCCGGCGATGATGGACAGCAGCGTGCTCTTGCCCGAACCCGATGCGCCGACGATGGCCGCAGTCTCGCGCGAATTGAGCGCAAAATCGATGTTGCGCAGGATTTCCAGCGTGCCGGTGGAGTCGGTTACCGACTTGCCCACCTTCTCTACCGAAATGATGATTTCACTCATGGGTCTCTCTTTGAATCGACGACACTGTATCGCGTTGGGTGTTCTGGCAGGGCTTGCGGGGCCTTTGCCGGCGGTTGCTGCCGAACACATCGCGCGCAAGCCCACCGTACTGGTCGTGGGCGATTCGCTCAGCGCCGAGTATGGCCTCAAACGCGGCACGGGCTGGGTCGCACTGATGGAGCAACGCATCGCGCAGGAAAAACTGCAGGCGACCGTGATCAATGCCAGCATCAGCGGCGACACCACGTCCGGTGGCCGATCCCGGCTGGCAGCCCTGTTGACGCAGCACCAGCCGACTCTGGTCATCATCGAGCTGGGCGGCAATGACGCCCTGCGTGGCCTGCCGCTGCAAATGACACAGGACAACCTGCAAGCCATGGCCACTGCGGCACGGGGCGCAGGCGCCCGGGTGCTGCTCATCGGCATGCAGATTCCGCCCAACTATGGCCAGGACTACGCTGACCGTTTTGCCGCCACCTTTGCCTCGGTCGCCAAGGCGAGCGGCGCCACACTGGTGCCGTTTCTCCTGAAGGGCGTTGCCGATGGTCCGGACGCCACACGCTTGTTCCAGAACGACCGCATCCACCCCAACGAGGCAGCCCACCCGTTGATCCTCAACAACGTGTGGCCTGCGGTGAAGAAGCTGATCCAATGAGCCTGACCATCCTGAACGCAGCTCAGGTGCTGGCGCAACTGGACACTTTTGATTCGGTTATCGATGCCCGCAGCGAGAGCGAATATGCGCTGGACCACCTGCCCGACGCAGTGAACTGGCCCACGCTGAACGACGAAGAGCGCAAACTCATCGGAACGATCTACGTCCAGGTCAGCCAGTTCGAGGCCAAGAAGCGCGGCGCCGCAATAGCGGCGCGCAACATCGCCGCCCACATCGAGCGCGAGGTCATCGACAAGCCCAAGGACTGGAAGCCCCTGGCCTACTGCTGGCGTGGCGGCAAGCGCAGCGGCGCCCTGTCACTGATACTGGACCAGATCGGCTTTCGGGTGACGCTGGTCGAAGGCGGCTACAAGGCTTTCCGTGCCGCCATGTTGATCGATATCGCCCAACGGGCCCAGCAACTTGACTGGCGCGTGGTCTGCGGCCCCACCGGCTCGGGCAAGACGCGTCTGCTGCACGCACTGGCGGACGCAGGCGCACAGGTGTTGGACCTAGAGGGCCTGGCCAACCATCGCAGCTCGGTGTTGGGTGCCATTCCCGGACGACCACAGCCGACGCAGAAGCGCTTCGACACCCTGATCTGGAACAGGCTGCGCCGCTTCGATCCGGCACGCCCGGTGTTTGTGGAAAGCGAAAGCAAGAAGGTCGGCAATGTGGCCGTGCCGGCCACTCTGGTGGAGCGCATGCGCACGGGCCCCTGCCTGGACCTGAACCTGCCCATGGACCAGCGCGTGGCACTGTTGCTGGAGGACTATGACTTCTTCGTCCGGGACCGCGCCTACTTCTGCGAGCGTCTGGATGTGCTGGCTGACTTTCGCGGCAAGGTGCAGGTCCAGGCATGGAAGGACCTGGTGGCGCAAGGCCGCTTCGAGCCGGTCGTGCAGGACCTGCTGACGCAGCACTATGACCCGGTGTACCGCCAGTCCATGTTGCGCAACTTCACCGGCTACCCCCAGGCGCAGTCCATCGGTCCAGTCGACCGTTCGATGGACGCCATGCGCCAGCTGGCGCTGCAGGTTCTGGACGCGTACTGAGGGGAGACGCTTTGCGGTGGGCGATTAGCCCGCGTCAGGAGCAGGGTTGGCAGCGGATTCAGGCTGTGGCTGATCATCTGTGGGCGAATACGAGTCCCCAGGCCCATGGGTCTTTCGCTCTTGCTTTTCCTTGAGCTTTTCTTCTTTCTTCTTCTTCTTGGCCAGTTCTTTCTGACGCTTTTCGTATCCGTAATTGGGTGTTGCCAAGGTGTGCTTTCTGTAGTTGCCGACACTGTACCATCTCGGGCCCGCTCAACCGCCTAATCGGGCAACCATTCCACCGTACCCCGGTAGGCGTGCCAGCTCGCATGCCCCAGCAGTGGACCGACCAGCAACAGGCCTGCCGCGAATGGCAACATCAGCGAAACAACCACCAGCACGGTGATCACCGCCCCCCACAGCAGCATGACGCCGGTGTTGTGGAAGAAGACCTCGATGCTGGTGATGGCGGCGGAGATGGCGTCGGTGTCCCGGTCCAGGATCATTGGAATCGACACGACGGAAATCATGAACACCAGCACCGCAAAGGCACCGCCCACGATGGTGTAGGCCGCGACAAACTCCCAGTTGTCCGGGTTGAAGATGGCCTGCAGGACCGAGCTGGTCGACGGCATGCCGGTGTTGAAAAACACGGCGAACACGACCAGTGACGCCCTGCCCCACAGCAACTCCAGCACGATCAGCACCAGGATCAGCATTGCCATGCTGCGCAGGTGGGGCTCCCAGCAGGTCAGCGACAGGCCCAGTTCCGGCGATTGCCCCAACTCGCGCCTGCGGCTGACCTCGTACAGGCCCATCGCCAGAAATGGTCCCAACAGGATGCAGCCGGAGGCAATCGACATCGTGTATTCCGGCTTGTTGCGAAATACGACGCCCAGCAACATGGCCATGATGGCAAAGGCTCCGCCATAGAAAGCGCCGATGCCAGGATGCGCCCGCATGTCCTGCCAGCCGGCAACCAGCCAGCGCAGCACGTCAATGGGATGCAGGGGCCGAATGGCCTTCTTCGGCGCATCCGATGGAGGCGGAATATAGGGTTCGGGGGTTTCTGCCGATGAAAATTGACTCATGTCAACAGCCTAGTGGCTGCGACACCCCCTGCCTATAGAGGAAAACACGGGGTCAGCGCAAGGACTGCAGCGCCTGGGCAATGTCCGCCTGCAAATCCACCAGGGCTTCCAGGCCCACGGAAAAGCGCACCACGGTCCCGCGCGCCAAGTGCCCGGGCCATTCGGTGCGCATGGATTCCAGCGCATACGGCACCACCAGGCTGATGGGGCCGCCCCAGCTATACCCCAGGCGGAACAGCTTGAGCGAATCGCAGAAGGCATCCACCTGGTCCTGGCTGTACCGCGCATCGACCACCACGCTGAACAGGCCCGCAGCGCCACCGGGGCCGTTCTTGCACAGCGCCTTCCAGTGCAGGTGCCCTGGCGAGCCGGCCAGCGCCGGATGCAGCACCTGGGCAAACTCGGGTTGCGTGTCGCACCATTGGGCCAATTCGCGTGCATTCACATCGTGCGCCTGGTAGCGCAGAGCCATGCTGGGCAAGGCGCGCAACACACTTTCCGCGTCATTGGCACCGACGCCCAGGCCCAGGCGCATATGCGTGAGCTTGATGCGCAAGTGCAAACCCGGGTCACGGGTGATGACGCTGCCCATGAGCACGTCGCCACCACCACTGGGGTACTTGGTCAGCGCATGCACCGACAGGTCCACGCCCAGCGGGCTCTCCTGGTCCGGCAGCAGGTTGAATGGCTGGAACGCCAGGCCGGCACCCCAGGTGTTGTCCAGTGCCACGCGCACGCCCTTGCGTTTGCAGATCTGCACCAGTTCCACCAGATCGGGAAACTCCAGCGTCACCGACCCTGCGGCTTCGACCCACACCAGACGGGTGCGTTCAGACATCTTGGCCGCCAGATCCTGCGGGTCCATCGGGTCGTAGTAGCGGTGGGCAATGCCCCAGTCCTTGAGCTCGCCTTCGGCCAGCGCCTTGTTGGGGCCGTAGGCGTTGTCGGGGATCAACACCTCATCGCCGGTCTTGAGCAGCGACAGCGCGACCAGCGCCACCGCCGCCAGTCCGCTGGGCGCCAGCACGCATTGCAGCCCCCCTTCCAGCGTGCACAGGCGTTCTTCCAGCGCATACGTGGTCGGCGTGCCGTGCAGGCCGTAGGTGTAGGCCGACTTGTCCTTCCACTCGCGGCTGCGCATGGCGGCGACCGTGGGGAAAAACACGGTGGAGGCCTTGAAGACGCCCGGCTGGGGCGCATCAAAGCCTTCAGGAGGAACGTAAGGGTGGTGGATGAGCGTGGTGATGGGCTGGGTCATGGACAACGCGCTCCGTCAGACGCTCCACTTCTGGATGAGCTGCTCCGGCCGCATGGAGTCATAGCCCTCGAATGGCTGGTGAATCCAGGGATTGGTGGGAAGGTATTCCACCGAGTAGTCGGGCGTGAAGGTGGACAGGGCTTTGGTCCAGATCACCGCACTGCGCAATTCGCTGATAGGAGAGTAGTCGTGCTTGAGCTGGTTGACGACCGCTTTCAAGGTATGCCCCGAGTCGGCCAGATCATCAACCAGCAGCACCTTGCCGGCAATTTCACCCTTGGGCGTGGTGATGTAGCGGGCGATGTCCAGATTGCCCTGCTGCGTGCCGGCCTCGGCACGGTACGAGCTGGTGGACATGATGGCCAGCGGCTTGTCGAACACCCGTGAGAGGATGTCACCCGGGCGCATGCCGCCGCGCGCCAGGCACAGGATGGTGTCGAATTCCCAACCCGACTGGTGGATCTTGATCGCCAGTTTCTCGATCAGGTTGTGGTACTCATCGTAGCTCACATAGAGGTGCTTGCCGTCTTCTGTCAACATGGTTTGCTCCTAACTTTATAGCTGTCTACGCAATATTCACGAGGGCTAGCGCCCAGTTTACTCTCAAGCAAGCGCCTTGGAACTCAATCAGCCAGGTAGGGATGGCGCATCATGATGGTGTGGTCCCGGTCCGGGCTGGTGGACACCATGTGGATGGGCACACCGGTGACCTGCTCAATGCGCTGCAAGTACAGGCGCGCGTTGACGGGCAACTTGTCGTACTGGGTGATGCCCACCGTGCTGTCGCTCCAGCCTTCCATGACCTCATAGACCGGCTTGCAACGCTCGATGTCATCCGCACCCATGGGCAGGATGTCGACTACTTCGCCGTCCATTTCGTAGCCTGTGCACAGCATCAGCTCCTTCAAACCATCGAGCACGTCCAGCTTGGTGATGCACAGGCCGGACAAGCCGTTGACCTGGGCCGAGCGTTTGAGCAGAGCCGCGTCGAACCAGCCGCAACGGCGCGAGCGGCCGGTGGTCACGCCCTTCTCCGCACCCACGGTGCTCATGTGGTAACCGGGCGTGCCTTCTTTTTCCCAGTCCAGTTCGGTCGGGAACGGGCCACCACCCACGCGGGTGCAATAGGCCTTGGTGATGCCCAGGATGTAGTGCAGCATGCCGGGACCCACGCCGGAGCCGGCGGCGGCATTGCCAGCCACGCAGTTGCTCGACGTCACATACGGATAGGTGCCGTGGTCCACGTCCAGCAGCGTGCCCTGGGCGCCTTCGAACAGCAGGTTGGCACCATGGTGGTGGGCCTCGTTGAGTTCGCGCGACACATCGGCCATCATGGGCTTGAGCAGTTCGGCGTGGCGCATGGCTTCTGCATACACGGCATCGAACTGCACCTTGCCATCGGCCATGTAGGGAGCCAGCGTGGGGCCGAAATCAAAGGCGGCAGAACCCAGGTAGCTGGTCAGCACATGGTTGTGCAGGTCCAGCAGTTCGCGCAGCTTGGCAGCAAAGCGCTCGGGGTATTTCAGGTCCTGCACACGCAGGGCGCGGCGGGCAATCTTGTCTTCATAGGCCGGGCCGATGCCGCGGCCGGTGGTGCCAATCTTGGCGGTGCCGCCCTTCTCGCGAAAGGCCTCGCGTGCCACGTCGAGCGCCGCGTGGAACGGCAGGATCAGCGGGCAGGCCTCGCTGATGCGCAGGCGTCCCCGCACCTCGACACCCACCTTTTCCAGGCCTTCGATTTCCTCGAACAGCTTGGCGGCGGACAGCACCACGCCATTGCCGATGTAGCACTTGACTCCCGGACGCATGATGCCGCTGGGAATCAGGTGCAAGGCGGTCTTGACGCCGTTGATGACCAGCGTATGGCCGGCATTGTGGCCGCCTTGAAAGCGCACCACGCCCTGCGAACTTTCGGTCAGCCAGTCGACCAGCTTGCCCTTGCCTTCATCGCCCCATTGCGTGCCGACGACGACGACGTTGCGTCCTTTGGTTGTATTCATGGAAAAAGTTCTCAGATAGCTTGTACAACCCATTGCCCCGCAGCCTGCAGCAGCTCGCGATCGCAATGGAACTCATCAACTTGACTCTCGTGGCCCGGCAGCACGCAGACCACGGTTTCGCCCTGGCGGCGCAAGGCCGCAATGGCGGCGCGCAGTTCGGCCGCCTCACCCCAGGGCGCACGGATGGCGGCGCGCAGGGGCCGGCCGGCCGCCACGGACACCAATGCCTTGATATCCAGGCTGAAACCGACCGCCGGTCGTTTGCGGCCAAACACCAGTCCCACCTCGTCGTAACGACCACCACGCGCCAAGGCGTCGCTGGCACCGGGCGCATACAGCGAGAACATGGCACCACTGTAGTAGGCGTAGCCACGCATGTCGGCCAGGTCAAACGACACGCTGGCGCCCTGTGCGTGGCTGGCCAGCCATTTCAACTGGGTCAGTGCGGACTCGATGTCAGGCAACGCAGGCAGCACGCGCTGTGCATTCTCCAGAACCGACACATCACCGTAGAGTTGCAGCAGGTTCACCAAGGCTGTCGAGGTGGCTGCAGGCGCCTGGCGCAGCAACGAGCGGAGTTCACTGGCATCCTTGCCGGCCAGCGCGGCGTGGATCTGGGACAACTGAACCGCATCCAGGGGCAGGTCCCTGAGCAGGGCGTGCGCAATGCGGGCATCGGCCATGTCGACATGGAGGGCGCCTACCTGGGCCACCTGGAGCGAGTCCAGTGCCAACGTGAGGATCTCCAGATCGGCTTCCAGCCCGGTATGACCGTACAGCTCCGCACCAAATTGCAGGGGCTCGCGTGTGGCGTGGGGACCGCTGGGGCGTGTGTGCAGCACGGGGCCGCAGTAACACAGGCGTGTAACACCCTCGCGGTTCAGCAAGTGGGCATCAATGCGAGCCACCTGGGGCGTGCTGTCCGCCCGCAAGCCCATCATACGACCCGACAGTTGATCAACCAGCTTGAAGGTCTGCAGATCCAGCGCCTCTCCGGTGCCGGAAAGCAGGGATTCCAGATGCTCCAACAGGGGCGGCATGACCAGCTCATAGCCATAGCAGCACGCCATGTCCAGCAAGTCTCTACGTATTTCTTCGATGTGGCGCGCCTCGGAGGGCAGCACATCGGCAATGTGATCCGGTAAGACCCAGGCTGACATGTGAAAAGTGGAGGCTATTAAAACCGTGATTTTACCGGTCTTGGTGTCCGGATTTCAGGTTGTGAGCCACCAAATCATCATCAGACCGCCCAGGATGCTGAACAGGGCAAAGAATCGAATCTGTCCGTCATTGAGTGCCAGCAGTTGTGTGAACATGCGACGCCAGCCGGCTGGCGACACGAAGGGAAACAATCCCTCAATGACCAGCACCAGCGCAATGGCCAGCCAAATCGTGTCGCCGTTCAAGGCTTACTTCTTCGGACTGGCGACCGGGGCAGCCCCACCGCGAAACACCTTGAAGAACTCGCTTGAGGCCGGATCCAGCACCATCACGTCGCTCTTGCCGTTGAAGCTGGCCTTGTAGGCGTCCAGACTGCGGTAGAACTGCGCGAACTGGGGGTCCTTTCCAAAGGCTTCGGCATAGATGCGCGCTGCTTCCCCATCGCCCTCGCCCTTGATCTTTTGCGCATCGCGGTAGGCGTTGGCAATCGTCACTTCGCGCTGGCGATCGGCATCGGCCCGGATCTTTTCTCCCTCGGCGGCGCCCGTGGAGCGCAGTTCGTTGGCCACGCGCTTGCGTTCGGCTTCCATGCGGCGGTACACCGACTCGGTGATCGCCTCCACATAGTCCACGCGGGTAATGCGAACATCGACAACATCCACGCCCCAAGGCTTGGTGCCGCGCACCTTCGCCAGGACTTCCGCCTTGACGTCAGCCATCAAATCCTCGCGCTTCAGTGCCAGCAGTTCCTTGACGGTGCGCTTGTTGATCTCTTCCTGGAAGGCATTGCGCACGACGCGGTTCAACTGGTTCGTGCCTGCAGCCTCGTTCAGGCCGACGTTGCGAATGTACTCCGTCGGTTCCGAGATACGCCAGCGCACATACCAGTCAATCACCACGCGTTGCTTTTCCGCGGTCAGCATGGGTTCCGAGTCGGTGCTGTCCAGTGTCAACAGGCGTTTGTCGATGTAGGAAACATTCTGGAACGGTGGCGGCAGCTTGAAGTTCAGGCCAGGCTCGGTAATCACATCCTTGATCTGACCCAAGGCGTACACCACGCCAAACTGGCGTTGATCCACCACAAACAGTGTCGAACTGGCCAGTGCAATCAGCACCAGCAGCGACGAAAAAATCAATCCAATCCGGTTCATGGGTCAGGCTCCTAGCGGGATTCGCGTTCGCGGGTACGGGCCGCTTCGCGGCTGCGAGCGTCGGTGGTCACGCCACTGGGTGGCAACACATGAATGGGAGGCGAACTGGTACCAGCGGCAGCAGGACTACCCACGTCATTGCCCGACGCGCCCATCTGCATGAGCTTTTCCAGCGGCAGATACAGCAGATTGCCGCCCTGACGCGAGTCCACCAGCACCTTGGTCGCGTTGCCGTAGATCTGCTGCATGGCATCCAAGTACATACGGTCGCGCGTCACCTGGGGCGCCTTCTGGTACTCGGCAAACACGGAACGGAAGCGCTGCGCATCACCCTGCGCCTGCGCAATGACGCGCGCCTTGTAGGCCTCGGCCTCTTCCTTCAGACGGGATGCGGAACCAACGGCACGGGGCACCACATCGTTGGCGTAGGCTTGCGCCTCGTTCTTGGAACGCTCGCGCTCCTGGCCGGCCTTCAGCACATCATCGAAAGAGGCCTGCACCTGCTCGGGCGGACGAACCCCTCCCTGCTGCAGATTGATGCCGACGATTTCAATGCCAACCTTGTAGCGATCCAGAATGGCTTGCATCATCGCCCGCACGCGCGGTGCGATCTGGTCACGTTCCTCGGACAGCGCGGCATCCATCTTCATCTTGCCCAGCACTTCGCGCACCGATGTCTCGGCGGCCTGTACCACAGCCTGCTCAGGATTCTTGCTCTCGAACAGGAAGGCGCGTGCGTCGCTCAGCCGGTACTGCACTGCAAACTTGATGTCCAGGATGTTTTCGTCCTGTGTCAGCATGGCCGATTCACGCAAACCTGTTGCCTTGAGGACGGTATCGCGCCCCACATCGACCGAGCGAATCTGGGTCACAAACACCAGTTCGTGGCGTTGAATTGGATACGGCAGGCGCCAGTTGAAGCCCGCATTGACCGTACCCTTGTACTTGCCAAACTGCGTGATGACGGCCTGCTGCCCTTCCTGCACGATGAAGAACCCGGTTCCCAGCCAAATCAATGCCAGCACACCAACGATCAGACCGACGCCGATGCCCGCGCTTTTCATGTCCGGCTGGAATCCACCACCTCCCCCTCCCTGGGGCGGCTGGTTTTGCTTGCCGAACAGTCCACCCAGCTTGCGGTTGAAGTCTTTCCAAAGCTCGTCCAGGTCCGGAGGACCGGCGTTGGCGCCACTCTTGCGTCCTCTGGATGCATCGTTGTTGTCAACCGGGGGCCGATTGGATTCGCCGTCCGGTGCGGAGCCTTCGGGTTTGCCAGGCTCCGCAGGCTTGTCGTCACCACGGCCCCAACGCGAGTCGTTCAAATTGAACATCCTTCGCAGCCATGGCGGCATTGCGACCGAACGCAGGGTTAAAGCACGAATGGGAGGTTTCATGTCGTCATTTCTCATATGTCTGGCCCCGATTGTGCCTAATCAGACGTCGTCCCCGGAAGTCCCAAGGGAATCGACGGCATCCATATCGTCCGGTGTGGCAGCACGTGCGATGCTGGCCAGGCGCTGGCGCAGAGCCTGCAGTCCCGAACCGTTGCGCGCGCTGACAAAGATGCGAGGCACCTGAACACCGTCGATTTCAAACTCGTCCTCGGCTTTCAGGGGCTGCCGTTCGGAATCCAGGGCGTCAATCTTGTTGAACACCAGCAATTGCGGGATGCCATCCGCACCAATTTCCTTCAACACCTTTTGCACCTGGGCAATCTGTTCGGTAAAGTGGGGATTGGCCGCATCCACCACATGCAGCAGCAAGTCGGCATCTATCGCCTCCTGGAGTGTGGCCTGAAACGCGTCGACCAAACCATGGGGCAGATCGCGAATGAAGCCAACCGTATCAGACAACGATACGGAGCGCCCCGCTTCGCCCAAGTACAACTGGCGGGTGGTGGTGTCCAGCGTAGCAAACAACTGGTCCGCAGCGTAGGCCCGCGCCTTGACCAGCGCGTTGAACAACGTCGATTTGCCGGCATTGGTGTAGCCGATCAGCGAAATGTTGAATGCATCACGGCGTTCCCGCTGACGGCGTTGTGTTTGCCGCTGGCGCTTGACCTTGGCCAGCCGCTCCTTGGTTCGCTTAATGGTTTCGCCAATCATGCGCCGGTCCAGCTCGATCTGGGCTTCGCCCGGCCCACCGCGCATGCCAATACCACCGCTTTGCCGCTCCAGATGCGACCAGCGACGTACCAACCGCGTACTCAAGTATTGCAGACGCGCCAACTCCACCTGCAGCTTGCCCTCGTGGCTGCGCGCACGTTGGGCAAAAATTTCCAGAATGAGAAAGGTGCGGTCGTTGACCGGCAGCTCCAGGTGGCGCTCCAGGTTACGCTGCTGACCTGGGCTCAGGCTTTGGTCAAACAAGACCTCTTTGGCCCCCATTTGGGTGGCCAGAAGCTTGATTTCGTCTGCCTTGCCAGACCCAATGAACAGTGCGGCATCCGGTGCCCTGCGCTTGCAGGTCACACGGGCAACCGCAACCATACCCGCCGTTTGGGCCAGCAGACCCAACTCTTCCAATCCGGCGTCAAAATGCGAACCGCCCAAGTCCACCCCCACCAAGATGGTTGGCGTCATGATTGGGGACGGCGCAACTGACAAGTTGAGGAAAGAGAGACTGTCTACCGAAAGCAGGGACCGGTACGGCCCCGCATATCAGGCAGTTTCGGCGGTATCGCCGTTCGGCGATGAAAAATTGACGGCACGGCCGGGGACAATGGTGGAAATGGCATGTTTGTATACCATTTGCGTGACCGTATTGCGCAGGAGCACGACATACTGATCAAACGATTCCACTTGTCCCTGCAGCTTGATGCCATTGACCAAATAAATGGACACTGGCACATGTTCCCGACGCAATGCATTCAGGAATGGGTCTTGCAGTAACTGCCCTTTGTTGCTCACGATATTCTCCGTGTTCAAAAAATGAAGAAGGGGTGACGATACCACACGAAACCCGGGTATCTGCCGGCACAAAAATAAACCTCGGATGAAACCGGAGATTGCCTGGCGCTCAGGATATCTATTCGTCGTCCTTGCCCGAATACGGGTTCTGGGAAGATTTCATCTGAATACGCAGTGGAGTGCCAATCAAATTGAACTCCTTGCGGAACCGCCCCTCAAGATACCGCTTGTAGGCATCGGTGACGTGCTCCAGTGAATTTCCATGGACAACAATGATCGGAGGATTCATGCCCCCCTGATGCGCATAGCGTAACTTGGGCCGATACATACCGGTTTTCTTGGGGGTCTGAAACTGCACCGCTTCCAGCAACAGCCGCGTCAACACCGGAGTCGGCATCTTGCAATTGGCGGCACGATAGGCCTGCACAATAGAGTCCCACAATGGACCAAGGCCCTGACGTTTTTGTGCGGAGATGAGATGCAGCGCAGCAAATTTAAGGAAACCAAGCCGCGTCTCAATGGAGCGCTTGACCAGCTCGCGTTCATACTCATCTACGGCATCCCACTTGTTGACCGCCACCACCACGGCCCGGCCCGACTCCAGGACATAGCCTGCAATATGGGCGTCTTGGTCGGTCACGCCCTGGGTGGCGTCAATCAGCAACAACACAACGCTGGCCGATTCGATGGCCTGCAAAGTCTTGACTACCGAGAACTTCTCGATGGCCTCAAAGACCTGCCCCCTGCGTCGCAGACCCGCCGTATCAATCAACTCAAACCGCTGACCTTTGCGCTCAAAGGGAACGGAAATGGCGTCTCGGGTGGTGCCTGGCAAATCGAAGGCCACCAGGCGTTCTTCACCCAGCCATGTATTGATGAGGGTCGATTTGCCCACATTGGGACGACCAGCCACCGCCAGCTTGATGACACCTGGGTCTTCTGCTACGGTCTCTTCATCGTCTTCCGGCAACAGCAGTTTGCCCAATGCCAAATCCAACAAGGAACGGATACCCTGCCCGTGCGCTGCCGAGACGGGAAAGACCTCCCCCAGGCCTAACTCGAAGAACTCCACCAACTGCGCGCCCGCAGTCATGCCTTCAGCTTTATTGGCCACCAGAACACAAGGTTTACCTAGTTTGCGCAGGTATTTCGCAATCTCATGGTCCTGTGCAGACAAGCCAGCTCGCGCGTCCAAGACAAACAGCACCACATCCGCTTCGGCCACCGCCTGACGGGTTTGCTTGGCCATTTCCTTGTAGATGCCAGATGTGGCATCAGGCTCAAAACCACCGGTGTCAACCACGATGAATTCGTGCTTCCCATGCCGCGCATTTCCGTAATGGCGGTCGCGGGTCAGCCCGGCGAAGTCCGCCACAATGGCGTCTCGGGACTTTGTCAGCCGGTTGAATAGGGTTGATTTGCCGACGTTGGGCCGACCAACCAGAGCGATGACAGGTTTCATTCTTGGGGCCTCAGGCCTTCATTCCGGCTTGAAACCAAAAATGCCACCAGCCTTGGTCACGGCCACCAAGGTCTGCCCCACCAACACGGGCGTCGCGGCAATGGCCGATCCATCGGTTGAAAGACGGTTCAATGGCGAACCGTCCTGACGCGACAGGAAATGCAAGGTACCCACATCGTCGCCTATCACGAGCGAGCGCCCCACCACAACCGGCGCGCTCAAGCCACGGAAACGTAAGCGCTCGGACACCCATTGGCGCTCACCATCCGCACGGCGCCAGGCAACCAGACGACCATCGCTCTCCGTGCCAAACACCGTGGACTCGTCGCCACCTACTCCAGTAGCCCCGGAACCCGGCTTGCTCCACACCACAGTGCCAATGGTCGTGTCTACACAGCCAACCGCAGATTGAAACGACCGTACACAAACCTGATTGCCGTCGCGGCTCACGCCAGCCACCAGGTCGACCAATCGCTCGACCTCGTTGGTACCGCGGCTATTGGCCACCTGCGCTTCCCAGCGGACCTTGCCTGTCAGTGGGTGAAGACCCACCAGACGGCCACCGAGGCCCGCGACCAGCGTATCTCCCACGGCCATCAACAGCCCGGAACGCCCCAAAATCAGCGCCTCTCCCGAGCGTTGTTGTTGCCAAATCTTGCGCCCGGTTGCCACATCGAAAGCCGATACAGCCCTGTCTGCGGACAGAACGAACACCCGCGCACCCGCAACAAAGGGTGCGGTCAGCGTCATCGCGCCCAGCTTCTGACGCCAGATTTCCTTGCTGCCATCAAGTGTGATCAGCTCGTTGTCACGGCTCACCACTGCTGAATAGCGCCCATCACTTCCCACGCCCGCAGTCAGCGGCACACCCAGTGAGACACGCCAAAGATCGCCACCCGTGCGAGCGTCAATCGCGGCAACAGTGCCTCCCGTTCCCGCAACGTAAACATGGTTGCCGACCGCGCGTACCTCCAACGGGAAACCCACTTTCCCAATATTGGAGGACCACGCTGAGCGCACGCCGATCAGGGGCGTATTGGGCCCCAGGTCCAGTGGTTTGGCCTTTTCGGGGCCTGAGCACGCCGCGAGGATGAGTCCGGCACCCACCGCCAGCGCCAAACGACGCACAGACTGACTCCACAAAGGCATATGCATCACTTAGCACCTTCCGTAGTTACTGCCTTGCCGCTTACGTCCTCTGGATTCACCCCCAAGGCATTCAACTTGACACCGACCACGCGGCGGTATTCCGATTGCGCTTCAAAAGCCTTGTACGCCTTCAGGTATTCCGCCTTGGCTTCCGACTTTTTATCTTGCAGACTGTAGACATCGCCTCTGCGGTCAGCCGCCAACGCCACGAACTCATCCGCAATGCCATTGCCCAGGATCTTGAGCGCGTCGTCATAGGCCTTGGCCTCAATCAAAACGGCAGACAGGCGCAGCTTGGCAATGGAAGCGTAGCCGGAGTCGGTCGCGTTATCGGCCACCCAACCCAAAGTGGATTTCGTGATATCGGTCTTTCCAGCCTCGTAAGCCATCTTTGCAACCAGCAGACCTGCCTGTTGTGTATAGGTAGCCTTGGCAAAACGTTCTTTCATGTCGACGAACGCGCGCTCTGCCTTTTGAGCATCCCCGCCGCGAACCACTTTTTCCACCTCGTCAAACATGGCCGCAGCTTGCACGGCCTGGTTGCGCTGCCAGACGTGGTAACCGTTCCATGCCGCCACGGCGCCGAGGACGACAATCAAAATCCAGGTGATGAGGTTGCCGTATTGCTTCCAGAAGTGCTTGAGTTGATCAAGCTGTTCTTGTTCTTCGAGATCGAGATGGTTTGCCATGTGCGTATTCAGTTAAGCGGGGGATTGTAGGCTCTTGGCCCATTGTGCCGATTGGCTCAGAACTTGGGTCGACTGGGCCCCGGCTCCGTCGCGTAACGACTTGACGGCGACAACACCTTGTCGGATCTCATCCGGCCCAAACACCAATGCGTAACGGGCACCTGACGCGTCGGCGCGCTTGAACTGGGACTTGATACTTCCCATGCCGTCCGACGACCCGGCGTGCATCTGGACACTCACCCCCTGCGTCCGCAGAACCCGCAGGCATTGCATGGCAGCCGCGAGACCCGAGGCTTCGACAACGATGGCGTAGGCGTCAGGCACCGGGGGACTGGCTGAACGCCCTTGAACCTTCAACAGTTCCAATACACGCTCAATGCCCATGCCCCAGCCAACGGCCGGCGTCGGCTTGCCGCCCAGTATCTCAAACAGTCCGTCGTAGCGGCCACCGCCACACAGTGTTCCCTGTGCACCCAATTCATCGGTAATGAACTCGAAAACAGTATGACTGTAGTAATCGAGACCACGCACCAAACGGGCATTTACAGTCCACGGAACACCACACGCGCTGAGCAGGGCTTTCACGGTGTCAAAGTGCCTCAAGGAGGCCTCGCCCAAGAAGTCCAGCAACTGAGGGGCGCCCTGCACCATGGCCTGCATCGCGGGATTCTTGGTATCCAGAATGCGCAACGGGTTGGCATGCAATCGCCGCTTGGCGTCTGCATCGAGCAATTCGGCATGCTGCTCGAAATAGGCAATCAGGGCCGCCCGGTGCGCATGCCGCTCACTGGCAACGCCCAGGCTATTGAGTTCCACGCGCACACCGCGCACACCCAGATCGGTCAACAACTGATGTGCCAACAGCATCAACTCCGCATCAACCTCCGGGCCCGAAAATCCCAGAGCCTCTGCCCCCAATTGATAGAACTGACGGTATCTTCCCCGCTGCGGTCGTTCATGCCGGAACATCGGCCCCATGTAGTACAGGCGCTTGCCGCCGTCATAGGTGAGGTTATGTTCGATGGCGGCACGGACAACGCCCGGCGTGTTCTCGGGGCGCAGTGTCAGTTCCTCGCCGTTGAGCTTGTCGACAAAGGCGTACATTTCCTTTTCGACAATGTCAGTGGTTTCGCCCGTTCCGCGCACGAACAGTGCCGTTGGCTCCACAATGGGGGTGCGAATATTGCGGTACGCATGGCGCAGCATCTGCGAACGTACCTGCTCCTCGAACCATTCCCATTGCGCGGAATCCGGCGGCAGGATGTCATTCATGCCTTTTACGGCAAACAGTTTTTCCACTCTACTGGCAGCAGATTTTTCAGCCATGCAAACTCTTAATTGTTGGGGGTGACAGCAGTGATTCCAAAACGCTGCTGGATATAGTCTTCAACGACCTTCTGAAAGTCGACCGCAATGGATTCTCCACGCAGTGTCATACGCTTTTCGCCGTCGATAAAGACAGGGGCCGCGGGGGCCTCTCCCGTGCCAGGGAGGCTGATACCGATGTCCGCATGCTTGCTCTCTCCGGGACCATTGACGATGCAGCCCATGACGGCAACCTTGAGATTTTCGACGCCTGGATAGCTCTTGCGCCAGACCGGCATTTTGGCCCGCAGGAAGTCATCAATCTGTTGCGTCAATTCCTGGAAGGTTGTGCTGGTCGTGCGTCCACAGCCTGGGCAGGCTGTCACGCTGGGAACGAAGTTGCGCAACCCCAAGGCCTGAATGATCTCGGACGCAATCACAATCTCTTGCGAACGCGCTTCACCGGGCGCGGGTGTCAGCGACACACGAATCGTGTCTCCTATGCCCTCCTGCAACAGGACACCCAAAGCAACCGACGATGCGACGGTACCCTTCGTTCCCATGCCTGCCTCTGTCAAACCAAGATGCAGGGGGTAGCGGCAACGCCGACCCAACTCACGGTACACAGCAACGAGGTCCTGCACCCCACTGACCTTGCAGGACAAGATGATCTGGCTGGCATCCATGCCCATTTCTTCCGCCCGCTGGGCCGACTCCACAGCCGAAGCGATCAAGGCCTCGTACATCACCGGCTTTGCATCCCAAGGCTCCATACGCCGACTGTTCTCGTCCATCAGGGAAGCGAGTAACTCCTGATCCAGGCTGCCCCAATTCACGCCTATGCGCACCGGCTTGTTCCAACGCATGGCGGCCTCAATCATGAGCCCAAACTGCTTGTCACGCTTGTCGCCCTTACCCACATTGCCGGGGTTGATCCGGTACTTGGACAGTGCCTTGGCACATTCCGGGTAGTCGGTGAGCAAGCGGTGGCCATTGAAGTGGAAGTCACCAATCAAGGGCACATCAATGCCCATGCGGTCCAACTGCTCTCGCACATAGGGAACCGCTTGTGCAGCCTCCGTTGTGTTCACCGTGATCCGGACCAGCTCCGAACCGGCGATCGCAAGCTCCTTCACCTGAATGGCAGTGCCAACGGCATCGGCGGTATCGGTATTGGTCATGGACTGCAGACGCACGGGAGCGTCACCACCCAGAGTCACAACCCTCCCCCCCCAAACCACACGGGCCTGGAGCGATTGGCGCCGACGGGGTATGGCCAAGGCAATTGGCAAACTGGATTCCACTACTTCACCTCAAATCGTGCAACATTTTCCTTGGCAACCCCGGCCAGGCTGAAGGCACTGCCACGCACCTCCACATCCGTCATGTCCACACGTCCCACAACAACCGACAACGGTGTGGCACCGGAGGCACCCGCAACTTCGCCCGCCCCAAGAGTCTTGCTCAACTGCACGACGCCGTTCGCATCAACAACCTTCACCCAGGAGGTGGCCCGGGCCTTGAATACGACCAAACCAGTTGTGGGCGTTGCGGGTGAAGACGCGCTGCGCGCGGTCACGGATGCAGCCGCAGCCATCGGGGGAGCACTCGCCGCCACTCCAGCGACAACTGGAGCAGGACTGCTGGGCAATGCCTGAGGCTCGGGCAGTTGTGTCTGGCTGGCTACGCTCTGCGGCACGGCCGGCGCTTCCACAATCTCTGCGGAAGATGTCTTGCTCTCCAGAGGCTGCTCGGAAAGGACCTCCGGCTTTCCTGCCGGAGCGGCAACTTCACCGGCTGTTTCGGAAACCTTGATATCGGGAAAGAAGACCACCCCTGCCACCCCGACCAGCAGGGCGATCACGATCATGACTGCAGGTCGCGAGAAAAGGGTCGCAATGGACACCCCCGCTGCCTCCCCGGACGCGCGAAACGGCGCGTTAATTCCCCGCTCGTCAGGATTCAATCGTGGGGCCATATTCATCGGCAGCTTGTCCAATACCGGAGCAGGGTCGATTTTGAGGGTCCTACACACGCTGGACGCCAATGCACGCACAAACACCGCGTCATGCAGCAAATCGAGGCGGTCAGCCTCCAGTGCCTCCAGCTTCTTGACCGGAATCTTCATCGACACAGCCAATGCCGCAACGTGCAAGCCCGCCGCTTCGCGCGCCTCACGCATCATCCGTCCGGCGGTCAATGCAGTTGGTGCAGCCATTGCACCGTGCTCGACAGCGCCACCCGCGCTATCCACTTCACTCATTGAACGCTCCCCGCTCGAACGCCAAATACTCGCGAGACTGGGGATAGCGCTTTTTCAACTGCGCACCCAATTGGGCCATTGCTTCACGATTTTCCATTCGACGTTCCACCTTGATGCCAAGCCACAGCGATTCCGCATTGGCCAGCTCGCTGTTGTTAAGTCGACGCATATAGAACTGCGCCCGAACAAACTCTCCACGCTGGTACTGCAGCAGGGACAGGTTGTAAGCCGTGATGGGATTGCCTGCATCCAACTCATAGGAACGCAGCAGACTGGTCTCGGCATCAGCCAATTGTCCCGCGCGCTGCTGGCACAACCCTTGTGCCATCCATGTCTTGGCACGATCCCCATAGGCCGGATTGCCCAGGGCATTGCCAAACATCTGCAGGGCCTCCGGATAGCGCGACTGCTGGCACAGCATCCAGCCGTAGTTGTGCTGTACGGATGCGGCCTTGGGATTGATGGACAGCGCGCGTCGAAAGCTCTCGTCGGCCAACGCCAGATCGTTAAGCCGCATGTAGATCAGCCCACGCAAGTTATAGGCTTCGAACAGCGTCGGGTCGGCTGCAATCGACTGTTTGAGATGATCCAGCGCGTCCGTGGTCTGCCCCTTATCGAAATACGCAACTGCCAACTCCAGACGCAACCGGGCTCGCTTGCGACCCTCTGGCTCATCTGACTCGGTCACAAGATCCGAATTGGAACCTGTTCCACTGGCGTTGGTCGCACAACCTGCCAAGCCAACCACGGCCGAACCAGACAGACATGCCCACAATACCCACGACAATGTCGCGACGCCCAACCGCACCTTATCAGTCATTGACAGAATCCTCTCTCCCGTGTGGAGCCGTTGCATTTTCAGGTCTGATCAGAATAGTCCGTCGTTTACTCAGTCGTTTGTGAACGTCGGTACGGTCTTTCACATCCCCCGCCAATTGTCCACAGGCGGCATCAATATCATCGCCCCGTGTCTTGCGGATTGTCGTCACAATTCCTGCATCACTCAATATTTTGGCAAAAGCCAAGACAGTGGCATGCGGAGAACGGGTTAGTCCCGATGCCGGGAAGGGATTGAATGGAATCAGGTTGAACTTGCACCAGGCATTTGCATGGGAGTCCGGTCGCACCAGCTTCACCAATTCGGCCGCATGCGCGGGCGAGTCATTCACACCATTGAGCATGCAGTATTCAAAGGTAATGAAGTCCCTGGGCGCCACTGCCAGATACCGTTTGCATGCATCCAACAACTCGGCAATCGGGTACTTCCGGTTCAACGGCACCAGTTCGTCGCGCAGAGGGTCATTGGATGCGTGCAACGACACTGCCAGCGCTACCGGGCAGTCCTGACCCAGGCGATCCATCATTGGCACCACGCCGGAAGTCGAAACCGTGACTCGCCGACGCGACAAGCCGTACGCATGGTCGTCCAGCATAACCCGAAGCGCAGGAACCAGAGCGCCATAGTTTTGCAGCGGCTCTCCCATACCCATCATGACCACGTTGGATATGACACGCTCGGCTTGCCCCAGATGTGAGCGCAGGAAATGCTCGGCAAACCAGAGCTGGGCAATGATCTCGCCCACCGTCAGGTTACGACTGAAGCCCTGGTGTCCGGTTGAACAAAACCGGCAGGCCACGGCGCAACCGGCCTGAGAAGATACACACAAGGTACCGCGGACATCTTCGGGAATGAATACCGACTCGACGGCATTGCCGCCACCCACATCAAAGAGCCATTTGATGGTCCCGTCTGCAGAGATATGCTGTTGCAGCACGGAAAGGGGAGCGATATGCGCTGTGGTTTTGAGCTTTTCACGCAGCGACTTCGCGAGGTCACTCATATCGTCAAAGTTTGACGCGCCCTTTTGGTGAATCCACCGAAACAACTGCGTAGCCCGGAAACGCTTTTCCCCGAGCCGCTCGCAAAAGGCGGCCAATCCGTCGAGATCGTATTCGAGCAGGTTGGCCGTCATCGCATAACTTAGCGGGAGTACACGTTCATGCCGGGGAAGAAGAACGCAATCTCAACGGCGGCAGTTTCGGTAGCGTCGGAACCATGCACGGCATTGGCATCAATGCTGTCGGCAAAGTCGGCGCGAATGGTACCAGGAGCCGCCTTCTTCGGGTCGGTTGCGCCCATCAGGTCGCGGTGCTTGAGAATGGCATTCTCGCCTTCCAAGGCTTGGATCATGACGGGGCCGGAGATCATGAAATCCACCAGATCCTTGAAGAAGGGGCGTTCCTTGTGCACAGCGTAAAACGCTTCAGCATCGCCGCGCGACAAATGGACCATGCGGGCAGCAATGATCTTCAGGCCAGCGGCCTCGAAACGGGCATAGATCTGGCCGATGACGTTCTTGGCAACGGCGTCAGGCTTGATGATGGAGAGGGTACGTTCGATTGTCATAGTATTTCCTGAACTGGATTGGTAATCTGCCTTCTTGCTTCAAAGTGAAGCAAAGCCTGCCATTTTAGCATTTGCGCACTACCGATTGCGTCCCTTGCGACGTTGCCCGCCGGTAGCGCTACGCGGTCGTTGCCCGGCGTCCTGACGTTGGCGTGTGAAGCTGTCGGCGCCAATGTAACCAAATGCGGTCTTCATCGGATCCGGTTGTGCCGGGCCATCCGCGCGGGCGCCTGCCTTCGGACTGCCTCCACCATTGCCACCCTTGAAACCACCCTGGGACTGGCCTCGCGGTTGACCGGCATTCGCCCCACGCGGACCTCCACTTCGCCCGCCGCCCCTGCGCTGATTCGGTCGCGCCGCGCCGCCCGGCGCATGGCTGCGGGGAGCACCGGCTTCGCGAGCCCCCCCTGAGGCCTGAACAAGAGAGCGAATGTCGGACTCGTCCAGCTCCATCCAAGCGCCACGCTTGAGCCCGCGCGGCAACACCATCGCACCATAGCGAATCCGTATCAGGCGACTCACGGCATGGCCAACCGCTTCCAGCATGCGGCGCACCTCCCGGTTACGTCCTTCCGAAATGGTCACGCGGTACCAGCAGTTGGAGCCCTCGCCGCCACCTTCCTCGATGGATCCAAACTGGGCCATGCCATCGTCGAGCTTGACGCCGTCGAGCAGCATCTGCTTTTCTTCCTTGCTGAGCGAACCCAACACCCGAACGGCGTATTCACGCTCCAGGCCAAAGCGGGGGTGCATCAGATTGTTGGCCAACTCACCGGAACTGGTAAACAACAACAAGCCTTCTGTATTCAGGTCCAGCCGCCCCACGGACTGCCACTTGCCCTGGTGCAACTTGGGCAAGCGGCGAAACACTGTCGGCCGGTTCTGCGGGTCATCATGCGTAACCACCTCACCCACGGGTTTGTGATAGGCAATGACGCGCGCGGGAGGCGGGTCAATGCGAACGCGAATGGGTTTGCCGTTGACCTTGATGTTGTCGCCAAACTGGATGCGCTGCCCAATGTGGGCGGGCTCATTGTTGACCGAAATCCGCCCCTCCATGATGAGCTGTTCCATCTCCAGGCGTGAGCCCATGCCAGCTTGGGCCAGCACCTTGTGCAGCTTGGGGGTTTCCGCCATAGGTGCCAGCACCCGCTTGGGAGGCACCAACTCCGGCAGTTCCTCGTCGGCATCAAACTGCCCGGACACGACATCCACAAAGCGATTCTCAATACTCGCGCCAGGCACCTTCGGAGTTGTGGCCCCATCCGTCTCAGGAACTTGGTCCAGATCGGCTGCCACGGGCATCGGCTCTTCGGAGGTCATGTCATTCATTGTGAAATTCCATTCATAGGTACTTGCCCATCCGGGGCCGAAGCATCCAGGGACATATCCAACTGCAACTCTGCATCGCCGATCGCGCGCTCTTCCGGCGTCGACAAGGCCGGCACTTCATCGACGGACTCCGCCAGCGCACCAAACACGTCACTTTGGTTGACCATGTTTTCCAGCAAGGGGAGCTGGTCCAGGGACTGCAATCCCAGATCATCCAGAAACTGCCGGGTGGTGGCATACAACGCCGGGCGACCTGCCGCCTCACGGTGTCCAATCACCTCAACCCAACCGCGATCCTCCAACTGTTTGATCAGCAGAGAGTTGATGGTGACGCCACGGATATCCTCCATATCACCACGGGTAACTGGCTGACGGTAGGCAATGATGGCCAATGTCTCCAGCGTCGCCCGCGTATAGCGCGGAGGCTTCTCAGGATGTAATCGATCCAAGAATTCACGCATCTCTGGCCGGCTCTGAAACCGCCAGCCCGATGCCACGCTCACCAACTCCACTCCCCTGTCGGCCCAGTCGAACTTCAGCTCATCGAGAAGACTCTTGAGCGTATCCACACCCAGTGACTCATTGAAGAGCGCGCGCATATCGCGCACCGGCAGAGGTTGCTGTGAGCAAATCAATGCGGTCTCCAAGACCCGCTTTGCATCCACCATATTCATAGTCGGACTCTATGGGAAACGCCACCAACTGGGTGACCAATCAACGTGATGTCAAACGGACGGCAGCAGATGTGAAGACTTCACCGTGCCTACTCCCGGCATGTTCCGGGGTATTTATGGGCTTTTAACCCGTGTGGGCGGATTGTAGCGCAGGCCCCATGTTTGCAGCAGGGCTTTGAAGTCCTCCGGGACCGGTGCTTCAAACACCAGGGGCTGCGCAGTGACTGGATGGGTAAATGCCAGCCGCACGGCGTGCAGCGCCTGTCGCTCCATACCCGGCACAGGGCTGCCCCCATACACCCCGTCAGCTACCAAAGGATGACCCAGTGATGCCATATGTACGCGAATCTGGTGGGTGCGACCGGTATGCAGGATGCAGCGCACCAAGCATCCGTTCTCCGCGTTGTCCAGCAGGATGACGTCTGTCTTGGCCGTTTTCCCGGAATGGCTCTCCAGATTGACCACGGCCATGCGCAGACGGTTGCGCGGATCGCGTCCGATGGGCGCATCGACCGTCCGGGTCGATGCGCCGTTCCAGCGCCCATGGGCAACCGCCAGGTACTGGCGACTGACATCCCGCGCCGCAATGGCCTGGATCAGGGCATCCATTACCGCACGCGTACGCGCCACCACCATCAGGCCACTGGTGTCCTTGTCCAGCCGGTGCACGATGCCAGCCCGCGGAACCAGCATCATGCCTTCGTCATATGCCAGCAACCCATTCAGCAACGTACCGCTCCAATTGCCTGGAGCCGGATGAACCACCAACCCTGCCGGTTTGTTGATGACCAGAATATGCACATCCTCGTACACGACGTCCAGAGGCATGGCCTGCGGTTTGAACGCCTGGCTCTGCGGCGTGGGTCTCAGTTCGATGACGACGGTGTCTCCCGCTTTCACACGTGCGGATGGTTTGCGTGCGGTCTGTCCATTGAGGCTGACCACGCCCGCCTCAATCAACTGTTGCAGATAGCTGCGGGAAAACTCCGGGGCCATTTCCACCAGCGCGCGGTCCAGACGTTCACCGTGCTGCGCCACATTGACGGTCACCGTTCGCCATTCCGCCTCGTTGCCCGTGTCCTCCAATTCCTCGGCATCCGTCACGATTGGGTGGCTCGATATAATTCCCGTGCTCTGTTTCAAGAAAGTGTTCCTAACATGCTTCGTGTCAAATTATCGGTCGTTTGCGTTTCACTGCTGGCGACTGGCGCACTCTTGATGGCAGGTTGCTCCAGCACGCCGGTGGACAAGACCGCCAACATGAGCCCCAACAAAATTTACGCAGAAGCCAAGGATGAAATGGGGGCTGGTCAGTGGGAGCGGGCCGTGCCTTTGCTGGAAAAGCTGGAAGCGCGTGCTGCCGGCACTCCGTTGGCGCAACAGGCGCAACTCGACAAGGCCTACGCCCAGTACAAATCGGCAGAGCCTGCGCAAGCTCTTGCAACGCTGGAACGCTTCATGAAGCTGCATCCGGTCAGTCCAGCCATGGACTACGCGATCTACCTGAAGGGCATCATCAATTTCAATGACGACCTGGGCCTGTTTGCGCGATTCACGCGCCAGGACCTGTCGGAGCGCGACCAGAAGGCTTCCAAGGAGTCATTTGAATCCTTCAAGGAACTGGTGGAGCGCTTTCCGGACTCGCGCTACGCTCCCGATGCACGCGACCGCATGACCTACATCGTGAGTTCACTGGCGCAATACGAAGTCCACGTAGCCCGCTACTACTACCGTCGCGGAGCCTACCTGGCTGCTGTCAACCGGGCCCAACTGGCCGTTGCCGATTACCGCGAAGTTCCGGCAATTGAGGAAGCGCTGTTCATCCTCTACAAATCCTACGAAGCCCTTGGCATGGAACAGCTGCGCGACGACGCCAAGCGCGTGCTGGAGAAGAACTATCCGCAATCCGAGTTCCTGACCAAGGGTGGCCGCACTATCGACAGTCCGTGGTGGAAGGTCTGGTAAGTGCAAGCAACGCTTCCGTGAATTGCTCCTGCGTGGCGATGGATTTCATTGCCGGCAGGGCCGCACGGATGCGACGCCCGTAGCCCATCTGGGCGAGACGCACGTCGCACACCACCAATATCCCGCGATCTGTTTCACGGCGGATCAGGCGGCCGGCCCCCTGCTTGAGTGCAATGGCCGCCTGTGGCACATGCAGGTGCGCAAACGGGCTCTTCCCCGCAGCCTCCATTTGCCGGGCTCTGGCCTCCACAAGCGGGTCATCGGGTGGCGCAAACGGCAGCTTGTCAATCACAACCAATTGCAGAGCATCGCCTGGCACGTCAATGCCCTCCCAGAAAGATGCCGAAGCCACCAGCACGCAGGCGTCCGCTGCGTGACCTGAGCCCAGGCTGAAACGCTCTGTCAGCTCCCTTTTGGGTGCTTCCCCCTGTAGCAAAACCTCCACCGCACCTGAGGCCCCGAAGTGCTGCCGCAAGGCACCAGCAATGTCCCGCATGGCCCGCAGCGTCGTGGTAAGCACCAAGGTGCGACCACCCAATACCGAAACAGCCTGTGCAACCAGATCCGCAACCGCCACGCTGTGCCGTGCATCCGCCGGTTTTGGCAAGTGGGTCGGAATGTAGAGGCACGCCTGGCGCACATAGTCAAAGGGACTGGGCACCTGGAGAATCTGCGCCCCATCCAGACCACAACTCGCCACAAACTGCGAGAGCGTGGCGTCGTGCCCCAACGTCGCAGAGGTGAATATCCAGGATTTCCGACTACCCGGGTCCGCCGACAGCCCCATGACGCGGGTACGCATCGCCTCACCCACGTCCAGCGGTGATTGCACCATCCGGATCTGGTGCCCGGCTTCCATCCAGCGCACCCAACCTGGCTGAACACCGTGTGACAAAAATCCGAGCATCTCCAGCAGGCCACTGGCCCGCTCACGAAGGCCCTTGGCATCGGGTGCATGCTCTTCCAGGTTGCACAGCAACACTTCACTTTGCTGGAGCACGGCACGCAAGGCTTCCATCACACCTCGCCACGCGTCCCTGTCCACACCAGGAGGTGACTCATCGCTCCAGGCCTGGCGACCGGACTGCTCTCTGTGGGTACACAAATTGCGCAAGGAGGCAGTGCAACGCCCCAGCTCGGCAACGAGCTGGTACCCGTCACCAGTGACCAACACCAACTGCGGGCCCAGTTGACCGAGATCGCGTCCAAAGGCATCCAACTGGCTGGTACTGAGCTGACGGCCCAGAAACTGCACGCCAATCGCATTGAGCTGATGGGCTTCGTCAAAAACCACAGACTGCACACTGGGCAGCAGTTCAGCCACGCCGGATTCACGGATATTCAAATCGGCAAAAAACAGATGGTGATTGACCACCACCATGTCCGCAGCCAGCGCCTCGCGCCGCGCCTGGTTGACGTGGCAGCCCTGAACATTCGGACAGCGGGAACCCAGACAGTTTTCACGGGTCGAAGTGACCAGCGGAATGACCGGCGAGCGCTCATCCAGCAGCGGCAGTTCCGCCAGATCCCCTGCCCGCGTCTGCGCGGCCCAGGTTTCAATGCGCGACAGGTCCTGCTGAGCCATCGGATGCTGGGCACGCACATCGTGCCGAGCCGACGCCAGGCGATAGCTGCAGAGGTAACTGCTACGCCCCTTCAGCAGTGCGACGCGCACCGGTAAACCCAATGCGGCGACCAGCCGCGGGATATCCCGTCCAAACAACTGATCCTGCAGTGTCTTGGTCGCCGTCGACACCAGAACCCGCTCACCACTCAGCAATGCGGGAACCAGGTAGGCATAGGTCTTACCAACCCCCGTACCCGCCTCTACGACCAGCGCACCGCCACCTTCCAGCGTGGCGGCCACGGCACTGGCCATGGTCGTCTGCCCGGGGCGTGGAGAAAATGCGTCAACACAACGCGCCAACGCCCCGTCGTGAGCGAACGCCTGCGCAACCGACTCTTGAAGACCCATGCCTCAGGCCGGCTCGCCGGGTTCTATTTCACGCTCCACGCGGGCAATTTCATCGCGCAAGGCCAAGCGGCGTTTTTTCAGACGGCGAATCATCAACTCATCGACCGGAGAGTCGTCTCCGGCGCGGTCAATCAGCGCGTCCAGATCGGCATGCTCCATGCGCAACTCGATCAGGTGGCGCTCGGGCGAGTGAAGGTTGGTTGGCAAGGCGGGCGTTTGAGAGTACGGGGTTAAACTACGAACGACTAGTCGTCCTGTATCGATAATACGACTATCCTGTCCTTTTGCAGAAAGTATTGCTCACAAGCAACCCAACATGGCCACAGGTTATCGACTCACCGCCTCCACCGGCATACACAAGGGTGACCGCGAGTATCAGCAGGACCAGATTGCCCTGCTGAAGCACCCACGGGTCAACGGCTGCATTCTGGCCATCGTGGCCGATGGCATGGGTGGACGCAGCGGTGGACGCAAGGCATCGGACCAGGTCATGATGACTGCCAAACAGCTGTTCGACCGATACGATCCCGATACCGACGATGCCGCAGCCATCCTGGCGCAGATCGTGCAGGAAGCGCACATCGTCATCAAGCTGACAGCCATCTCATCCGAAGAGGAACCGCACAGCACACTGGCGGCGTTCCTGATCAATGCCAAGGGCGATTGCCACTGGGCGCACACCGGGGACTCACGCATCTACCACTACCATGGCAACCGCTTCGTCAAGCGCACCATGGACCATTCCTACGTGCAGGCGCTGGTGAACCGCGGAGAGATCACCGAAGAGCAGGCGGCCGTGCATCCCCAGTCCAACATCCTGATGGGCTGCCTGGGCACCGAAAATGATCCGCCGGTGGACTTCCACTTCATTCCGCAACTGCGACCCGGCGACGTGCTGATGGCCTGCAGCGACGGCGTGTGGCATTACTTCAACACCGGTGAGCTGGGATCGGTGCTGTCCACGCTGTCGGCACGTGAGGCCACCGAATTCCTGATCGAAAAGGCCCGTTCGCGGGGGCGCGGCGCCGGCGACAACCTGTCGATTGTGGTTGTCAAACTCGAACCCCTTACCCCAACCTGATCACCACCGTTCAGGGGGTTGCCGGCAGCGGCGGGCCACCCGTGCCGTGGTCACGCACGCGCTGGTCGCGCTCCTGCCGACGCTTCTCGGTGGCCTGCATTTTTTCCTGGTAGGCCGCACGGTTCCTGGCCTGGGCCTCGGCATCCAGACCGGATGCCACCTTGGGGCCAGATGCCTTGGGCTCCGCAGACTTGGCCTGCTGGCGGTGGCTCTGCACTTTTTCATCCTGCGCCTTTTGCCGGTCCATCTCCGACTCACCCTTGTCGCCCACCCGTAACTCCGCCTCGCGCCGGTCCCTTTCCGCCGCCTTGTCGGCGCTGCGCTGGATCTGGTCGGCGGCCTTCTGGCGCCGCTGCGCGTCCTTGACCGCGGACTCCTGGCGCTTCAGATCGGCCAGTATCTGGCGTCTGCGGGTGGTTACCTTGTTCTGGCAGTCGGTCACCGCAAATTGGTTCAGACAGGCCGCATCCTGGGCGTCCAGTTCGGCCGTCTTCTGGTCACGAGTGCTGCCAATGCGCTGCAACTCCTGGTCAAAGCGGTCCGTCGCCGACACAGTGCTTTCCTGGCCCCAGGCCGAAGCAACCAACAGAACCATCGCAACGAAGACAGCGCCACCTCGGTGCATCATGTCAGCCCCGTGTCGACATCGCGCCGCTCCAGCGAGAGATATTCCTTGGACTGCATCTCGCTCAGGCGCGATACGGTGCGGGGAAACTCATGCGCCATCGGCCCTTCGGTGTACAGGTCAATGGCCTGTGACTCTGCAGACATCACCAGCTTGACGCGACGGTCGTACAGCACATCCACCAGCCACGTGAAGCGCCGTGCCTCGGACGCCATGCGCACCGACATCTGCGGCACATCGCTCAGGAACACGGTGTGGAACAGCGTGGCGATTTCCAGGTAGTCGTTTTGCGAACGCGGCCCGCCGCACAGCGTCTTGAAATCGAACCAGACCATGCCGCCGGCCTTGCGCTTGGCACGGATCTGCCGCGACTCGATGTGCAACACCGGGTCCTCGTCGTGCGTCTCTTCCAGCGCATTGAAGGCCTGCTCCATGGCGGCGTCCGCCACCGCTCCGTTGGGCACGTGGTAGAGCGTCATGCTCTCCATGGTGCGCTTGCGGTAATCGGTGCCGTTGTCGACGTTGATCACTTCCAGGTTGGCGTTGAGCAGCGCAATCGCCGGCAGGATGCGGTCGCGGTGCAGGCCACCGGGATACAGACCATCGGGATGGAAGTTGGAGGTGGTGACAAAGCCCACCCCGTTCTCAAACAGGGCCGCCAACAACCGGTGCAGGATCATTGCATCGGTAATGTCAGCCACATGGAATTCATCAAAGCAGATCAGCCGGAAGCGCTTGGCCATGCGCCGTGCCAGCTCATCCAGCGGATTGACCGTGCCTTGCAGGTCGGCCAGTTCGCGGTGCACCTCGCGCATGAACTCGTGGAAGTGCAGGCGCGTCTTGCGCTTGAGCGGCACGGCGTTGTAAAAGCAATCCATCAGAAAGCTCTTGCCCCGCCCCACCCCGCCAAACATGTAGACGCCACGCGGAATGTCCGGGCGGTTGATCAGCTTCTTGAAAGCGTTGGAACGCTTTTCCTTGAACGCCGCCCACTCGCACGCGCAACGCTCCAGCGCGTCAATGGCCCGCAGCTGTGCCGGATCGGCCGTGTAGCCGCGTGTGGCCAGCTCGGCCTCATAGGTTTGCCTGACGTTCAATGCCGTTTCCTCTGATTGCTATCCATTTGATAGCTGCCTACGCATATTCCACGAGGGCTAGCAGCCATTTTGACTGAATAACAATCAGAAGTTCAGGGTCCGCTTGTCCACCGCCAGAGCCGCTTCTTTGGTGGACTCGCTCAAGGACGGGTGGGCATGGCAGATGCGGGCAATGTCTTCGGCACTGGCCTTGAATTCCATGGCCACGACAGCCTCGGAAATCAGCTCGCTGGCCTGCGGGCCGATGATGTGCACGCCCAGGATTTCGTCGGTCGTGGCATCGGCCAGGAACTTGACGAAACCGGTGGTGTCACCCAGCGCACGGGCGCGGCCATTGGCCAGGAACGGGAAGGAACCCGCCTTGTACGCCACGCCGTCGGCCTTCAACTGTTGCTCGGTACGCCCGACCCAGGCTATCTCCGGGCTGGTGTAGATGACATACGGGATGGTGCCGAAGTTGACATGGCCGTGCTGGCCGGCAATGCGCTCGGCAACCGCCACGCCCTCTTCCTCCGCCTTGTGCGCCAGCATCGGTCCGCGCACCACGTCGCCCACCGCCCAGACGTTGGGCAGGTTGGTCTTGCAGTCGCCGTCCACGACGATGGCGCCGCGCTCGTCGAGCTGCAGACCCACGGCTTCGGGGTTCAGGCCGATGGTGTTGGGCACACGGCCGATGGAGACGATCAGCTTGTCCACTTCCAGCGTCTGGGCTTCGCCCTTGGCGTTGGTGTAGGCGATCGACAGGCTCTTCTTGGTGGCAGAAATCTCGCCAACCTGAACGCCCAGTTCAATCTTCAGACCCTGCTTGGTGAAGACCTTCAGCGCTTCCTTGGCAACCTGCTCGTCCGCCGCACCCAGGAAGGTCGGCAGACCTTCGAGGATGGTGACTTCGGACCCCAGACGGCGCCAGACCGAGCCCATTTCCAGGCCGATCACGCCCGAGCCAATCAGGCCCAGGCGCTTGGGCACGGCGCCCATGCGCAGGGCGCCGTCGTTGGACAGGATGCGCTCTTCATCGAAATGGGCGCCCGGCAATGCGCGTGCATTGGAACCGGTGGCCACGATGACGTGCTTGCCCAGCAGCGACTCTTCGGCAGCGCCCACCACGTTGATCACATATCCGTCCGGCGATGCCTTGACGAAGGAACCGCGGCCGTGGAAGAAGGCAATCTTGTTCTTCTTCAGCAGGTACTGGATGCCGTCGTTGTTCTGCTTGACCACGCCATTCTTGCGCGCCACCATCTTGGCCACATCCATGCTCACGCCCTTCACCTCAATGCCGTGTTCGGCAAAGTGGTGGTTGGCGTGGTCAAAGTGCTCGCTGGACTGCAGCAGCGCCTTGGACGGAATGCAGCCCACGTTGGTGCAAGTGCCGCCCAGCGCGGGGCCACCCTTGTCGTTCTTCCACTCGTCGATACAGGCCACGTTGAAGCCCAGTTGGGCGGCGCGGATGGCGGCAATGTAGCCACCAGGGCCGCCGCCAATGACGATCACATCGAATTGTTTACTCATGTTTTTCCTAATCAGTTGGGGACAGAGCTTCGCTACGCAGCGGTCTGTCCCGCAAAGTCATCAAATATCAAACAGCAGGCGAGCCGGATCTTCCAGCGCTTCCTTCATGGCCACCAGGCCCAGCACGGCTTCGCGGCCATCGATGATGCGGTGGTCGTAGGACATGGCGAAGTAGTTCATGGGGCGCACCACCACCTGACCGTTCTCCACCATGGCGCGGTCCTTGGTGGCGTGCACGCCCAGGATCGCCGATTGGGGCGGGTTGATGATGGGGGTGGACATCATGGAGCCGAAGGTGCCACCGTTGGAGATGGAGAAGGTGCCGCCGGTCATGTCTTCAATGCCCAGCTTGCCGTCCTTGGCCTTCTGGCCGAACTCGGCGATTTTCTTCTCGATCTCGGCAAAGCTCATCTGGTCTGCGTTGCGCAGAATCGGCACCACCAGGCCACGGGGCGAGCCCACGGCGATACCAATGTCGAAATAGCCGTGGTAGACGATGTCGGTACCGTCCACGGATGCGTTCAGGACCGGGAATTTCTTCAGGGCGTGCACGGCCGCCTTGACGAAGAAGCTCATGAAGCCGAGCTTGACGCCGTGTTCCTTCTCGAAACGCTCCTGCATGCGCTTGCGCATTTCCATGACCGGGGCCATGTTGATTTCGTTGAAGGTGGTCAGGATGGCGTTGGTGCTTTGCGATTGCAGCAGACGCTCGGCCACGCGGGCGCGCAGGCGGCTCATGGGCACGCGCTCTTCGGGGCGGTCGCCCAGGTGCAAAGCGGTGGGTGCTGCGACTTGCGGCAGTACCTTGGTCGGAGCCCCCGTGGGAATTGCTACAGCAGCTACAGTTTTTGCAGCACCGCCGGAGGCGACGGCACCCAGTACATCACCCTTGGTGATGCGGCCATCCTTGCCGGTACCGGCAACAGAACCGGCAGACAGGTTGTTGTCGGCCAGCAGCTTGGCGGCAGCGGGCATGGCCACACCGGCCTTGGACGTGCCAGCAGGTGCAGCAGCAGCGGCGGGCGCAGCAACGGCGGCAGCCGGTGCGGCGGCAGGTGCTGCAACCGCGCCAGCAGTGCCTTCGGTGTCGATGCGGGCGATCAGTTGCTCGGCGGCCACGGTGGAACCATCCGCTTGAACGATCTCCACCAGCACACCGGCGCTGGGGGCTGGAACTTCCAGCACCACCTTGTCGGTTTCCACTTCGATCAGGATTTCGTCAACCTTGACCGCTTCGCCGACTTTCTTCTTCCATTGCAACAGGGTGGCCTCTGCCACTGACTCAGACAGCTGAGGAACTTTAACTTCTACGATTGCCATTTTGTTCTTTCCGAATTGTGTGTTTTGCGTGGGACTTGCGGCATTACTTGCTCAGGACAAAGCCCTTGAGCTTGCCGAACGCGCCCTCGACCAATGATTTTTGCTGCTCCAGATGCAGGTGCGAGTAGCCCACCGCAGGAGACGCCGATGCGGCACGACCGGAGTAACCCAGACGCTGGCCTTCCACCATGTTTTCGTGGATGTAGTGCTGCACGAAGAACCAGGCGCCCTGGTTTTGTGGTTCGTCCTGGCACCACACAATGTCGGTGGCATTGGGGTACTTCTTCATTTCCGCGGCGAAGGCCTTGTGCGGGAATGGGTAGAGCTGCTCGACACGCAGGATGGCAACGTCGTCGTGGCCCTTTTCCTCGCGGTGCTTGACCAGGTCGTAGTAGACCTTGCCGGAGCACACGACGACGCGCTTGACCTTGTCGGCCTTGAGCGCCTTGCTTTCGCCGATGACCGTCTGGAAGCCACCCTTGGTGAATTCAGACAGCGGCGAAGTCGCGTCCTTGTTGCGCAGCAGCGACTTGGGCGTGAAGATGATCAACGGCTTGCGCAGGTTGCGGATCATCTGGCGGCGCAGCACGTGGAAGATCTGGCTGGCGGTGGTGGGCTGCACGATCTGCATGTTGGCGTCGGCGGCCAACTGCATGAAGCGCTCCAGGCGGGCCGAGCTGTGCTCGGGGCCTTGGCCTTCGTAGCCGTGCGGCAGCATCAGCGTGATGCCGTTGACCCGGCCCCACTTCACTTCGCCGGAGGCGATGAACTGGTCAATCACCACCTGGGCGCCGTTGGCGAAATCGCCGAACTGGGCTTCCCAGATCACCAGGGTGCTGGGGTCGTTCGATGCGTAGCCGTACTCGTAGGCCAGCACGGCCTCTTCGGACAAGATGGAGTCGATGACGACGAACGGAGCCTGGTTCTCGGCCACGTTTGCCAACGGCACGTAGATGCCGGCATCCCACTTTTCACGGGCCTGGTCATGGATCACGGCATGGCGGTGGGTGAAGGTGCCGCGGCCGCTGTCCTCGCCCGACAGACGCACCGGATAACCGCTGGCCACCAGGGAGGCAAAGGCCATGCTTTCACCCATGCCCCAGTCCACATTGACCTCACCGCGGCCCATGGCTGCGCGGTCGTCATAGACCTTTTTCACCAGGGAGTGCGGCGTGACCGTGGAAGGCAACGTGGTCAGCTTTTCCACCAGGCGTTTCCACTCGGTCAACGGGATGGCGGTGTCACCGGCATCGGTCCACTTCTTGCCCAGGAAGGGCGACCAATCCACGGCGTACTTGCTCTTGAAGTTGGTCAGCACCGGGTCCACCGTGTGCTTGCCGGCGTCCATGGCGGCACGGTAGGCCTTGACCATGTCCTCACCCAGCGTCTCACCCAGGTTTTGCGCGGCCAACTTGTCGGCGTACAGCTTGCGCGTGCCGGGGTGGGCGGCGATCTTCTTGTACATCAGCGGCTGGGTGAGAGCGGGCGTGTCCTGCTCGTTGTGGCCCAGCTTGCGGAAGCAGGTGATGTCCACCACCACGTCCTGGCGGAATTCCATGCGGAACTCCAGCGCCAGTTGCGTGGCCAGCACCACGGCTTCGGGGTCGTCACCGTTGACGTGCAGCACCGGGGACTCGACCATCTTCACGATGTCGGTACAGAAGGCGCTGGAGCGCATGTCGCGCGGGTCGGAGGTGGTGAAACCGATCTGGTTGTTGATGATGATGTGCACCGTGCCGCCGGTGGCGTAACCACGAGTCTGTGCCAGGCACAGGGTTTCCTGGTTGACGCCCTGGCCGCCAAAGGCCGCGTCGCCGTGCACCAGCACGGGCAGCACCTGGTTGCCCAGGGCGTCGCCGCGGCGATCCATACGGGCACGCACCGAGCCTTCGACCACCGGGTTCACGATTTCCAGGTGCGAGGGGTTGAACGCCAGCGACAGGTGGACCGGGCCGCCAGGGGTGGAGACGTCAGAGCTGAAGCCTTGGTGGTACTTCACGTCACCGGCTGGCAGATCTTCGGGCGCGGTGTGGTCGAATTCGGCAAACAGGTCGCCGGGCATCTTGCCCAGGGTGTTGACCAGCACGTTCAGGCGGCCACGGTGGGCCATGCCGATCACGATTTCCTGCACGCCCTTGGCACCGGCCTGCTGGATCAACTCATCCATGGAAGCAATGAAGCTCTCGCCGCCTTCGAGCGAGAAGCGCTTCTGGCCCACGTACTTGGTGTGCAGGAAGCGCTCCAGGCCTTCAGCCGCCGTCAGCCGGTCCAGAATGTGCTTCTTCTTGTCGGCACTGAATTGCGGCTTGCTGCGGATGCTCTCCAGCTTCTGCTGCCACCAGCGCTTCTGGTTCTGGTCCGTGGTGTACATGAACTCTGCCGCCAGCGTGCCGCAGTAGGTCTCGCGCAGCGCGTTCATCAGGTCGCGCAGGCTCATGGTGTCGCGGCCGAAGAAGGTGTTGCTGGTGTTGAAAACGGTTTCCTGGTCCGCATCGCTGAAGCCGTAGAACGACAGTTCCAGCTCAGGAATGTTGTCGCGCTCGCGGCGCTTCAAGGGGTCCAGATCGGCCCAGCGGGCGCCGACATTGCGGTAGGCGGCGATCAACTGCTGCACGGCGGTGCGCTTGCGGCCCATTTCCGAATCCGCACCGGTGGCCATGACCACCTTGGTGCCGCCCTGCTTGGCGCGCTCGGCAAAGGCATTGATGACCGGCAGGTGGGGCACGTCACGGGCATTGGAGCCGTCGACGGCGGGCACGTTCTGCAGCGCGTCGAAATAGCCGCGCCAGCTCTCGCTCACGCTTCCGGGGTTGGCCAGGTAGTTTTCGTACATCTCTTCGACGTAGGGCGCGTTGCCCCCGAAAAGGTACGTGTTGCTGGCGTAGGCCTGATAGACCGACGCGGGACTCGTCTTCTGAGACGTGGATTCACTCATATTCCGCTGACCTCCGTTTCCCTGAGGGAAACATTAGCTGGTTAAAGCTGTTATTGATTAACCTTCCGCGGCACGGCTGAACCGTTTGGCGGATGCGACTGTGGCGTGGGAAGGGCCTAGTTACAAGCCGGATTGTGCCACCAATTGGCATCAGACCGGTTTGCGGGGTATCGCTAGCACCACGGAAGTCTCACGGCAGGCCCTTACACATGGCTTGCGGTGACCAGAAATCGGCCGCCTGAAAACCCCTATGGTGCCGAGTTCGATCCTGCGCTATAGGCCATAAGCTTGGAATAAGGGGGTAAAGACACCCCATCTGTGAATTGACGCTCCACTTTGCCAACCGGATGCCGATACAGCCTGCAACACGTCTCGGTTCCCGTATCAGGAGGTCACCATGGATTCACAGATGCACATGCTGCTGTCCCAGCAGGAGCTGGCCAAGCGCTGGGGTCGCTCGGAAGCCTCCATCAGCCTGGCCAGTGCCGTCGGTGCGGGCCCGCGCTACATCAAGGTGGACGGTGCCATCAAGTATCCGGTGGAAGACATCCAGCGCTACGAACGCGCCTGCCTGTTTTTTGAACCGGCAGATGTCGCCTTCCAGCAGTTGCGCGCCTGAGTCACTTACTCAGGGAGTTGCTCCACCCTTGCCCCGTGCCAGCAGCACGGACTGCGCCAGCGCAAAGTCCTGCGGGTAAGTCACCTTGAAGTTCTGCGCACTGCCTTCAACCAGCAGTGGCGCCTTGCCCATAAACTCCATCGCGCTGGCCTCGTCGGTCACCGCATCGCCGGCAGCCCGCAGTGCCTGTTCCAGGCGCGCCAGGGGAAACATCTGCGGCGTCTGCGCCAGCCACTTGTCGCCGCGCTCCACCGTCTCGGCCACCCGCCCGCCCACTTCGCGCTTGAGCGTGTCTGGCAGCTTCAGGGCCAGCAGGCCGCCCACCGCATCGGGCAGGCATGCATCGATCAGGGCGTTGATCTGCTCGGGCGTAATCAGGCAGCGCGCGGCGTCGTGCACCAGCACCCAGTCGGCGGCGTCCGCGCCCTGCTCCTGCAGTGCCTGTAGACCATTCAATACGCTTCCAGCCCTCGTGGAACCTCCGCAATTCGCTATCAAACATGTAGCACGCTGGTTCTCGAAGAAACGGTCACCCGCCGACACCACCACCACCACCCCGGCCAGGCGCGGCACCGCAGCAAACGCGGCCAGCGTGTGCAGCACCATGGGCTGGCCGGCAATGGGCTGGTACTGCTTGGGGCCTTCGGCGCCCGCGCGCGAGCCGGTGCCGGCGCAGGGAATCAGGGCCCACAGGCGTGGAGTTGGGTGGGTGGCGGCGTTGGCAGAAGCGGGCATGGGCAGCAAAACGTGAAATGCCCCGCGATCATAGAGGCTGCTGCGCCGGTAAAATCACCTTCAGCCAACACCCCCACACCCCCCGTTCCCTGAGCGGGGGGTGTTTTGTATTTGTACTGCCCCATGGAACTGCCCAAACTCCCCGTCGGTAAACGCTTCACCCTGCCCCGCCCCGCTGGCTCGGCGGATGCCCTGCTCCTGGCCCGCTTGGGCGAGCGCGAGAAGGCGGCGGGCAAGCCCATGACCGTGGTCACTGCCGACGCCAACGACGCCCAGCGCCTGCTCGACGAGATTGCCTTCTTTGCCCCCACGCTGCGCTGCGCCCTGTTCCCCGACTGGGAAACCCTGCCGTACGACACGTTTTCGCCGCACCAGGACCTGATCAGCGAGCGCCTGGCCACACTGTGGCGCATCAGCCAGCGCGACAAGGAGACTGGCGCCGATGTGGTCATCGTGCCCGCCACCACGGCCCTGTACCGCCTGGCGCCGCCCAGCTTCCTGGCCGGCTACACGTTCGAGTTCAAGGTCAAGCAGAAACTGGACGAGGCCAAGCTCAAGGCCCAGTTGACGCTGGCTGGCTACAGCCACGTCACCCAGGTGGTGAGCCCCGGCGAATACGCGGTGCGCGGCGGGTTGATCGACCTGTTCCCCATGGGCAGTCCCGTGCCCTACCGCGTGGACCTGTTCGACGACGAGATCGACTCCATCCGCACCTTCGACCCCGACAGCCAACGCAGCCTGTACCCGGTGCCCGAGGTGCGCCTGCTGCCCGGGCGCGAGTTCCCGATGGACGACGACGCTAGAGCCCGCTTTCGCAGCCGCTGGCGCGAGCTGCTGGAGGGCGACCCGACCAAGAGCCGCATCTACAAGGACATGGGAGCCGGCGTGGCCACCGCCGGTATCGAGTACTACCTGCCGCTGTTCTTCGAGGAAACCGCGACCGTCTTCGATTACGTTGGCCCCGACGCCACGGTCGTGCTGCATGGCGATTTAGAGCCCGCCTTCCAGCGCTTCTGGCAGGACACGAAAGACCGCTTCCGCCTGGTGCAGGGCGACCCCGAGCGCCCCGCGCTGCCGCCGGAAAGCCTGTTCCTGGGCACCGAACAGTTCTACGCCCGGGCCAATGCCTACGCCCAACTTGCTATTAAATCAGGAGCTGCTCAAGCAGATTCCACGAGGGCTAGCGCCCAAAATGATGCAGAGGCTCCGGCCTCGCCCTACGTCGAGCTGGAAACCCTGCCCCCCATGGCCGCCGAGCGCGGCAGCGAAGACCCGCTGGCACGCCTGAAGGCGCACGCCCGCAACACCCAGCACCGTATCCTGGTGCTGGCTGAAAGCGATGGCCGCCGCGAAAGCCTGCTCGACTTCCTGCGCGCCAGTGGCGTCAACCCGCCGGCCTTTGATTCGCTGGCCGAGTTTCAGACCAGCGACGAGAAGTTCGGCATTGCCACCGCCCCCTTGAGCGTGGGCTTTAGCTGGCTGGAGCATGGCATCGATTTCGTCACCGAGACCGAGCTGTTCGCCAGCGCCCCCACCGCGCGCCGGCGCAAGAAGCAGGAACAGGTCAGCGACGTGGAAGCGCTGATCAAGGACCTGAGCGAGCTCAATGTGGGCGACCCGGTGGTGCACTCCCAGCACGGCATTGGCCGCTACCGGGGCTTGATCCATCTGGACCTTGGCAACAAGCTGCCCAATGGCGAACCGGAAATGCAGGAATTTTTGCATCTGGAATACGCGGACAAGGCCGTGCTCTATGTGCCAGTGAGCCAACTGCAGTTGATCAGCCGCTACACCGGCGTCAGCGCCGACGAGGCGCCCTTGCACAAGCTGGGCAGCGGCCAGTGGGAAAAAGCCAAGCGCCGCGCCGCCGAACAGGTACGCGACTCCGCCGCCGAGCTGCTCAACATCTACGCCCGCCGTGCGGCGCGCGAGGGCCATGCCTTCCGCTACTCGCCGCAGGACTACGAAACCTTTGCCAACGACTTCGGCTTTGAGGAAACCGCCGACCAGAAGGCTGCCATCCACGCCGTGATCCAGGACATGATCAGCCCGCGCCCCATGGACCGCCTGGTCTGCGGCGACGTGGGCTTTGGCAAGACCGAGGTCGCGCTGCGCGCGGCGTTTGTGGCCGTCACTGGCGGCAAGCAGGTGGCCATCCTGGCGCCGACCACGCTGTTGGCGGAGCAACACTTCCAGACCATCTCCGACCGCTTTGCCAAGTGGCCGGTCAAGGTGGCGGAGATGAGCCGCTTTCGCTCCACCAAGGAAATCAACGCCGCGCTCAAGGGCGTGGCCGATGGCACGGTGGATATCGTCGTCGGCACGCACAAACTGCTTTCGCAGGACACGCATTTCAAGAATTTGGGCCTGTTGATCATCGACGAGGAGCACCGCTTTGGCGTGCGCCACAAGGAGCAGATGAAGGCCCTGCGCGCCGAGGTGGATGTGCTGACGCTCACCGCCACGCCCATCCCCCGCACCATGGGCATGGCGCTGGAGGGCCTGCGCGACCTGTCGGTGATTGCCACCGCACCGCAGCGCCGTTTGGCCATCAAGACCTTTGTCCGCAGCGAAAACAATGGCGTGATCCGCGAGGCCGTGCTGCGCGAACTCAAACGCGGCGGCCAGGTCTACTTCCTGCACAACGAGGTGGAAACCATCGAGAACCGCCGCGCCAAGCTGGAGGAACTGTTGCCCGAAGCGCGCATTGCGGTGGCCCACGGCCAGATGCCCGAGCGCGAACTGGAGCGCGTGATGCGCGACTTCATCGCCCAGCGCACCAACCTGCTGTTGTGCTCCACCATCATCGAGACCGGCATCGACGTGCCCAGCGCCAACACCATCGTCATGAGCCGTGCCGACAAGTTCGGCCTGGCCCAGTTGCACCAGTTGCGTGGCCGTGTGGGCCGCAGCCACCACCAGGCCTATGCCTACCTGATGGTGCCCGACATCGAAGGCCTGACCAAGCAGGCCCAGCAGCGCCTGGAGGCCATCCAGCAGATGGAGGAGCTGGGCTCAGGCTTCTACCTGGCCATGCACGACCTGGAAATCCGCGGCGCCGGCGAGGTGCTGGGCGAAAACCAGAGCGGCAACATGCTGGAAGTGGGTTTCCAGCTCTACAACGAGATGCTGTCCGAGGCCGTGCGCTGCCTGAAAGAAGGCAAGGAACCCGACCTCTTGAGCCCGCTCAACGTCACCACCGAAATCAACCTGCACGCCCCCGCCCTGCTGCCCGACGACTACTGCGGCGACGTGCACCTGCGCCTGTCGTTCTACAAGAAGCTGGCCACCGCCAAAACGACCGACCAGGTGGACCTGCTGCTGGAAGAAATCGTGGACCGATTCGGCAAGCTCCCGGCCCAGGCCCAGACCCTCATCGACGTGCACCGCCTGCGCGTGCTGGCCAAGCCCTATGGCGTGGTCAAGGTGGATGCGGCGCCCGGCGTGATCACCATCACCTTCAAGCCCAACCCGCCCATCGACCCGATGAAGATCATCCACCTGATCCAGAAGAACAAGCACATCAAGCTGGCCGGGAACGAGAAGCTGCGGATTGAACGCGAGCTGCCGGAGACCAAGGACCGGGCGCAGATGGTGCGAGACATTTTGCGCAGTTTGGGGCAGCCGGTGGTGGAAGTGGCTGCTGTGGCTGCGGCTTCAAAGTAACTCGGTAGTGCGCTGTCTCGGGCTGATGGCCCCGTGGCTATCGCTGCAGAGCTTGGGGCCGTGGCCCGCGCCTCATACTGTCAAATGCCCAGAAATCGGCGCGAGCCACGGCCCCAAGCTCTGCGGCGGGTTGGGAGCATGGGATGTGGTGGAGAAGGCCGGAATGGGACGTAGGATGTCGACCAAGAGTATTTGGTATGCGGAAGCGCAATTTTCTTCAAGTTGAAACTCATCAATGCGTCGCTCATTGAGTAGTCTGGTCTCAACCGATATTTTTGCAAATCGTACGGGGAGCAGCTTGGCGGAAGCTATCAGCCCGATACCATGGGGGACGTTTTGGGTGATCAAGGAGAGCACTGCATGAAGAGGGTTGCATTGTCAGCAATGGTGATTTTGTCGTTGGTCGGCTTGCAATTGCAGCTACACGCAGAGACTGCAGCGGATTGGAATACGCTGAATGCACAGGTAGTTACTTTGAACCAACAAGGCAATTACTCGCGAGGAATTGAGATTGCAACGCAGTCGCTAACACTGGCAGAAACCACCCTTGGCCTCAGTCACCCCAATGTGGCTACTAGTTTGAACAACCTTGCGGAGCTGTACAGAGCCCAAGGCCAATACATGAAGGCCGAACCCTTATACCAACGTGCTTTGGCTATCAGGGAGAAAGCACTGATCCCGATTCCCACCAGTGTGGCTACTAGTCTGAACAACTTGGCACAGTTGTACTACGACCAAGGCCAATATGCCAAGGCCGAACCTCTGTTCAAACGCGCTTTGGCAATCAGAGAAGAAGCACAGGGCCCAAATCACCCCGATGTGGCGACAACCTTGAACAACTTGGCAGCGCTATATTGGGTGCAACGCCAATACTCCTTCGCCGAGCCCCTATACCAGCGCGCCCTATTGATTAAGGAGAAGACGTTAGGCGCGAATCACACTGATGTGGCGCTGAGTTTGAACAATCTTGCAGAGCTTTACAGGGTCCAAGGCCAATATACCAAGGCCGAACCCTTATACCAGCGCGCTTTGGCTATCTGGGAAGAGGTTCTAGGTCCGAATCACCGCAATATAGCGGGAATTCTTAACAATATGGCGGCGCTCTACGAGGCCCAAAGCCAATATACCAAGGCCGAACCTTTATACCTGCATGCTTTGGCAATCTGGGAAAAGGTACTAGACCCAAATCACCCTAACTTAGCCGTTAGCCTGAACAACCTAGCAGGACTGTACAAGGCCCAAGGTCAATACGCCAAGGCTGAGCCTCTGTACCTACGCGCTTTGGCGATTTGGGAAAAAACACCGGGTCCGAATCACCCCAATGTAGCCAAAGGTCTGGAAAGCTTGGCAGGCGTCTACAAAGCCACCGGTCGCGCTGAAGAAGCCACCGCGCTGACGGAACGTGCAAAAACTATTCGGGAGCTCAAACGTTAATGCAAGCTCTAGCTGCGATATAGGTAATTCCAATATCAGCCAATAGCGAGTTAGTCCATGCCTGAATGATCGCCTGTTCTGAAGCGGTTAACGATTCCGTCCCGCAATAGAACGCGCAGCGTATCCCCCCAATCAATTGATCACCATCACCGGTGTACATGCCAATGAGCAACGCATTGCGCTTGATGCTAGCCTCCTTCTCCGACCTGGATCGCATCATGGACCTAGAGCGCCAGGGCTTTGCCGCCGGCCACCGCGAGGAGCGCGCAGCCTATGTACAGCGCATCAGCGCCTTTCCCCAGGGCTCGCTGATGGCCTGGCGCGGTTCGGACTGCGTGGGCTGCGTGTTTTCCGAAATCTGGCGCGCCGCGCCCGAGCTGGATGTGGCGCACTTCCGGCTGGGCCACGACATCCGCGAGCGGCACGATCCGGTGAATGGAACGGAGTTGTACATCAGCTCCATGACCCTGTCACCCAGCGTGCGCGGCCAGGGGCTGGGCACGCCCTTGCTGCTGGGCTGCCTGGCGCATGTGGCGCAGGCATTCCCCCAGGTGGAGACGGCCGTGCTGCTGGTGAATGCCACCTGGGCACCGGCGCGGCGCATCTACGCTGGGGTGGGGTTTGTGGAGGTGGCGTGCTTCAGCGGCTTCTTCAATGCCGGCGACGGCTCACGCCAGGATGGCATCGCGATGCGAAGGGAAATTCGGCGCTAGCCCTCGTGGATAGTGCGCAGCCAGCTATCCAAACGATAGCAACCACCACGTCACTTGAAGAAACGGCCCAGTGAGCGGCTGAGCCAGTTGCCTTCCTTCTTGTTCTCCACGATGCGGTTGATGCTGGCGTTGACCTCTTTCACATAGGCCATGTCGTCGCGCTTGATGTGGTGGATCAGCCAGGTGCTGAGCATGGCGTGCAGCTGCGGCGCCACGTCTTCGCCGGAATCGTGCTTCTCCTGGAACTTGGCCACGCGCTTGATGAACACCTCGTGCACGGCCTTGTGCGGCGTGGCGTACTGGTAGCCGGCCTCTTCCTGCAGGCTTTCCTCAAAGGCGAAGTGCGAGATGGTGTAGTCCACCAGTTCGTTGAGCACCGCCCCCACGGCCGCGCGGTCCCGCTGCCGGATGGCGGCGCCGAGCTGGTTGATGTAATCGACAATGCGCTTGTGCTGGTTGTCCAGCACCTCGATCCCGGTATTCAGATCCTGCGTCCAAACAATGGCTGTATCGCTGGTCATATCGTCCTCTCCAAGAAATTACAAAAGCTCAGTCAAATAGGGGGGGGCTGGGCCGATGGCGCTGTGCGGTTCTGCGACCGCGTCACATCCGCCATAGGGTGTACCACGGCACTCTTAAGGCTGTACCAGGGGTCTACCGCGTCGTTCACAGGGTTTTGATCTGTATCAAACGGGTGCCGCCCTTCCTGTAGCGGGCGTACCACGCAGGCGCCCGTCAGGGCGGCTCGGGCCGAGCGATTAAACTACCAGCCACCGCCAGCGCCGCGTCTCTGAGAGCAGAATCATCTTCCAGCCCTCGTAGATACTGCGCAAGCAGCTACTAATTCGATAGCAATTACTTTCATGCAAACCCTTGAAATCGCTCCCGGTCTGGTCCTTCGCAACTACCAGGGCGGCCAGAAGCTCTCCGACTTCAAACTGATCGCCTTTGACATGGACTCCACGCTGATCAACATCGAGTGCGTGGACGAGATCGCCGACGCCGCCGGGCGCAAGGCCGAGGTGGCCGCCATCACCGAAGCCGCCATGCGCGGCGAGATCACCGACTACAAGGAAAGCCTGCGCCAACGCGTGGCCCTGCTCAAGGGCGTGACCGTGGCGCACCTGGAAGAGGTCTACACCCGGCGCCTGCAACTCAACCCCGGCGCGGCTGAGCTGGTGGCCGCCTGCAAGAAGGCCGGTTTGAAGGTGCTGCTGGTCTCCGGCGGATTCACCTTCTTCACCGACCGCATCCGCGAGCGATTGGGCATCGACTTTGCCCGCTCCAATGTGCTGGAGGTGGAAAGTGGCACGACCTGCGGCACGCTCACCGGGCGCATGGTGGATCAGCCCTGGGGCGACATCTGCGACGGCGCCGAGAAGCGCCGCACCCTGCTGGAAGTGTCCACCCTGCTCGGCCTGCAGCCATCCCAATGCATCGCCATGGGCGACGGCGCCAATGACCTGCCCATGATGGGCGTGGCCGGCCTGTCCGTGGCCTACCACGCCAAGCCCAAGGTGCGCGAACAGGCCATGGTGTCCATTGAATCCGGCGGCCTGGACCGGCTGCTGGACGTGCTACGCCCCGCCTGATTTTCTTGATTACCAAAAGATTCACACGAAGTGCACCTTTGTTATAAAATGAGCACTTTAAATGAACCTTTAAGGAAAGCAGCATGAGCGCCAGTCAGCAGTTTGCATCCTCCACTTCCGAGCTTGCCGATCAACCCCTGGGAAGCATTGCCGTGGAGCTACCCGGCGCCACGGCCGTATTTCGGAACCTGAAGCTGGACTTCTGCTGCAATGGCCATGTGAGCCTGCGCCAGGCCGCTCACGACAAGAGCCTGGACCTGGCTGACGTACTCGGCCAATTGGCCGCGCTGGATCACACCGATGAGCTGCCCGACGAGATGACAGTGGACTCGCTGATTGACCACATCCTGGCGCGCTACCACGAGGTGCACCGCGCCCAACTGCCCGAGTTGATCCGCATGGCGCGTCGCGTGGAGTCCGTTCACCAGGCCAACCCCCAGGTACCCGCCGGTCTGGCCGAGCTGCTGGAAACCATGGAGCAGGAACTGCTGCAGCACATGATGAAAGAGGAAGAAATCCTCTTCCCGATGTTGCGCACCGGCGGCCACCCCTTCGTCGGCCAACCGATTGGCATGATGCGCGCCGAGCACATCAGCCACGGCGAGGCGCTGGACCGCCTGAACGCGCTGACCAACAATGCCACACCCCCCATCGGCGCCTGCAACACCTGGCGTGCGCTGTACACCGGCATCGCCCAGTTGAACGACGACCTGATGAACCACATCCACCTGGAGAACAATGTGCTGTTCCCCGTCTTTGAAGCCACCAAGGCCCCGAAGGCCGGCGGCTGTGGCGGTGGTGGTCAGGGTTGCGGCTGCCAATGAGCCGCTGAAGGCTTTCGCCGCCTAGGTGGCTGCCTGCGCCGCAAGCTGGCGCAGGGCCTGCTCAAACACTTCGGGCGGCTGTCCACCGGAAATGAGGTGCCGGTCGTTGATGACCACCGCCGGCACCGAGTGGATGCCCTGATGCTGGTAAAACTGCTCCTGCTCACGCACCTCGGTCGCAAATTCGTCACTGGCCAGAATCGCTCGGGCGCGCGCTCCATCCAGACCGACCTCGCCCACCAGCCGCAGCAACACGGTGTGGTCACTGGGGTCTTCGCCATGGGTGAAATAGGCCTTGAGCAAGGCCTGCTTCAGTGCCAGTTGCCGACCCGCCCCTTCCAGATGCGCCCAGTGCAGCAGGCGGTGGGCGTCGAAGGTGTTGTAGATGCGGGAACGTTTGTCCATCGCAAACACAAAGCCCAGATCGGCTCCGCGCGTGCGAATCGTCTCGCGGATGGCCGCCGCCTGCTCGGGCGTGGAGCCGTACTTGCGGTTCAGGTGTTCGGTGATGTCTTCGCCCTCGGCCACCATCTGCGGGTTGAGCTCAAAGGGTTGAAAATTCAGCTCCACCTGCACCGCAGGTCCCACCCGCTGCAACGCGGTTTGCAGGGACGCCAGCCCGATCGCGCACCAGGGGCAGGACACGTCGGATACGAAATCAATTTTCAAGGTCGTGTTTGTCATGCATCCATTGTCCCGCGCACAGCCGGACAGCGCGTGCCATGTGGCTATTACCAACCAGCACACTTTGGTAACGCCCCTCGCAAAGCGCGACCCCCGGGACTGGCTGCCAGCAGGGGGGGGGATGTGGAGAAACGGCACAAACAGATTCCCGACCCGCAGGCCTTCGTCAAGATTTCCATGCTGCAGGACTGACCTGTCGCCGACAATAGGCCATGTCCTTTCTTTCCCTGGGCCTTGCCCCCACCCTTGCCCAGGCCGCCAACGCCCTTGGCTTCACTGACCCGACACCCATCCAGACGCAGGCCATACCCCTGATCCTGCAAGGGTCCGACCTGCTCGCAACGGCCCAGACAGGCTCCGGCAAAACGGCCGCCTTTGTGTTGCCACTGCTGCAACGCCTGCCCGAACTCGTGCAGGGCAATGACTCGCAAACCGCGCGCGCCGTGCGCGCCCTGATCGTTGTGCCCACGCGCGAACTGGCAGCCCAGGTGGCCGAGGTGGTGCGCGAACTGGCCCAGGCCCTGCCCCGCCCACCCAAAGTGGTGGCTGTGGCGGGGGGCGTGTCCATCAACCCACAAATGCTGACCCTGCGGGGCGGCGCCGATGTGCTGGTGGCAACGCCCGGTCGCCTGCTGGACCTGGCCGGACAAAATGCCATCCAGTTGTCCGCCGTACGCCTGCTGGTTCTGGACGAGGCGGACCGCCTGCTGGACCTGGGCTTCAGTGAGGAGCTGTCCCGGATATTGACGCTGCTGCCACCGCGCCGGCAAAACCTGTTCTTCTCGGCGACCTTTCCGCCGGACGTGCAAGCCCTGGCCCAGCGCCTGCTGCACAACCCGGTGCAGTTGGCCATTGCGCCAACCGAGCCCGAACAGAGCATCATCACGCAACGCGCCATCCTGGTCGACACCAGACGCCGCACCCAGTTGCTGCGCCATCTCATCAAGGACCAGGGCTGGAAACGCGTGCTGGTATTCGTCGCGACCAAATATGCCGCCGAACTGGTGGCCGAAAAACTCTACAAGGCCGGCATCTTCGCCACCGCCTTCCATGGCGACCTGAGCCAGGGTGCACGCAAGCAGGTGTTGGCCGAGTTCAAGAATGAACAATGGGAGGTGGTCATCACCACCGATCTGGCGGCCCGCGGAATCGATATCGTCAAACTCCCCGTGGTCGTGAACTACGATCTTCCCCGCTCGGCGGTGGACTATGTTCACCGCATCGGACGCACCGGACGCGCCACCGAGCCGGGCCTTGCCGTGAGCTTTGTCAGCGCCGACAACCTGGCCCACTTCCGCCTGATCGAGAAGCGCCAGGGCCAGCAATTGCCGCTGGAACAGATTGCCGGCTTTGAACCCACTGAATCCATGGCCCCGCCAGCCAGTGCGCCGGCCGCGCCCGGCACGGGAGGCATCAAGGGCAAGCGACCCAGCAAGAAAGACAAACTGCGCGCCGCCGCCGCCGCGGGCAAGGACTCCACCTGAGGGCACGACCACCATGCACACCACCCACGCCACGCCCAGCAAGGAACAGATTGCGCTGCTGCCGCCCTTTGAGCGTCTCGGGCTGAACCGCATTGTGCTGGTGTCCAACGCAGAGGACGCAATGCGCGCCAGCGACGCACTGAGCAACACCTCGGCATGGGGGTTCGACACCGAATCCAAACCCACATTTTTCAAGGACCAGGTGTCAGAAGGCCCCCACATCGTGCAACTGGCCACGGCCGAGCGCGCTTGGGTCTTTCAGCTGCATGACCTGGCCTGCCGGTCGGTGGTGGGCGAATTGCTGGCAACGCAGGGTTTTACCAAGGCAGGCTTCGGACTGGGCGACGACCGCAAGCGCATCATCGCCAAACTGGGCGTGGAGCCGGCCAACGTCCTGGAACTCAACACCGTGTTCCGGCAACAGGGCTACCGCAAGGACATGGGCGTCAAGGGTGCCGTGGCCGTATTGTTCAACCAGCGCTTCATCAAATCCAAGAAGGCCGCCACTTCCAATTGGGCCAACCCACAACTCACGGAAGCGCAACTGGTCTATGCCGCCAATGATGCCTATGCCGCCTTTCGCGTTTACCAGACCCTGCAGGCGGGATGACTAGAACTTGCCCGGTATGTGAAAGTTGAGCACTCGCGTGGCCATGAAAGTTTCCACCAGGAAACACAACAGGGCCAGCAGGAAGCAGACGACCCCGGCCAGGAATCCGCCCACAGCCCAGCGGCTGATCTGAAAGCCGGTAGTTTCGCCCACAAACAGTACGATGATGGTCAGGCCGATCAGAAAGCTGCACAGTGTCAGCAGGGCAACGCCACCATTGGCCAACCGGCCACGCTGGCGCAATTCAGACAATTCGCGATTGGCAGCCAGCAGAAATTCCTGATCGTCCGACGCGCGCGCACGCTCTTCAACCAGACGCGCCCGGTCGATGATGCGGGCCAGCCGCCCGGCAATGGCGCCTATCATTCCGGAGACGGCGGTCAGCAGAAACACCGGCGCCACCGCCAGTTGAATGCCGTGCGTTACGGTATCTGAATCCAGAATCAAGAATGGCCCTCCCGCTATGGACCGATCACTAACCGCCGGCCCGCTTGACAGTGTAGCCCTGATCCTTGAGGAGCTGGATGATCCGCTCCCAGTGGTCGCCCTGGATTTCGATGACGCCGTCCTTGACCGTACCGCCCGTGCCACACGCAGTTTTGAGCTGCTTGCCCAGTTCGCCCAAGGCGGTGGCGTCCAGCAGCACGCCCTTGACAACGGTTACCGCCTTGCCACCACGCCCTTTCGTCTCGCGGGACACCCGCACCACGCCGTCGCCCGTGGGCATCACGGGCGCTTTGCAGGTGCATTGCGCCAGTGGCTGGCGGCATTGCGGGCACATGCGACCGGTCTCGGTGGAGTAAACCAGCCCGCCCAGTGCGGACAGGTCTGAGAGACGGTTCCTGGAAGTTGCCATAAGGACTCAAGTAGCTGGTGCGTCAGCAGTCTCCAGGGCCCGACGCTCGGCCCCCTGAAATGGGGGATTGTGCGGTATTGCGGAGCGCACCTGGACCCTGGGCAAGGCGAGTTCATCCATGCCGTTGCCAAGATTGAACGCCGCCACGACCTGCACCAGTTCCTGCGCCTGTGCCTTGAGGCTGCTGGCAGCGGCGGCCATTTCCTCGACCAGGGCCGCGTTTTGCTGCGTGGCCTGGTCCATCTGGGTCACGGCTTCACCCACCTGCGCCACACCCTGCGCCTGTTCGCTGCTGGCTGCGCTGATCTCGCCAACGATGTCGGTCACCCGCTTGATGCTGCTGACCACTTCGGTCATGGTGACGCCGGCCTGGTCGACCAGACTGGTACCGCGCTCCACGCGCTCCACGCTTGCATTGATGAGGTATTTGATCTCCTTGGCAGCCTCGGCGCTGCGTCCTGCCAATGAACGCACCTCTGCGGCAACCACCGCAAATCCGCGCCCCTGCTCCCCGGCACGCGCCGCCTCCACCGCTGCGTTCAGCGCAAGGATGTTGGTCTGGAATGCAATGCCATCGATGACGCTGATGATGTCGGAAATCTTGCGACTGGACTCGTTGATGCCTTTCATCGTCTCCACCACCTGGCCCACCACCTCACCACCCCGCATGGCCACGCTGGATGCGTTCATGGCCAGTTGGTTGGCCTGGCGCGCGTTGTCCGCGTTCTGCTTCACGGTGGAGCCCAATTCCTCCATCGAGGCCGCGGTCTGCTCCAACGCACTGGCCTGGTGCTCGGTGCGGGCCGACAGATCATGGTTGCCCTGCGCGATCTCGGCACTCGCGGTGGCCACGCCCTCGGAGCCCTGCCGCACATTGCGCACCACCCCGGCCAAGCCCAGACGCATCGCCTCCAGTGCGTGCAGCATCTGGGCGGGTTCATCCGTTCCTTCGGCCCGCAGTGCGTGGGTAAGGTTGCCGGCCGAAAACTCCTTGGCGGCACCCACGGCAAATTCGATGGGCTTGGTGATCTGGCGGGTAATCCAGACAGCCATCGCCGCCGCCAGGGCAATTGTCAGCACCAGCAGCACCACCACACTCCACTGTGAACCGCTGTAGGTCTGCTTGGCGGCCGTGTGGGCCTTCTCTGCGCCCTCGGAATTGAGCGCGTTCATTTCATCAATGCTCTTGAAGAGCGTGCGGAATGCCGTACGGGACTCTCCGTTCAAGTACTCCGTGGTGGCCTGCGCTTCCGCCGGCCCCACGTCGGACAGGGCCAACAACTTGGTGCTGGTCGCGTAGTAGGCGGCCAGGTTCTTTCCGTAACGCTCCCACACCTGCTTTTCTGTCGGTCCTGCCAACAGGGATTCGAACTTGCGTCCGACTTCCACCAGCCTGGCCTTGTCGGAGGCAATGCGATCAGCCTCCACTTTTTTGTCCTCCGGTGCGACAGCCATCGCATGCTGGGTCTCGGCCTGTCGCAGATCGTTCAGCAGGCCCTGCATTTCACCAGCGTACTTGATGCTGGGCAGCCAGTTGCTGGCGATGTCTTCGGTGTCCGAATTGATGCGCGCCAGTTGGATCAGCGAGAAACCGCCAATGATGGCCGTCAGTAACACCATCAATAGGAAAGCGCCCCCCAATTTGACGCTGATTTTGATATTTGAAAGATTCATGGTTCGGTCGTCCAAAACAAACACTTCACATTGCCGGCCACCGGCCAGGTGGAGGGCACTGTATAGCGTTTATCCGGGGCACCAGGACACGCAAGGGCGCGGCAACGCCGTACGGGCCATTGCGCAGTCGCCATAGCGACAAAAACGCCCCCAATCCTATGGAAAACCCTAGGGCATCAGCCCTGGGCTTACTCCGCAACCGACTGGATTCGGCTGCGCAGTTCGAACTTCTGGATCTTGCCGGTAGAGGTCTTGGGAATGGGCTCAAAGCGGATGTCGCGCGGCACCTTGTAACCCGCCAGCAGCTCCTTGCAATGCGCCACCAGTTCGGCGGCGGTGACCTCGGCTCCGGCGCGCAATTCCACATAGGCCACCGGCGTCTCGCCCCACTTGTCATCGGGCTTGGCCACCACGGCACAGGACACCACCGCAGGATGCCGGTACAGCGCGTCCTCCACTTCCAGTGAGCTGATGTTCTCGCCACCGGAAATGATGATGTCCTTGCTGCGGTCCCGAATCTTCACGTAGCGGTCGCCTTCCATGACCGCCAGGTCGCCAGTGTGGAACCAGCCACCCTCGAACGCCTTGGCCGTCGCCGACGGGTTCTTGAGGTAGCCCTTCATGACGATGTTGCCGCGGAACATGATCTCGCCCATGGTGGCGCCATCGGCAGGTGTCTCGACCATGGTGTCGGCGTCCATCACGGTCATGCCCTCCTGCAGCGGGTAACGCACGCCCTGGCGGCCATTCAGGCGGGTCTGCTCGGACAGGCTCTCGCCCGCCCAGCTGGGGCGCTTGACGGCCACGGAAGCCGGGCCATAAACCTCGGTCAGGCCATAGACGTGGGTAATGTCAAAACCGAGCTTGGCCATGCCCTCGATCATGGAAGCGGGGGGCGCGGCGCCGGCCACCATGCCACGCACCTTCTGGCGGATGCCTTCACGCTGCTCGGGAGGCGCGGAGATCAACAGGTTGTGGACGATGGGTGCCGCGCAGTAATGGTCCACCCCGTGGGTGCGCATGGCCTCCAGAATGGCCTGGGCGTCTACCTTGCGCAGGCACACCTGCGTGCCGCCCAACATGGCCACGGTCCAGGCAAAACACCAGCCATTGCAATGGAACAACGGCAGCGTCCACAGGTAGGTGGGAAAGTGCGGCATGGTCCAGGTGGCCGCATTGCACACGGCATTCAGGTAGGCGCCACGGTGGTGGGTGACCACGCCCTTGGGGTCGCCCGTGGTGCCCGAGGTGTAGCTCACGGCGATGGCATCCCATTCGTCGGTCGGACCATCCAGGCGCGCCAGTGGTTCGTTGGCGGCCAGCAGTGCCTCGTACTCCAGCGTGCCCAGGGTCTGCCCGGCGCCGCTGTATTCGCTGTCGCAGACGTCAATGACGATGACCTCGCGCCCGTGGTCGTTGCGCAATTGGGCCAGTGCCTCGCGCATGACGGGTGCGTATTCTCGGTCGGTGATCAGTACCTGCGCCTCACAGTGGTTCATCTGCCAGGCCAGCAGATGGGCGTCGAGCCGCGTGTTCAAGGTGTTGAGCACGGCATTGATGGCCGGCACCGCGTAGTGGGCCTCGATCATCTCCGGGGTATTGGGTAGCATGACGCTGACCGTCCCACCCCGCTGCACGCCCAGCGCGCGCAGCGCGGCAGCCAGTCGAGCCGATCGGTCCCGCGTCTGCGCCCAGGTGTAGCGGCGCGCACCGTGAACCACGGCGGGCAAATCGCCAAAGACCTCGGCACTGCGTTCCACAAAGCCGACGGGCGACAGCGCCACGTAATTGGCCGGATTCTTGTCGAGATGCTGATCGAAGATGGTATTCACGCTCACTCCTGTTGCTTGCACATGCGGATCGGGTTTTAACACGCCGTACCGGCGTCGTACTGGCAATTTCCTTGCAGCCGGCGCGCTATGCTCACTGCTTTTGCACGGAGCACAGGAGGCCGCATGGGCACATCGCTTTTTCCATTGGGTTGGCAGCACTACCTGCTGGGGGGGCTGTTGATTGGTTGCGGGGTCAGCCTGCTGTACCTGATGACCGGTTGGGTCGGCGGCATGAGCACCGTTTTCAGCAGTACCTGGTCGTATCTGTCACGGCTGTCCTTCTTCCAGCAGGCCCGCTTTGTCGACACGCGCGCATGGCGTCTGGTCTTTGCCGCAGGGCTGGTTGGCGGCGCCGCCATCTGGTGGTTTGCACTGGGGCCGCAACAGGGGTTGCGCACCGGCGTCCCGTTCTGGCAACTGGGGCTTGGCGGCGTGCTGGTGGGGTTTGGCGCCCGCCTGTCCAATGGCTGCACCTCGGGTCATGGCATCTGCGGACTCAGTTCCCTGCAAATGCCATCCCTGATGGCCGTGCTGACCTTCATGGCCACCGGCTTTGTCACGGCCAACGCCGTGTTGTTGCTGGGAGCCCGCTGATGTCCCTATCGCAATTCCTAGCCGTGCTGGTCAGCGGCATCCTGTTCGGGTTTGGCCTGGCGGTCTCCACCATGGTCTCACCCGAGATCGTGCTCAGCTTCCTGCGTTTCCAGGATTTTGGACTGATGCTGGTCATGGGTGGCGCCGTGTGCGTGACCGTGGTGGCCTACCAGTTGGCACCCCGGCTGATGAAGCGGCCCTTGGTCGGAGACCACTTTGCCCATCGGCCATCGGTTCTGGACCGCGACACCCTGGTGGGCGCCGCGATCTTCGGCATGGGATGGGGCCTGTGCGGCGTGTGCCCGGGTCCGGCCATTGCGGGCCTGGGCACGGGTAACTGGTCACTGCTGGTGGCGCTGGCCGGTATTGCGCTGGGTGCCTATGTGCAGGGCTGGCTGGCCGACCGGCGGCGCGCGCCGGAGTGACGTTTCAGGCCCGCGCCGGCACCGCAACCTTGCCTCCCAGGTGCATGCCCGAGTCCAGCAGCACCAGCTCGCCGGTGACGGTACGCGCGCCGTCGACCAGCCAGACCACCGCCTCGGCGACATCTTCGGGCGTGCAGGCGCGCGCCAGCGGCGTGGTCTGCTCGTAGGTGGACTTGACCTTCTCGTAACCGTCCTGCCCGATGCCGTCAACAAACCAGCGCGACGTGATCAGGCCCGGGCACACGGCATTGACCCGGATCTCCGGAGCCAACGCCCGAGCCAGGTGCAGCGTCATGGCGTTGATCGCTCCCTTGGACGCGACATACGGCACCGACGACCCGATGCCCAGCGCCCCGGCAATGGACGAGACATTGACGATGCTCCCTGACGCACTGGCCTTGAGGTGCACAGCGCAGGCCCGCACCATCTGGAAGGCGCCAACGGTGTTGACACCCAGGATGTGCTGGAAGGTCTGCGCATCCAGCGCGTCCCAATTGGCCGATCCTGCAAACGAGGTGATGCCGGCATTGTTGACGAGTGCATCCACCCTGCCCCAGCGCTCCACCGTGGCCTGCACCATGGCGCGGCAAGCGGCATCGTCGGCCACGTCGGCACGGACCAGCAGCGTATCGGCGCCAGCGGCCTGGCAGGCGGCCTGGGAGGCGAGCGCCTCGCCCTCACTGCGGGAAAAGTTGATCACCAGGTTGTAGCCCCGCCGTGCCAGCAGCAACGCGGTGGCGGCGCCGACACCCGTTGCGGAGCCGGTCACGATGGCTACTTTTCGTTCGTTCATACAGTCTCCTTCAGTTGTTTTCCCAATTGTGGGGCCTGCGGCAGGGGCCGGGCGGAACCGGTGTACAGTTTCGCCCACGTTCAACCCACGAGGTCAATTTCCATGCCCACGATTCGCATCCTGTCTTCATCGGTCCTGGCTCTCGCGCTGCTGGCACAACCCGCATTCGCGCAAAACAAGGCGGCCATCGGAAAATCGGTATCCGAGTTCCTGAAACTCTCCGAGGGCCTGGCCGCAAGCCTGGCCGATCTGTCCAAACGCGCCGGCACCGCATCGCCGAACGACAAGGACATGCTCAATCGTGTCACCAACCAGCTCGCGCTGGTGGACGCCACCGCCGACGGCGTGCTGGCCCTGGGCGTGGTTGCGGCGGAGGTGCGCGACGCCGGCGATCTGGCCATCGCCAAGAAACACCTGGCGACCCGCTGCACCGCCCTGAAGTCCCTGGCCGATGCCACCGGCAAGTATGTCGGCAGCCTGGCCTCCAACATTGCCGCCGTTGCAACAACAGCAGAGGTCAACAAGTCACGTGACCTGGTAGTGCAGATGGGCCAGCACGCCCTGTGCAATCCGACCCCGGGCAAGAACTGAGCACGACCACCCGCCACTCACCATGACCCAAGGAAAATCCCCCATGCGAACTGTTCGACTGAGCGCCCTGCTGGCGTGTCTGATGGCTACCGGCGTCGCCGGAGCGCAAACCGCTGCGGCCCCGGCAACCGCGGCTTCCGCCGCCGCCGGCCCAACCATCCGGGCCGAACTGCGTACCTTGCTGCTGGACGCGCAGAACCTGATGACCGATAAGAAGACTGCAGCCGCCAAGGAGAAGGTCCAGTCGGCCAACGCGGTTGCCGACAAGTCGCCGTATGAGAGCTTCATCACCGCCCGTGTCGCCCTGGCCCTGGCAATAGGGGATGACGACGCGACCACCGCCGCCAAACTGCTGGAGCAGATACTTCAACTCAACTCCAGCGGAGCCTGGCTCACCGTGGAAGAAACGCTGCCCCTGATGCAGGCCGTGGGTGTGGCCCACTACCGCGTCAAGGATTACGCCCAGGCGGCCGCCTGGATGGAGCGCAACATCAAGGCCGGTGGCACCGAGCAGACGGTGCGGGATGCGCGCATCCAGTCCTACCTGCTGGCCGGCAACCTGGCGCGCGGCAGTGAGTTGCTGAACGAGGAAATTGCCGCCGCCGAGAAAGCACAGAAGGTGCCGGCACAGCCCTACCTGGAAATGCTGGCCCAGGCCCGCACCAGCCTGAAGGACACGGCCGGCTCCACCAAGGCATTGGAGATGCTCGTCCGCTACTACCCGAGCAAGGACAACTGGCGCAACCTGGTCAACCGCCTGTGGGCCCGCTCCGACCTGGCCAGCCGCCTGCAACTGGATGTGTTCCGGCTGGCCTTCTTCGTCAGCACGCCAGAGGAAGCCAGCGACTACAGCGAATACATCGACTTTGCGCAAAAGTCCGGCTACTCGGCCGAGGCACTGCGCGTCTACGATCTGGGCGCAAGCGCCGGCCTGCTGGGCAGCAGCGAGGCACACAAGAAGCTGCGCGCCAAACTCGCACAGGAGGTCGAGCAGGACCGCAAGACCCTGGCCGCGGACACCGCAGCCGCCCTCAAGAAGCCCGACGGATTTGCGCTGTTCAACATCGGCCTGAACCAGATTGGCATGCAGCAGTACGACAAGGGTCTGGAACTGATGGAGAAGGCCATCGCCAAGGGCATCCCCAGACGGCCGGAAGATGCCCGGCTGCGCCTGGCTGTGGCCTATGTACAGGCCGGGCAGACCGACAAGGCGCTGCAGACCTTTGCCTCGGTGTCCGGCCCCGAAGGGCTGGATGACATCGTTCGCTACTGGACCCTGGCGATCCGCAAACCGTAACAATGGGGGGTGTACGGACAGCACTGCTGGCAGCGGGACTGGCCCTGCTGCTGGGCGGCTGCGCCTCGCTGGTGCTGCCGCCGCAACCGGCCACACCGCTGGATGCCGTCAACGCGCGGTACGGCTACCGTTTCTCCAACCTGCCACCCGGGCCGGACAACAGCGACGGCCTGTTCCTGGTGGTCTCGTTTTCGGGTGGCGGCACCCGCTCGGCAGCGCTGGCCTATGGCGTGCTGCACAAACTGCGCAACACCACCATCCAGTGGGAAGGCAGGCAAAGGCGCCTGCTCGATGAGATCGACGTCATCAACTCGGTTTCCGGCGGCAGCTATGCCGCGGCCTACTACGGCCTGCATGGCGATGCATTTTTCCGCGAGTTTCCGGACCGCTTCCTGAACGCCGACTTCCAGACCGAGTTGTGGGATCACTACGTATCGGTCAACGGCATGGCCCAGGTACTGGGCTGGTCCAACAACGACCGGGTGGACCTGCTCAGCGCCATCGTCGAGCGGCGCCTGTTCGCCGGCAAGACCTATGCCGACCTGCTGGCGCGCCAGCAGCGCCCGCTGATCGTGGTCCACGCCACCGACCTGAACCGCGGCGCCGATTTCCAGTTCACGCAGGACCAGTTCGACCCGCTGTGCACGGATCTGTCCACGCTGCCCATCTCCCGGGCCGTGGCTGCCTCCAGCGCCGTGCCCATCCTGTTCGGCCCGGTTGCGCTGAAGAACCATGGCGGACGCTGCGGCTATGCACAGCCGCGCTGGGTGCAGCAGGCCGGCAGCGGCCCGCTGGACCAGTCCTGGTCGCTGCGCGCCAAGCGCCACGCCGATGACTTTGACTCCTACCTGGACTCCAGCGAAGCCACCGGGCGGCCCTGGATCCACCTCATCGACGGCGGTGTTTCCGACAACCTGGGCCTGCGCGGCCCACTGGAATCCAGCATCGCCCGCGGCGGCTTCGGCCCGCTGCTCAAACGCATGGGCGTCAGTGGCGTGCGCAAGGTGGTGTTCCTCGTCGTCAGCGCCGAAGTCCTGCCCGACCTCGGCATCGACCGCACCGGTGAGCCGCCCAGCATCCGCCAGATGGCGTCGGCCGTGCTGGACGCGCTGATGAACAACATCTCGTTCGAGACCAAGACCTGGTTACGCTCCAGCTTCCACTACTGGCGCGAAGAGGCGCTGGAGATGGCACAGAAACCCGACAGCCCGTACGCCGGCGTGCCCGAGTTCTACCTGATCGAAACCAGCCTGCAGGATATTGCCAACAAAGCCGAGCGCGACACGATGATGGCAGTGCCCACCACCTTCAAGCTGGAGCCGGCTCAGGTGGAGTCACTGATCCGGGCCGGCGGCACGCTGCTGGAGCAGGCACCGGAATTCCAGCGCCTGCTCAAAGATTTGCAGTGAAATTGGGTTCCAGCCCTCGTGGATATTGCGTAGGCAGCTACTGTTTTTATAGCATATGACTCACACCATGACCGAACCGAACCGCTTGCCCCATGCCCTGGCCCTGCTGCACGAAGCCGCCCGACCGGCCGAACTGGCCGGCATGGCGCGCTTTGGCATCGTGGGCGAGGGCCGCCTGGGCCTGTCGGTGCCCGCCATGCGCGGGATCGCGCGCACCTTGGGCCGCGACCATGCGCTGGCGCAGGCGCTGTGGGACACGGGCATCCCCGATGCCCGCATTGTCGCCAGCATGGTGGCCGATCCGAAACGGCTCACAGCCCGTCAGATGGACCAATGGGCCAGGGGGTTCAACTCCTGGGATGTGTGCGACCAGACCTGCCTGAACGCCTTTGTGCACGCACCTCTGGCCTGGCGCAAGGTGCCGCTGTGGGCCAAGCGGCAGGACGAATTCGTGCGCCGCGCCGCCTTCGCACTGCTGGCCTGCCTGGCCGTGCATGACAAACAGGCCCCTGACAGCGCCTTCGTCGACGCCCTGGCGCTGGTGGAGGCCGCGGCCGGCGACGAGCGCAATTTCGTCAAGAAAGCCGTCAACTGGGCGCTGCGCGGCATCGGCAAGCGCAACGCTGCCCTGCGGGACCGGGCAATAGCCTGCGCCCAGTGCATCCAGCAACAGGGCAGCAAGCCCGCCCGCTGGATCGCGGCCGACGCCTTGCGCGAACTGCGCGGCCGGTCCTGACGCGGTCCTAATGCAATCCTGATGTGGTGGGTGGTACGCTGCCAACGTATGCCAACCGCCCCTGCATCCAGTCCGTCGCCATTGACCGTGCGCAGTGCCGCCACGGTCGTCTGCCTGCTCGCGCTGGCCACGGGCGGCGCATTCGCGCTGGACCACCAGGTTTCGCTCACCAGCCAGGCGATGCTGTATGTGCTGGTGGTGGTGGTTGCCGCCTACACCCTGCCCCTGCTGGCATCGGTCATCTGCGCGTTGGGGGCCGTGACAGCCTTCAACTTCTTTTTTGTGCCGCCACGCTGGACCTTTGCGGTGGACAGCCAGGAGCACCTAATTGCCCTGGTCACCATGATGCTGGTGGCGCTGGTCATCAGCCATTTGGCCAATGGCCTGCGCCGCGAGACGGAACTGGCCCGCTCCAGCGAGGCCCGTGCCCGCCAACTGCAGGCGTTGGCCACCACCCTGGCTGGTGCTACCGACGCGGCGACCGTGCGCAACCTGGGCCAGCAGGCAATGGATGCCGCCTATGCCGGACCCAACCACATCAGCCTGCTGCAGACCGATGGAAGCTTGGACGGCGATGCCGCACCCGATATCACCGACGGCCTGCGCTGCTGCATGCGCGAGCGTGCCGTACTCGGCCCCGGCACCGGGCGCTGGCCTGGCCTGAACGCCTGGTACCTGCCGCTGGGTGATGCCCAACAGATGCACGGCGCAGTCTGCATCGCCAACATCCAGGCCGCCGACACGGCCGGGCGCGAGCATGCCCAGGCCCTGTGCGCGCTGCTGGCGCAGACGCTGGGCCGCGTGCACCTGGCCGCGGCCATGCTGGCATCCGAGGCCGAGCGCCAACGCCAGCAGGTGCAGAGCACCTTTCTGGCCGCCATCTCGCACGACCTGCGAACGCCGCTGGCGGCCGTGGTAGGTGCCGCATCGGCCCTGCAAACCCAGCACGACAAGTTGAGCGCTGCCGAGCAGGAGCGGCTGCTGGGCAGCATCATCCAGGAGGCCAGCTACCTGTCCACGGTGACCGAGAACACGCTGCAACTGGTGCAACTGGCCAACTCCGCGCAGCCACTGCAGCGCGATTGGGAGACCATGGAGGAAATCGTCGGTTCGGTGCTGGCCCGTGTGCGCGCACGCGATCCCGGGCGGCGCATCCAGTCGCGCGTGCCTGAGGGTCTGCCGTTGATCCGGGCCAATGCCGTACTGCTGGCGCAACTGGTGGGCAATCTGCTGGACAACGCCCTCAAGTACAGCAACGGTGCGATTGACCTGGTGGTCAGCGCCGATGACAACAGCCTGCAGGTCGCCGTCAAGGACCGTGGCGAGGCCATACCGCCTGAGCGCCAGCAGGCCATCTTTGAGCCCTACTCGCGCGACGACCAGTCGGGCCAGCGCGGCGCCGGCCTGGGCCTGGCGCTCTGCCGGGCCATTGCGCAGGCGCACGGCGGCAGCCTGACGGTGCAGCGCCGCAACGGGGGCGGCAACAACTTCACCTTCTCCATGCCCGTGGATCCGCAACAGCCGGCAGGAGATGCACTATGGGCCTGAAGGTTCTGGTGGTCGAGGACGACCGCGAAATCCGCGCCATGATGCAGTCCTCGCTGTCGGTGGAAGGCTTTGACGTGCAGACCGCCGTGTCGCTCAGTGAGGCCCGTGCCCTGCTGCAACACGCCCCGCCTGATGTCGTCGTGCTGGACCTGGGCCTGCCCGATGGCGATGGCGTGGAACTGGTGCAGCAGGTGCGCCAGCACCAGACGCTGCCCATCATCATCGTCTCGGCCCGGCACCAGGAGGCACAGAAGATCCGCATGCTGGACGCCGGTGCCGACGACTACCTCGTCAAACCCTTCAGCGTGGGCGAACTGCTGGCCCGTATCCGCGTGGCATTGCGCCACCGCGGCACGGCGCTCGCCGCTGCCGTCACCGAGCACACACTGGATGATTTGCACGTTGACCTCACTACCCGCTTGGTGCAGCGCGACGGCGAAACCGTCCATCTGACGCCAACCGAATTCAATCTGCTGGCGCGCCTGGTGCGCAGCGCCGGGCGCGTCGTCACGCACCGGCAACTGCTGGCCGACGTCTGGGGACCGGAATACACCGAGCACACCCACTACCTGCGCCTGTACATGGGTCAACTGCGCGCCAAGATCGAGCGCAACCCGGCCGAGCCACGCCACTTGCTGACCGAGACCGGCGTCGGCTACCGTCTGGCCGTTCAGTGAGACGGCTGGTACTTATGCATTCCTGATGCCCTTGCCCGCACAGTCAAGCCCTGTTGACTGCTATTGGGAGCATATGGGAACTACTGCAACACAACGCGAAAGCTTGGCCGCGCTCACCGTGGGTGCGCTGGGCGTGGTCTATGGTGACATCGGCACCAGCCCGCTGTACACGATGAAGGAAATTTTCAGTCCGGCCACCGGCATTCCGCTCGACGCCACCCACCTGACAGGCGCCGTGTCCGTGGTCTTCTGGGGGCTGATGCTGGTCGTCACGCTGAAGTACGTGCTGTTGATCCTGCGCGCCGACAACCGCGGCGAAGGCGGCATCATGGCGCTGACCGCCCTGGCGGCGAACGCCGGTGGCAGCTCCGCGCGACGCAAGCTGGTGCTGCTGCTGATTGGCGTGTTTGGCGCCGCGCTGTTCTATGGCGACAGTGTCATTACGCCAGCCATCTCGGTGTTGAGCGCGGTCGAAGGGCTGGAGGTGGCAACCCCTGCCTTCAAACCCTATGTGCTGCCCATCTGCGCGGCCGTGCTGGTGGGCTTGTTTGCCGTGCAACGCTACGGCACGGGTCTGGTGGGCAAGCTGTTTGGCCCGGTCATCATGCTGTGGTTTGCCGTACTGGCCTTGACCGGCCTCGTGGAAATTGCGCAGACACCGGCCATCCTGGCCGCGCTCAACCCCTTGAACGGCCTGGCATTCCTGAGTGCCCAGGGCTGGCAACTGTTCGTGGCCGTGGGTGCCATCGTGCTGGCCTTCACCGGTGCAGAAGCGCTGTATGCGGACATGGGCCACTTCGGCAAGCGCCCGATCCAGATTGCCTGGATGGGCCTGGTGCTGCCGGCGCTGGCCCTGCACTACATGGGCCAGGGCGCACTGCTGATGCGCGACCCCTCTGCCTTGGAAAACCCGTTCTACCGCATGTTTCCGTCGAGCTGGCTGATTCCTGCTGTGGTGCTGGCCACGGTAGCCACCGTGATCGCCTCGCAGGCCGTCATCTCCGGCGCCTACTCCATGAGCAAACAGGCGGTGCAACTGGGGTTGCTGCCGCGCATGCAGGTGCTCTACACCTCCGCCAAGGAAGCCGGCCAGATCTACATACCGGAAGTGAACTGGCTGCTGCTGGCATCGGTGCTGCTGGCGGTGTTTGGCTTTGGCAGCTCGTCCGCACTGGCCTCGGCCTACGGCATTGCGGTCACAGTCACGATGCTGATCACCACCCTGCTGACCTTCTTCGTGATCCGCTATGGCTGGAACTTTCCGCTGCCGGTGGCGTTGGCCGCCACCGGTGCCTTCATGGCGCTGGACGTGCTGCTGGTGGCTTCCTGCGCGATCAAGTTCTTCCAGGGTGGCTGGTTCCCGCTGGTCCTGGGTCTGGCCATCTTTGCGATCATGGCCACCTGGCGCCGGGGGCGTGAACTGCTGATCGACAGCATCCGCCACGACGACCCGGAACTGCAACCCTTCATTGCCGCACTGGCTGCCGACGGCGTGCACCGCGTGCCACGCACCGCCGTCTATGCCGTGGCCAACCCGGACACCGTGCCGCAGGCCCTGATGCACAACCTCAAGCACAACCAGGTGCTGCATGAGCGCAACATCATCCTGACCGTGGTGTTCCATGAAGTGCCGTGGATACCGTTCGCCGAGCGGGTCGAGTTGGATACGCTGGCGCCGGGCTTCTGGCGCGTCCAGGTCAACTACGGGTTCAAGAACACACCGGACATTCCCAAGGCACTCGAACTGTGCAAGACCAAGGGACTTCCCATCAACCTGTTCGAAACGTCCTACTTCCTGAGCCGCGAAACCATTGTGCCCACCAAGGGCTCGGGCATGGCACGCTGGAGGGAACAGCTATTTGCCCTGATGTCGCGCAACGCGGGCAGCGTGGCCGGATTCTTCCGCCTGCCCAACAACTGTGTGATCGAGCTGGGCACGCGGGTTCAGATCTAACCTGCCAGCAAACGGCGCGGCCCCAACATCTCCACTGTCAGGCCCTGGGCCGCGATGTGCTCCGGCAACGGCAAGCCACGCGCCAGCGCGGCACAGGCCTCACCCATGGCGGGCGCAGTCTGGATGCCGTAGCCGCCTTGCGCGGCCACCCACACAAAATTGGGCACCTGTGTATCCAAGCCACCCACCAGGCCACCATCGGCCACAAAGGAGCGAAGCCCGGCCCAGGTGCGCAGCGGGCGGCGCATGGAGAGCGTCGTCATCTCGCCGATGGCATGCATGGCCATGGCAATGTCCAGCTCCTCGGGCTGCACGTCGTGCGGCGGCACCGGGTCGGCATTGGCGGGCGAGCCCAGCAGCACACCGGCGTCGGGCTTGATGTACCAGTCCTCACCGGCGCTGTAGGTCATGGGCCAGTGCTCCACCGACACACCGTCCGGTGGGGTGAACACAAAGGCCGAACGGCGGCAGGGTTGCAGGCCAATCGTCTGCGCGCCGGCCAGGCGGCCCAGTTCATCGGCCCAGGCGCCGGCTGCATTCACCAGCACGCGCGCCGTCCAACGCCTGCCATCAGCGGCCTGCACATGCCAGTGCGTTCCGTCGTGCTGCAGTGACGTGATGTTGGCATCGCAGGCCAAGGTTCCACCCTGGCGGCGCAGCCCTTTCAGGAACCCCTGGTGGATGGCGTGCACGTCCATGTCCATGGCGTCCGGCTCCAGCGCGCCGCCCACCACCTGGTCGGGCTTCAACACACTGACCAGGGCACAGGCCTCTTGCGTGGTCAGGCGCTGCGCTTGCGGTGATGTCTGCTGCAGCACCTGCCAGTGCGCATCCAGCGCATCCTCCTGCCCGGGTGCTGCCACCATCAACGCGCCACGCGGGCTGATCAGAGGGTAGTCAGAGAAACCTTCGGGCGGGTTGGCGTAAAACGGCAGACTAGCCAATGACAGCGCCCGCACTTGCGGCCCACCGTAGCTGGCCATGAACAGCGCAGCCGAGCGGCCGGTCGAGTGGTAGCCAGGCTGAGACTCGCGCTCCAGCAGCATCACGCTGCCATGCGGGGCCAGAAAGTAGGCAACGGAGGCGCCGGCAATGCCGGCACCAACGACCAGAAAGTCCACAGGCCCGGCTACTTGGGCGGAAGTCTCGGCACCCATCAAACGGCTGTACCCAGTCGGGCAACGCCCTCCTCGATCTTCTCAACCGGCGCCGTGGCAAAGCTCAGGCGCAAGGTGGACAGGTCGGGGTTGGCGGCATAGAACGGCGCACCCGGAACAAAGGCCACACCCTTCTCGATGGCGCGTTTGGCCAGTTCACCGCCGTCCTTCACCTTGCCACCCGCACCGGTCAGGCGTGCCCAGACGAACAGGCCGCCCTGGGGTTGGACGAACTCAATGGCGTCGCCCAACTCCTTGCGCAACGCGTTGCCCATGGCCATTGCGCGCTCGGCATACACCTTGCGCACATGGGCTAGGGTGGCGGGCATGCGGCCGGCCTTGAGATACTGCGCAGCGGTGGCTTGGGCAAAGGTGCTGGTGTGGGCATCGCTGAACTGCTTGCACATGGTGGCCTTGGCCAGCAGTTCGGACGGCGCAATCATCCAGCCCACGCGCAGACCCGGGCTCAGCACCTTGCTGAGCGACCCGCAATGGGCCAGCAGCTCGCGGCTACCGGGCACGCCAGCGCTCAGCGCCAGCAGCGATGGCGGTGGCGCGTCGTTGAAGTAGAGGTCGCCGTAGGGGTCGTCTTCCACGATCAGGGTCTGGTACTTCACGGCCAGTTCCAGCACCTTCTTGCGGCGCTCCAAATTGAGCATGGCACCGCTGGGGTTGCCGAAGGTGGGGATCAGGTAGACAAACTTGGGCTTGTGTTCGGCGATCAGGGCTTCGAGCTTATCGACCTGCACGCCGTTGGCGTCAATCGGTGCACTGATCAGTTCGGCACCGTACAGGCGGAAGCACTGGATGGTGGCCAGGAAGGTGGGGCCTTCCACAATGACCTTGTCGCCGGGGCTGATCATGGTCTTGCCCAGCAAATCCAGCGCCTGCTGGCTGCCAGTGGTGACGATCAGGTTGTCAGGAGCCACATCCTTGCAGCCCTTGGTGGCCATGAAGGCGGCCAGTTGCTCGCGCAAGGGGTTGTGGCCTTCGGTGGCACCGTACTGCAAGGTCGCACCAGCCTCTTCGGTCAACGCTGCGTTGACGGCCCCGCGGATGCCGTCCACATCAAACATGGCGGGGTCGGGAAAACCTCCCGCAAAACTGATGATGCCGGGCTTGCCCAACAATTTGAAGAGTTCGCGGATGGCGGAGGTTTCGACGTTGTTCAGCCGGGTAGCAAATTCGAGGGACATGGTGGTGAATGTATGAAATGGCAATGCCGCGATGGTAGCGCGTGCGGCAGATGGGAGCGGTAATGCCACTCTTGCATAAGGCCATGAATCGCCTCTGAAAGTGCCCCGCAAACCAAAGGGCCAGGCCTAGAATCCGCGACATCCAAAAGATAACCCGGAGCACAACATGACCAATACCGCGCTCGCCGAGCTGCTGTCCTACACCCAGGAACACGCAGGCCCGGCCTCCAATCAACTCAACGATTTCGTTGCCGCCTATTTCGACAACACCGACCCCGACGAGCTGACCGCCCGCGGCCCGGTGACCCTGTTCGCCATGGCCAACGCACACTGGCGCCTGCTGGACGCGCCACGCACTCCCAAGACGGCGCGCATCCGCGTCTTCAATCCGACCTTGTCCGAGGACGGGTTTGTCAGCGACCACACCGTGGTACAGATCGTCAACGACGACATGCCTTTCCTGGTGGACTCGGTCACCATGGCCATCAACCGCAGCAACCGTGTCGCCCACTGGATTGTTCACCCACTCCTGAGCGTGGAGCGCGATGCCAAGGGCAAGGTTCGGCGCGTCAGCAGTGCCGCCAACACCAGCGGCGCTGGTCGCAGCGGCCATGTGGAATCCCTGATCCAGGTGGAGTGCGACCGCATCGTCGGCGCTGCCGAACAGCAGGCACTGGCCGCTGAGTTGGAGCGTGTCCTGAACGATGTGCGCGCCGCCGTGGAAGACTGGCAACCCATGCTGGAACGTGCCCAGGCCGTTGCGGCCGCCGCAGCGTCCAGTTCCGCATTGTCCCCCAATGACCGCCAGGAGGGCGTGGAGTTCCTGCGCTGGTTGGAAGATCGCCACTTCACCTTCTTGGGTGCCCGTGATTACGACCTGCAGCGCGATGGCGACATGGTCTGCCTTGTCGCCAAACCTGTAACCGGCTTGGGCATTCTGCGCGGATCGGCACAAACGTTGGAGACCCGCCTGCCGCCCGAGGCCGTGGCGCTACTGGAATCCAACGAACTGGTTTTGGTCACCAAGGCCATGACCCGCGCCACGGTGCACCGCCCGGCCTGGCTGGATTACGTGGCGGTGAAGCGCTTTGACGCTGCTGGTCAGGTCATAGGTGAATCGCGTTTCTTGGGGCTGTACACGGCATCCGCCTACGTCGCCCCTGTCCATGAGATCCCACAGATCCGCAGCCGGGTGACCGCAGTGTTGGCCGCTGCCGGTGTGGTGCCCGAAAGCCACGCCGCCAAGTCACTGCAATCCATCCTGGACGTCTATCCGCGCGACGAGCTGTTCCAGGTGGATACCGCCACCCTCACCGAGCATGCCATCGGCATCCTGCGCCTGCAGGAGCGCCAGCGCACGCGGCTGTTTCTGCGCCGCGACCTGTTTGGTCGCTTCACTTCGGCCATGGTGTTCGTGCCGCGCGAGCGCTTCAACACCGAGCTGCGCGTACGCATCGGCAATGAACTCATGGCCGCACTGGATGGGCAGTCCATCGAGTTCACGCCCATGCTCACCGACAGCCCGCAGGCGCGCATCCACTACCTGGTGCGGGCCAAGGCCAATGCGCCGCAGAACGTGAGCCTGCCGGCACTCGAAGGGCGCATCGCCCGGTTGACCGAGCGCTGGGAAGACGCCTGCACCACCGAGCTGCTGCGCGCCCACGGCGAAGGCCCGGGCCTGGCCCTGGCCCACCGCTTCGCCGAAGCCTTCCCTACCGCCTACCGCGAAGACTTCTCGGCCCAGGTTGCGGCCGAAGATGCCGACATGCTCACTGCCCTCTCGGCCACGTCGCCGCTGGCTGTCAAGCTGTACCGCCCGCTCGACGCCGCACCCGGCACCCTGCGTTTCAAGATCTACAACACCGCCAAGGTGGCCCTATCGGACTCCCTGCCCGTGCTGGAGCGCATGGGCGCCCGCGTGCTGGATGAGCACCCCTATCGCATCGGCAGCAATGGCGAGTCGCTGTGGATCCATGACCTGGGCCTGCAACTGCCCGCCGCCACCGACCTGGCCACCGTCAAGGAGCGCTTCGAAGCCCTGTTTGCCAGGGCCTGGCGCGGCGAGGTTGAAAGCGACGACCTGAATCGCCTGGTGCTGGTGACCACCCTGGACGCACGCGCCATCACGGTGTTACGCGCTTACACACGCTACTTCAAGCAGCTGGGCTTTGCGTTCAGCCAGAGCTACATCGAGGCCACACTGGCCAAGAATGCCGGCATTGCCCAGTCCATCGTTGAGCTGTTCATGGCCCGCTTTGACCCGGCCCAGACCGGCGACCGCGCCGCTGCACAGCGACAGATCAAGCAGCAGATTGACGCCGCGCTGGGCAACGTGGCCAGCCTGGACGAGGACCGCATCCTGCGCCAGTTTGTTTCCACCGTGCTGGCCACCTTGCGTACCAATCTGTGGCAAACCACGGCCACGGGCGCTGCCAAGCCGTATGTGAGCTTCAAGCTCAACCCGCGCGAAGTACCGGGCGTGCCCGAACCCAAGCCCCTGTTTGAAATCTGGGTCTATTCGCCCCGCGTCGAAGGGGTGCACCTTCGCGGCGGCAAAGTGGCGCGCGGTGGTCTGCGCTGGTCTGATCGACGCGAAGACTTCCGCACGGAAATCCTCGGTTTGGTGAAAGCCCAGCAGGTCAAGAACACCGTCATCGTGCCGGTCGGCTCCAAGGGCGGCTTTGTGCTAAAGAACGCCCCGCCGGTCAGCGACCGCGAGGCCTACCAGGCCGAGGGCGTGGCCTGCTACAAGACCTTCCTGTCGGGCTTGCTGGACATCACCGACAACATCGTCAAAGGTACCGTGGTGCCGCCCAGCAGCGTGGTGCGCCACGACGTGGACGACCCCTATCTGGTTGTTGCTGCCGACAAAGGCACGGCCACCTTCTCCGACATCGCCAACGGTGTATCGGCGGATTACGGATTCTGGTTGGGCGACGCATTTGCCTCGGGCGGCTCGGTCGGCTACGACCACAAGAAGATGGGCATCACCGCCCGTGGTGCCTGGGAAGCGGTCAAGCGCCACTTCCGCACCCTGGGCCACAACACCCAGACCACGCCCTTCACCGTGGCCGGCATTGGCGACATGTCGGGCGACGTTTTCGGCAATGGCATGTTGCTGTCCGAACAGATCAAGCTGGTGCTGGCCTTCGACCACCGTCACATCTTCATCGACCCGAATCCGGACGTGGCCAAGTCGTTTGCCGAACGCCAACGCCTGTTCAACCTGCCGCGCTCGAGCTGGGATGACTACGACAAGAGCCTGATATCCCAGGGCGGCGGCGTGTTCCCGCGCAGTGCCAAGTCCATCAAGCTCAGCCCTGAGGCCCGTGCCGTGATCGGCATAGAAGCCGAAGAGTTGACCCCGAATGAACTGCTCAAGGCCATCCTGCAAGCGCCGGTGGACCTGCTGTACAACGGTGGCATCGGTACCTATGTCAAGGCCAGTTTTGAGACCCATGCCCAAGTTGGCGACAAGGCCGGCGACGCCTTCCGCGTCAACGGCAATGAGCTGCGCTGCAAGGTGGTGGCCGAGGGCGGCAACCTGGGTTGCACCCAGAACGGCCGTATCGAATACGCCCAAAAGGGCGGCTTGATCTACACCGACGCCATCGACAACTCCGCCGGTGTGGACTGCTCCGACCACGAGGTCAACATCAAGATCCTGCTGGGCGGTGTAGTGGAAGCTGGCGACCTGACGCTGAAGCAGCGCAACGACCTGTTGGCCTCCATGACCGATGAGGTGGGCCACCTGGTGCTGCAGGACAACTACTACCAGACCCAGGCACTGGACATTGCCACGCACCGCCCGCTGTACGTGCTGGACGGCCAGCAGCGCCTGATGCAGTGGCTGGAAGGCAGCAACCGCCTGAACCGCGCCATCGAATTCCTGCCCACCGACGATGAGATCGCCAAGCGCCGCGCCCGCAAAGTGGGCCTGACCGCACCCGAAAACGCCGTGGTGCTGGCCTATGCCAAGATGGCCGTGTTCGACGAACTGGTGGCGAGCAACCTGCCGGACGATCCGTTCTACAACCGCGCGCTGAAAGCCTACTTCCCGCAGGTGTTGACGGAGAAGTTTGCCGACGCCATTGCCAAGCACCCGCTCAAGCGCGAGATCATCGCCACCTTCATCACCAACACGGTGCTGAACCGCACCGGCGCCACATTCGTGAATTTCATCGCGGCGGAGTCTGGTGCGGCCACGGCGGACGTGATCCGTTCCTTCACCCTGGCACGCGAGATTTTCGACCTGGAACCCCTGTGGGACCAGATCGATGCGCTGGACTACCAGGTGGACGCAAACCTGCAACTGGACCTGCTGTCCAAGTTGGTCGCCATCGCCCAACGTGCCTCACGCTGGATGCTGCGCATCCGCGCGCAGGGAACGGACCTGCCCACGCTGATCCAGCGCTATCAGCCGGCCGCCCGTGAACTGCGCCAGAACCTGGCCGCCTGGCTGCCTGCCACGGCTCAGGCCAGCTGGCAGCAGGCCACGGACGCCCTCGTGGCCGCCGGGGTGGACACCGCGCTGGCGCAGAACCTGACGGCGCTGGAATTCATCTTCCCGGCACTGGACCTGGTCGATCTGGCACAAGGAAGCAACACCGGACTGGAGCAAGCCGCCCGCGCCTACTTCGCCATCGAAGCCGATCTGGGTCTGACCCAGTGGCGCGACCAGATCAACCGCCTGCCCACCGACACCCTGTGGCAGACCCAGGCCCGTGGCAGCGCGCGAGACGACGTGTATTCCATCGCCCGGCAGATCACACAAGGGCTGCTGGCCCGCCAGGAAGACCTGACCGCCTGGCACGCCCACCACGGCCAAGCCATTGAACGCCTGCGCCGGCTGCTGTCCACCATCAGCGCCCAGGCGGCCGATCTGGCACCGGTGTCGGTGGCTCTACGCGAGTTGCGCCACCTGGCCTAATGATGTGGCCCCCACGCTCCGCCGCTCCGCGGGTCGCTGCCCCCCGAGGGGGCTAATTTCCCTTGGGGCGGCCCGGCGGGAAATTGTCCCCCGGGCGTTGCCCGACAATGGCGGCTTTGCAGATCAAGCCCTGCCATGCAAGCCTCCCAGATTGAAAGCTTCTTCGCCACCCTGCGCGCAGCCAACCCGTCGCCAGTGACCGAGCTGGAATACACCAGCGTGTTCGAGTTGCTGTGCGCCGTGTTGCTCAGCGCCCAGGCCACCGACGTGGGCGTCAACAAAGCCACACGCAAGCTCTATCCCGTGGCGAACACGCCACAGTCCATCCTGGACCTGGGATTGGATGGGCTGGAGTCGTACATCAAGACCATCGGCCTGTACCACAGCAAGGCCAAGCACCTGTTGGAGACCTGCCGCATCCTGGTAGAACAGCACGGCGGCCAGGTCCCACTTACCCGTGAAGCCCTGGAAGCCCTGCCCGGCGTGGGTCGCAAGACCGCCAACGTGGTGCTCAACGTGGCCTTTGGCGAGCCCACCATGGCGGTGGACACACATATCTTCCGTGTGTCCAACCGCACGGGTCTCGCACCCGGCAAGAATCCGCTGGCCGTGGAGCAGGCGCTGCTGCGGGTGGTGCCTGCCGAGTACTTGGTCCACGCCCACCACTGGCTCATCCTGCACGGCCGCTATGTCTGCCAGGCGCGCAAGCCGCAATGCTGGCGCTGTGCGGTGTCGGATGTGTGCGGCTTCGACGACAAGACTGCCGCACCAGCGGGCTGATCCACCGTGGTAAGGTAAACCGTGCCCCAAGCCCTACGCTACACCCTCCTCTCCCTGCGCGACCTGGCCGTCTCGGTCGGTCCTTTCGTGCTGCTTGCCGTCCTGATGCTGGGCGGCGCCTACTGGTGGCTCAACCCCAACCCGCCCAAGCATGTGCGCCTGGCCACCGGACCGGCGCAGAGCGCCTATGCCACCTTCGGCCAACGCTACGCCAAGGCCCTGGCCAAGGATGGCATCACCGTCGAGCTGGTGCCCACCGAAGGCTCGGCCGACAACCTGCGCCTGTTGCGCGAAGGCTCCGTGGACCTGGGCTTTGTGCGCGGTGGTACGGCCGAGGCGGCCGAACTGGACGACGCCAACCTGGAGTCCCTGGGCAGCCTGTTTCTGGAACCGGTGTGGCTGTTCTACCGCGAGGCCGTAGCCCCGACAGGCACCACACCGCCGCAGACGCTGGACTCGCTCACCCAACTGCAGGGATTGCGCGTGAATGTGGGCACACCGGGCAGCGGCATCCCCAACCTGATGGGCAAGCTGTTGGAGAGCAACCGCATCGCACCCACGGCGTTGACGTTGTCGCAACTGGAGCAAACGCCTGCAACCGTGGCACTGCTGGCCGGAGAGCTGGATGCCATCGTGTTTGCCTCGGCCCCCGAATCCAGCCTGGTGCAGATGCTGCTGCAGACACCCGGTATCAGGCTGATGGACTTTGCCATGAGCGAGGCCTATTCGCGCCGCTTCTCCTTCCTGAGCGCCGTGGTCCTGCCGCGCGGCGTGGTGGACCTGGCAGCCAACATTCCCTCGCGCAACCTGCGCCTGATTGCGCCCACCACCACCCTTCTCACCCGCGAAGACACGCACCCGGCGCTGCTGCAGTTGTTTGCGTTGGCCGGCAATGCGATCCACGGCGGACCGGGATGGTTCAAGCACGCGCGCGAATTCCCCAACATCAAAAACAACGAGCTGCCCCTGGCCCAGGAGGCCGAGCGCAGCATCCAGGGTGGCACCCCGCTGATGCAGCGCTACCTGCCCTTCTGGGTTGCCAACCTGGTGGAGCGCATGTGGCTGGCCATGGGCATCATCCTGGCGGTGCTGCTGCCGCTCTCTAGGGTGATACCACCGCTGTATGCGTTTCGGGTGCGCTCACGCATCTTCCGCTGGTACGCGCAGTTGCGAGACCTGGAGGCCCGGGCCGAGGAGGCAGGCGATACCTCCCGACTGCTCAATGAACTCAACGAGCTGGACCGCCACGCCGAGAAGATCAGCGTGCCACTGTCCTACACGGAGGAACTGTACGCACTGCGCGGCAATATCCAGTTGGTCCGCAGGAAGCTGCAACGCGCCCCGCCCCACTGACGCGTGCCGTCTGCAGCAAAGTCACCGGCCCGTATTAGACTTCGCGTTTGCCTGTCTTCAACTTCAGAAGGGAGTCTTTTCATGGATCTGATAGAACGCGCGCGCGCCATGGTTCTCAATCCGGGGCCCACCTGGGTCCTGATCGAGCAGGAGGCTTCCGACTGGCAGAAGCTCTTCGTCCCCTATATGACCACGCTGGCACTCATTCCGGCCGTAGCCACCTTCCTCGGCTGGAGTGTGCTCGGATTCGGCGGTTTTGGCGCCTTTGTGCGTCTGCCGATCCTCAGCGGCCTGAGCCTCATGGTCAGCCAATACATCATGACCCTGGTCATGGTGGCCGCCTGGGGGTGGCTTATCAGCATTCTGGCTCCGAACTTCGGTGGTCAGACCAGCCTGATCAATGGCCTGAAACTCACCGTGTATGCAAGCACCCCCGCCATGCTGGCCGGCATCTTTGGCGCCGTACCGGGATTGAGCATCCTGGCACTGGCAGGCAGTGCGTACGCGCTGTACCTGGTGTATCTGGGCCTGCCAGTGCTGATGAAATGCCCGCAGGAGAAGTCACTGCCTTACCTGGCAGTGGCAGCCATTGCCGGCATTGTTGGCAGCGTGGTCATCAGCATGCTGAGCTCACTCTTTATGCCCTCGCCCATGTTGGGCATGCACGGCGCTTAGGGCCTCACCAGCATCCAGTCGACACGCTGCAAGCCCGGCAGCGCCCCAATGCCGGATGGCGCAACGGCGCGATCAGAATCCGGCGCGGCGTACCTGACTGTTGAAGCTCTCCAGCGTCCCCATGTTCTGGATCGCTCCATCGGGGCCCATGAAGAAAGCCGAGCCGTCCTTGGTGCCCACATAGCTGTTCGTACCGGAGTAATAACGGTAGTAATAGCCGTTGTAGTTGCCGGCACTTGCAGGGCTGGGCTTCAGTATTTGTGGATAGGCCGACTCAGCCCAGTTGAGCGCACGATCAGAGTCAGCGGTACTGGCCGCCCCGTACAAGGATGCACAGCCCTCTGCATCGTCGCCCCGCAGGGTTTTGTCGTAGGCCAGATCCCGGCTCGTATCGTTCGACATCACCGACGCAAGCACATTGGATGTCCTCAAGCCAAGAGTAAAGCCGAAGCCACTCGTCATGACTGCGTCCACATCGTCAATAGTCCATGTACGCAGCGTATTCAGTCTGAGATCAGTGTCGATATAGTTGCCGTCCACTGAACCGTACCAATTTTGATTGTCTACCGTGGTACTTGTATTTTGGCTTGCCCCCCAACCAACTACATTTAAACGGTCCACCAGGGACGAATTGCTGCCATTCATATTTGGTAAAGCAGTCGTTGTCCCCGAGTAAATGAACAGCACGGTACACATGCCGCTCCAGCGCGCCGCCGCCCGATTCATCGCATCGACCACCGCAGTGGTGGTCAAATTGGAAGGCTGAAAGGCAGGGTTGTAAAACCAGCGAATGATGCCGCCCGCCCATTTGTGAACGGGGGTCGACGTCACATATTGCGCCTTTTCCCGATTTTGGTTGGATTCCGACTGGATGACATCCTGCGCGTGGCCAGCCCCGGCCAACAGCAGCGAGATGTAGATTATTTTTCGCATGCTTCCCCCTGAAAAAAGGGGCATCTTAGCATTGGTTGAGGGCACCCAAGTGCTCTTGGCAGGCTCCATTTCAAACTGCAAATTTACCAGGAATGAACACGTTAATATCCGGCGTCTCGCACCTGGCTCCGGTAACTCTCCAGCGTCCCCATGTTCTGGATCGCTCCATCGGGGCCCATGAAGAAAGCCGAGCCGTCCTTGGTGCCCACATAGCTGTTCGTACCGGGGTAGTAACGGTAGTAATAGCCGCTGGTGGTGCCGGAGGCGGCGGGTCCGGGCGACAGGTATTGGGCGTAAGCGGACTCGGCCCAGTTGAACGCGCGGTTCGATTCCGCCGTGGATGCCGCACCGTAGCTGACGGCGCAGGCGTTGGCATCATCACCTCTCAATACCTGCATGTAGCCTAGCGTGTGATAGGGGGCCGCAAACATCACGGACTCCGCCACGTCCGAGTGGTCAATGCCCAGCACATGGCCCAATTCGTGGGTCATGATCGCCTGCAGGTCAGACACCGTCCAGGGCTCGAAACGGTTCATCACCACATCCGCATCAATGATCCGGGAGCCGATCCACCAGGTCTTGGTCAGGGCCGCGTACTGCGCCTGGTCGTTGAGCAGATAGTCCCAGCCAATAACGTTGATCTGGTCCACCATGGATGAATCCCCATTGAGGTTGGGCGGGACCGTGGTGAGCCCGAGGTAGTTGTAGGTGACATTGCACATGCCACTCCAGCGCGATGCCGCCAGCTTGATGGCATTGACCACAGCCTGCGTCGTCAGATTGGCGGGTTGTCCGGCCGGGTTGTAGTACCAGCTCACCTGGCCGGCCGGCCAGTACTGGCTGGATGAGCCCAGCACGTAGCTGGGCTGCTCGCGGTCACCGGGCATCCGGGCCTGGATGAAGTCCTGCGCCTGTGCCGTTGCGGCCAGCAGCAGTGCCACACAAATCAGTTTTTGCATGGACGTCGGGCGGTAAGTGGGACGTCCAGTATTGGTCCATTTCCGGCCGGCAAACCCGGCGCCGGATCTAGTAACCCCAGCTGTTGATCCAGCTCGTGTAATCATTCAGGGTGCCCATGCTGTACATGATTTCATCCGGGCCGATGTAGTACACCACACCGTCCTTGGACCCCAGGTAGCTGCGGGTAGCGGGGTAATAGCGGTAGTAGTAACCCATGTAGTAGCCGGAATCCGAGTAGCGCGGAGACAGGTACGCCGGATACGCCTCCTCGGCCCAGTTGAAAGCACGGTCCGATGCCGCCGTGCTGGCTGTGCCATACAACACAGCACAGGCCTTTGCGTCATCGCCACGCAACGCTCGCAGGTAATCGCTGTCATGGTACGGGTTGGCGAACATGATGGATTCCTGCACGTTCGAATGCTTGATGCCAATGGCGTGGCCCAGCTCGTGGGTGATCACCCCATCCAGGTACGCCAGCGTCCAAGGGGAGTCCATCTGGGTATTGAACACGATGTCGGCATCGATCAGTGCATCGCGTGAAGTCCACGAAAACGTGACACCCGCCGCACCGGCCGAGTCACCGGTCAGGAGGTCCCAGCCGATGATGTTGCGGTTGTCCACCACGCTGGAGTCATCACCCGCATAAGGCCGTCCCGTCGTTGTTCCGACATAGCTGAATGCGACATTGCACATGCCACTCCAACGGGCCGCCGCGCGCTTGATGACGTCCACCACCGCATCGGTGGACAGACCGGCGGGCTGGTTCTGGGGGTTGTAGTACCAGTAGTAACGGGAGCCTAGCCAATGCTGCTTGTTGAGGCCCAAAACATATTCCGGCTGCTCGCGCTCGCCGGGCATGGCCCGCACCTTGTAGTCATCCTGCGCATGGCTGGTGACAGCAGCCAGAAGCGCCAGGTAAATCAGTTTGCGCATGGCGCTCCTTCCCTGAAAAGCGATGATGCTAGCACGCCCTAGAGCGTCAAGACACGCCACGCACCCCAGCCCGGCGCGTCCTTTGGCCACTGGTCCGCCGTGCAGATTTGTCGCTGCCCCTGGGCCAACAGGGTCGCAGCCCGAATCACACCCGCGTGGGAAATCCACACGGCCGGCCCACCCTGCAGACGAGCCGCATCCCAGGCCGCCGCCACGCGCGCCATAAACGCCTGTACACACTCCCCGCCTCCACAGCGCCAGGTGGCGAAGGTGTCCGTCCAGGCGTCCAGCTCGGTGCGGGCAATGGCATCCCAGCGTTGCCCCTCCCAGGCGCCAAAGTCCATTTCCGCCAGCCGGGCATCGGATTCATAGGTCAAATCGGGCCGCAGCCCCCGTAGAACCTGCGTGAGCTGCTCACATCTTTGTAGCGGTGAAGAATGGACCGCCACTCCGCAAGGCAACGCGGCAGCCAAGGCGGCCGCCGCTTCGTGCGTGGCGGTTGGGTCCGCCGCCACGTCCAGCGCCCCATAGCAGACCCCAGTCGCCACCAGTGGCCTGGCATGGCGAACCAGCCACAGTTTCATGGTGTCAGGGCCAGTGCCAGGCCCAGATAGAAGGCGATCTCGCAGACCTGCTGCGTGGCCCCCAAACCGTCGCCGGTAAAACCCTGCAGGCGCAGCCACAGGAGGCGCCCCATGTAGGCCCAGGCCAGGCCCGAGGCCAGGACGCCCCACAGCAGGGGCCGCACACCGGCCGCAACGCCACCAGCACCCGCTCCTGAAACAATAGCAGCCTGCGCAACCAGCACAAGGGCCAGAGCCCCAAAACACCAGATACCTGCGGCGACCAGGCTGCCGCCGCTGATCTGGTCCGCCAGCGGCTTGGACTTGGACCCGGCTGCATCCCCCACATGCGGCATCAGCCGGATCAGCAAGAGCGGCCAGGTGCGTGACACCACATGTGCGGCACAGATGCCCGCCAGCATCCAGCGGGTACTCACCGAACCGATCAGTGCCAGCAGCGCCACCTTGGCCAGCAGCGCCAGCACCACGGCCAGCACACCAAAGGCGCCGACCCGCGAGTCCTTCATGATCACCAACGCACGGCCCCGGTCGTAGCTGCCGCCCAAGCCGTCGGCCACATCGGCCAGACCGTCCTCGTGGAAGCCGCCGGTCACCATCACGCTCAGCACCGTGCCCAGCACGGCGGCCACCAGCGGCGCCAAGGGACCCGGCGGGAGCCGGGTCAGCAACGCGGCCGTCACCCCCGCAACCAGCGCGCCAACCACCACGCCCACCCCGGGGAAGTGCGCAGCGCTGGCGCGCAGCATCGCCGGGCTGAAGCCCACCCATGCGGCCAGACGGCCCGTCACCGGAATCCGGCTGAAGAACTGGATGGCCAACAGGTAATGGCGCAGGAACCGGGTCACGGCACTCACAGCGCGGCCGTCACCACCACCTCGATCTTCCAGCCCGGCCTGGCCAGTCGTGCCTGCACGGTCGCGCGTGGCGGCGCGTTGCCCGCGCTCACCCATGCATCCCAGACCGCGTTCATGCCGTCAAAGTCGGCCAGATCCACCAGAAAGATCTGTGCCATCAGAATCCGGCTCTTGTCGGTTCCGGCGCGTGCCAGCAGCGCGTCGACCGCGGCCAGCACCTGGCGCGTCTGGCCCGCAATATCCAGCGTGGCATCGTCCGGCACCTGACCGGCCAGGTACACCGTACCGTTGTGCACCGCCATTTCGGACAGACGTGTGCCGACATCAAACCGTTGAACCATCGTGACTTTTCCTTGTTTCTCTAAAAAATACGCAGCAACTTTCGAGTAAGTATGCATGCATATGCTGTGGTGGCGGGCCTAGAATCATTCCAAGCACTTAGGCAAACCATGCTATCCAAGTTCCCCGGTGTTCGAACCGTCCATGATCTGTGGTACGGGTCGGATTTGGTTCACAACCACGGTCGGCGCGAGCGGCGTGCGCTGATGCTGGGTAGCTTTGCCATGGCCAGCATCGGAGCCGCATGGTGCGTTTTCTTCGCACTCCATGGCAATTGGCCCATTGTCGGGCTGGATCTGGTGCTGATTCTGGGTGGGCTGTGCGCAGGCCTGTTGATCGCGCGCAAACAGGTTCAGTGGGCCGCCGTTGTGCTCTTCACAACCTTGTTCGTGGTGATCTGCGTGATCGCCTGGGTGTTCGATGCGTCGACGCCCCAGGCGCCGCGCACCACCCACCTGTACCTGTTGCCGCTTGGCGCGGCCGCGTTGCTCGCCTTCCGGGATGCCTCGGGGTGGCTGCGCCACTGTGTCGCCATGAGCTGCCTGGCAGCCTTCGCGTTCCTGTCGGTGGCCTATGGCAGTCCCTTTCCGCAATACGCGCTGCCCGAGCACATGCGTGCCATCGGCGCATGGATTCAATCCATCGCTGCCATCAGCCTCCTGTACAGCATGCTGTACGTCATGCAAAACGATGCGGTCGCCCGGACGATCCTGGAAGACGAGTTGGCCCACGCGCTGGAGCATGAGCAATTGCAGCTGTACTACCAGCCGCAACTCGATGTGCATGGCCGGGTCGTCGGTGCGGAAGCGCTGATCCGCTGGCTGCACCCCGAGCGCGGACTCGTCATGCCCGGGGCCTTCATCGAAGTGGCCGAGCAGACCGGGATGATTCTCCCCATTGGCCAATGGGTGACCCTCCAGGCCTGTGAACAGCTTCGCGCCTGGGCCGGGCAGCCGGGCTTCGAGCACCTGCGCCTGGCGGTCAACATCAGCCAGTTGCAGTTCCGGCAGAGGGACTTTGTGGCGCACATCCTGGGGGCGATCGACCACTACCGGATCGACGCCAGCCGGCTCGAACTGGAACTCACGGAGTCCATGCTGGTCCAGAACGTGCCCGACATCATTGAAAAAATGACCGCGATCCGCCAGCGCGGGGTGACATTCTCGCTGGATGACTTCGGCACCGGCTACTCGGCCCTGGCACACCTGAAGAACCTTCCGCTCAGCCAGCTCAAGATCGACCAGTCCTTCGTGCATGAGGTGCCGCACAACGCCAACGACGCCTCCATCGTCCGCACGGTGATATCGCTGGGCCACAACCTGGGGCTGTGCGTCATTGCAGAAGGCGTGGAAACCCAGGAGCAATTCGAGTTTCTCGCGGCCAACGAATGCGAGTACTTTCAGGGATACCTGTACAGCCGGGCCTTGCCCATTGGCGATTTCAACGCCTACGTGCAGTCCAGGCCCCATCCGGCCTGATCCGCCCCATCAGGCGGGGACGCCGTCACCTGCATCGGATCGCTCTGACACACCGGCCGCCGCAAAACTGGCCATCTCGCGCAGGATGGCGCAGGCAGACTCCAACAACGGCCAGGCCAGCGCGGCGCCCGAACCCTCGCCCAGGCGCAGGCCCAGGTCCAGCAACGCCTGCACACCCAGGTGCTGCAGCATGAACTCATGGCCGCGCTCGCCCGAGCGGTGCGCAAACACGCAGCGCTGCAACACCAGTGGCTGCACCGCATGGGCCACCATGACCGCACTGGTGGCGATGAAACCGTCCACCACCACCACACGGCGCTCATGCGCGGCCTGCAGCACGGCACCCACCATGGTCGCTATTTCCAGCCCACCCATCGCGGCCAGCACGTCCAGCGGGTCCGTCACCCGCTTGTGGCGGGCCAGTACATCGCTCAGCACGGCGGCCTTGTGCTGTACGGCCTGCGCATCCAGACCCGTGCCAGCACCCGTGCACTGGGCAATGTCCAGCCCGGCCAGCCGGGACAACAGCAGCGCCGCCGCCGACGTATTGCCAATGCCCATCTCGCCCAGCAACAGGGCATTGCCCGGCAGCGCACGCACCAGTTCCTGCCCCTGTGCAATGGCCAGCCCGCACTCGGTCTTGGTCATGGCAGAGCCCTTGCAGGAATCTCCCGCGCCCCAGGCCACCTTGCGCACCTGCAGACCGGGGCGCTCCACGCCAGCAGGAAACCCCGCCAGAAAGTCATGCTGCACCCCGCAATCCACCACCGTCAATGCCAGCCCATGCTGGCGTGCCAGCACGCTCACGGCGGCACCGCCTTCGAGGAAGTTTTCCACCATCTGCCAGGTCACTTCACTGGGGAAGGCCGATACGCCATGCTTGGTCAGCCCGTGGTCGGCCGCGAACACCACCATCTGCGGCTGGTCCAGCACCGGGTCCTGCGTGCCCAGGATCTGGCCCAGCTTGAGCGCCAGGTCTTCGATGCGACCCAGCGACCCCAAGGGCTTGGTCTTGTTGTTGAGCTGGTGCTGCAAGGCCTGGGTGAGCTCGGGTTGGCTGATATCCGTCAGTTGGGGCAGGTTGATGTCCATGGCAATCTTTCAGGAAGGAGTCGAAGATGAAATCAGGGAGGCCAACACACCGGCCTCAAAGTGTCGGGAAACATAGTCGGCCAGCCCGTCAAACACGGAGTCCAGCGTCGGTGCGCGCGCGCCGAACAGCGCGTGCAGCACCGCAGGGTCTTCAAACAGGCCATGCAGGTACACACCCAGCACATTGCCCGCGCCATTGCACCAGCCTAAGGCCTCGGGCAACACAGCGCGCGCCAGATCGCCCGCAGCCGCCATGGCCGGATGCTGCAAAGTCTGCCCATGGTGAATCTCGTAGCCGGAAACCGCTACCCCAGCAAGCGCAGCCCACGGCGACAAAGAACCAAGCCCCAAGCCAGCGGGGCTCGGGCCGGGGGCCGATTTCTGCGCATTTGGCAGCATGAGGCCCCCGGCCTGGGCCCCGCTGGCGTGCGCGTTCAAAGAAACAAACCAGGTGGTCGTATGCCGAACCGTCTTGTCCTGCGCAAACGCCGTGACAAGCGGCAACAGCCCCAGCCCCGGCGCATTGCCATCGATCCCGTGGGTGTCGATCAAGGCCTCGCCCAGCATCTGCAGCCCGCCGCAGACGCCCAGCACCGCCCCACCCTGCCCCGCATGCGCGGCCACTGCGGCATCCAGCCCCTGCGCGCGTAGCCAGGCCAGATCGGCACTGGTGGCCTTGGAGCCCGGCAGGATGATCCAGTCGCTGGGCGCCAGACCTGCCAACTCCTTGGGGCTTCGCACCCACTGCAGGCGCACGCCGGGAATGTTCTTCAGCGGCTGGAACTCATCCAGGTTGCTGATGCGCGGATAGGCAATCACCGCCACCGTTTTGGTGACCCGGCCTGACGCGACGGAACGGTCGTCAAAGACGCCGTCTTCCTCCGGCAATCCGTGCTGCCACCACATCGGCAAGGTGGCCACGGTGGGGATGCCGGTCAGGTCCTGCAGCATCTGCGGTGCCGGTGCCAGCAGACCGGCGTCGCCACGGAATTTGTTGAGCACAAAGCCCTTGATCAGCTTGCGTTCCATCTCGGGCAGCAAAGCCCAGGTGCCGTAGAGGTGGGCAAAGGCGCCACCCCGGTCGATGTCGGTCACCAGCAGGCAGGCGGCATTGCAATGCAGGGCCACGCGCATGTTGACGATGTCGCTACTCGAAAGGTTGATCTCGGCAGGCGAACCGGCCCCTTCGATCACCACCACATCGTTTTCGGCGCGCAGTTCGTCCAGCGCCGCCGAAATCTGCGGCCAGACACTGGCGCTGCGCCCGCGCCAGGCCATGCGGGACAATTCCTCGCTCACCTGGCCCATCAACACGACCTGGCTGTGGGTGTCGGCCTCGGGCTTGAGCAGCAAGGGGTTCATGCGGACATCGGGAATTGCACGTGCCGCCAAGGATTGGAAATACTGCGCGCTGCCGATTTCACCCTGCCCGTTTTCGGAGGCAACGACCCGGGCGTTGTTGCTCATGTTCTGCGCCTTGAACGGCGCCACCTTCAACCCCTGGCGGGCATAGTAGCGGCACAGCGCCGTGGTCAGCCAGCTCTTGCCCGCACCGCTGGTGGTGCCCAGCACCATCACGCACCGTGCGCTCATCGCGTGTGCCCGGCGCGCCGGGCGCAAAACGTTTTCTGGAGGCTGTCACTCATACACGACCTTGTCGGAATGCCTTGGTGGGGCGCTATTGTGACCGACTGCGCGTCTGCAACATTTGACGCAGCGCATCCTGCGCCACCGGTGGCTGCACGCTCAGGCGCACATGGCCGGGCAGGCCAAAGGAAGCGGCGTCGCGCAGCTTGATGCCGGCCAGCCTCAAACGGTGCAGTTCGTCGGCCCACACGCCGGCACATGGGCCGGCGTCACCCGGCCCCCACGCCGGCTGGGCGCAGAAGAAAGGGGTATCGCTGGGCAGGCAGGTCCAGCCCAGTGCGCCCAGCATGTCCAGTTGGCGGACTTTCCAGCGGCGCAGCGTGTGCAGGCTCTCAGCGAGCCAGCCCTGCACCTCCGGCTGCGCCCAGGCCTGCAACAGCGCCACGCCGTGCGCTCCCAAGGGCCACGACGGCGCCAGGGCGTCCAGCGCCTGCACGTCCGCCGCGGCACCGACTGGCCCAATCGCGTAGGCGGCGCGGATGCCGGTCAGGCCCAGCGCCTTGTTCGGGGAAAACATCTGCCACAGGGCATCGCGTTGCGCCTTGCCCAGCGAAGGCGCACCGCTCAGCCGCAGCGGCGCATAGGCACAGTCCAGCACCACGGTGGCGGGGCCCGCTTCGGGCCAGGGGCTGTGCGCGCCGCCCAGTGGGCTGGAGGGCTCGCAGCACCACACCAGGTCCGCCTGATCCGCCAACGGAGTCAGGCCCAGGCCCCAGGCCTGCGCCGCCTGCGCGTAATCGCCATAGGCGTGCTGCGGCACGCAGACCCGCGCGCCACCGCGCCGTGCCACCCAGGCCGTGATGCGAAAAATGCATTCGCTGGCGCTGCCGGCCAGTAGGATGCGCTCGGGCTCCACGGCGTGAAAGGCGGCCAACTGCTCACGCAGCGCCGCGTAGCGCGGGTCCGGGTAGCGCGTGGCATGGGCCTGCTGCACGGCAGCCAGCGCCTGCGGACAGGGGCCACAAGCATTGCTGTTGGTCGAGAAGTCAAAGCGCGGAACGCCCAGCGCATCGGGGCCGCCATGCTGGCGGACTGGCTGGCCTGGTTGATGGGTCATGCCAGCCTCACAACTGCTATCAAAACAAGAGCTGCCTGCGCAATGGCGACGAGGGCCAGCAGCGCTTTTGATGCACAACGAATGGCGCCGGCGGTGTGCTGCGCCCGTGCCGGGCGCCCGTCGGCGTGCAGCACATAGCCGCCCGGCTTGCCCAGGCGCACGCCCAGGGCCAGGGCCATGGCGGCCATCGGCCAGCCGCTGTTGGGGGATGGGGTGCGCGCGGCCTCGGTGCGCAGCCGGGCCAGTGGCACGCCACCCGCCACCAGCGCCAGCAGCAGCGCCGTGATGCGCGCCGGCAGCCAGCCCAGCACATCGTCGGCACGCGCCGCCCATTTTCCGGCCCACAGCCAGTTGGCCCCACGGTAGACACCGGGGTAGCCCCACATGGCGTCTGCCGTATTCGCAAAGCGGAAAAGCGCCGCACCGGGCAGGCCCAGCAACACAAACCAGAACAGCGGCGCCACCACCGAGTCGTTGAGGTTTTCGGCCAGCGTCTCGATGGCGCTCTCGCGCACCTGGGTCTCGCTCAAGGTGGTCACGTTGCGGCTGACCAGCCAGCGCAGGCGTTCACGCCCGCTGTCCAGCGACACGCCCAAGGCGCACTCCACGGCCTGCACCTCGCTGCACAGCAGCGCCCAGGCCAGCATGGGCTTGAGCAGCACGCCCAGCGCCAGCGCCTGCGCCCACCAGGGCCAGGACGCCAACGCCGCTTGCAGCCACCAGGCCGCTACAAAAACCGTAGCTGCACCCGCAATCCATACGAGGGCTCCGAGCCAAAATGCCTTGTAATCCGCAGGTCCGTCGGGCTGCTGCCACGTGCGCGCCTGCAGCCCGCGCCCGGTCCAGCCCAGGTAGCGGCCCATCCACACCACAGGGTGGCAGCGCGTGGGCGGCTCGCCGAACCAGCGGTCCACGGCCAACGCCAACAGGATCGCCAGCGCCACGGGCACGTATGCCGACGCACCCGACTGGCCAAGCCACCATGGCATCGCTTCAGTCCTCAATGCCGCGTTGCGCCGGAATGCCGGCCTTGAACGCGTGCTTCACCATCTGCATCTCGGTCACGGTGTCGGCCAGTGCGATGATTTCGGGCGGGCAGCGCCGCCCGGTCAGCGCCACGTGGACGTGGCTGGGGCGGGTCTTCAGCGTGTCCAGCACATCCTCCAGCGGCAGCCAGCCGTAGATCAGTGGGTAGGTGATTTCGTCCAGCACCACCAGGAAGAATTCGCCGCTCAGAATCGCGGCCTTGGCCTTTTGCCAACCGTCGCGGGCGAGCTGGGCGCTGTGCTCCAGGTCCTGGCTCTTCCAACTGAAGCCGTCGCCCAGCCCGTCGATGGGGATGCCGATCTGCTCAAACATGCGGTGCTCGCCAAAGCGCGCCGTGGGCACCTTCATGAACTGAAAGATCTTGACGGCCTTGCCACGCCCATGCGCGCGCAGGGCCAGGCCAAACGCGGCCGTGCTCTTGCCCTTGCCGTCCCCGGTGTTGACGATGACGATGCCGCGGCGTTCGCCCTCGGGCTTGTCGTAAGGCTTGGCAATGGGTGGGAGTTCGATGTGCATAGTCATTCAAAAAGGCAACACGAGTCACAGACTCCGGGAAGGCTGGGGTGGGCGTTTTGCGCAGGTAAAGGAGGAGCCCGCAAAGCGGGCGGGGGACACGGAGCAAAACGTCCACCCCAGCCTCGCTGGCGTGCACAAAGAAAAGGACAAGGAACGCGCCCGGTAAGAGCGGCATGGATGCTCTGCTCCGTGTCCCCCGGCCTTCGGCCTCCTCCTTGACCTGCGCAGAACACCCATGCCGCTCTTACCTTGGTGTGTTGGTACACGGCAAGGCCACCCACTGCCCCTCAATGGCATGGATGGCGATGCGCTGGTCAAACACCTGGCTCAGCGCCTGGTGCGTGGCCGCATCCCCGCTAGGACCGTGGTGCAACACGCGACCACCCGCCATGACCACCATGCTGTCGGCGTGCAGGGCCATGCCAATTTCGTGCAACACGCTGACCACGGTCATGCCCTGGCTCACCAGGGCGCGCACGATGCCCATCCAGTCGGCCTGGTGCGGCGGGTCCAGATTGGCCAGCGGTTCGTCCATCAGCAGCACCCGGGCCTGCACGGCCAACGCGCGGGCCAGCAACACACGCTGGCGCTCGCCGCCGGAGAGCTGCCCCAGTGCACGGGCGCGCCAATCCCAGGCCTGGGTGGCGCGCAGCGCCAGTTCGACTGCCGCATGGTCGGCCGCGCTGGGCGAGGACAGCCAGGGCTGGTGCGGCAGGCGCCCCAGCATGGCCACATCCCACACGGTCAGGTCATCGGCACTGGATTCGTTCTGGCCCAGCCAGGCCAGTTGCTGCGCCCGTTGGCGCCCGTGCAGGGCCGCCAGCGGCTGGCCCAGCAGCGTGACCGTGCCGCTGCACGGAATGAGTCCGGCCAGGACCTTCAGCAACGTGGATTTGCCGGCGCCATTCGGGCCAACGATGCTGGTCCAGCGGCCCTGGGCCAGGGACAGGTCCACGCCGTGCAATACCTCGGCATTTCCGAGGCTAGCCCTCACGGAATGGGCGTGAAGCGCTACTGAATTCATAGCGCCCCCGTGACCGTGGCGCGCCGGTGCATCAGCCACAGCAGGTAGCCGCCGCCCAGCACGGCGGTCAGCACGCCCACCGGCAGTTCCTGCGGGGCAATGACCCAGCGCGCCAGAATGTCGGCCGCCATCAACAGGGCGCCACCCATCAGGCTGCTGAGCAGGATCAGGCGGCCATGGCTGGTCTTGACCACCGAGCGCACCAGATGCGGCGCGGCCAGGCCGACAAAGGCGACCAGCCCGGTCTGCGCCACGGCAGTTCCGGTGGCCAGCGCCAGTACAGCCACCAGACCACGGCGCAGGCGGGCCAGCGGCAGCCCTAAGCTGGCGGCGGTGGCCTCGCCCAGGGCCAGGCCGTCCAGTACCGGACTCAGGGCCCAGGCCACGACCATGCACAGCAACCAGGTGCCCAGCATGATGCTGCAGGCGCTCCAACCCACGTAGCCCGTGCTGCCCAGCATGAAGGACTGCATGGACTGCAGGAAGTCGGGCCGCGCCAGCATGATGAGTTCCTTGGCCGCGCCCAGCACCACGCCGACGATGACGCCGGCCAGCAGCAGGCGCAGCGTGTGCTGCACGCCGTTGGCCAGCGCCAGCGTCAGCAGCACGCCCGCTACGGCGCCAGCAAAGGCCCCGGCGGTAAGGCCCAGGCGCATCAGCCACTGCGTGGCAAACGGCGACACGCCAAACAGCACGAGGCTGAGCGCCACACCCAGCGAGGCACCTGAGGCGCTGCCCAGCAGATAGGGGTCGGCCAGCGGGTTGCGAAACAGCCCCTGCGCCACGGCACCGGCCAGGCCCAGCAGAGCACCGGCCACCCAGGCACCCAGCGTGCGTGGCAGGCGGATGTCCCACAGAATCTGCAGCGCCACCGGGTCGTCCATGGCGTGCAACACGCCCTCAAAACCGGTGCTGCCCACGCCCGCGCCCACGAGCACCAACACGGCTGCAATCAGCAGCAGTACGAGTGCAATGGCGCTGGCGCGCTGGTTCATCATGGCGTGCGGGCCTTGTCAGCGATGCAGCGCGCCATCAGGCGGGCACCATCGGCCATGCGTGGCCCCGGGCGCACCAGCATGTCGGCCTCGTCACGGTTGAACAGGCAGACGCGCTTCTCGCTCAGCGCGCGCATGCCGCTCCAACCGGGACGCTGCTCCATGCCGACGTAGTTGTAGTCGCCGACCATGACCAGGTCCGGGTTGGCGCGCACCACAAACTCGGGGTTGAGCTTGGGGAACGGCCCCAGGCTGGCCGGCACGATGTTCTTCACGCCCAGGCGGGTCAGCGTCTCGCCGATGAAGGACGATTCACCGGCGGCATAGGGGCCGTTGTTGACCTCGAAATACACGCGGGTGCTGCGCGCCGCCGGGGGCAGCGACTGGGCCGCCGCCGACACACCGGCGTCGATCACCCGCCAGACGCGCTGGGCATCGTCCACACCCAGCAGGGCACCGACCTTCTCCAGCACACGGCGCACGTCGGCATGGGTCTTGGGTTCCAGCGCCACCACCTTGATACCCAGCGCCTGCAGCCGCTCACCACCGCGTGAGCTGATGGCCATCAGCACCACGTCGGGTTTGAGGGCGACCACCGCCTCGATGCTGGGGTCCAGCCCGCCGCCCACCTGGGGCAAGGCGCGCGCGCTGGCCGGAAAATTGGAATAGCGGTCCACACCGACCAGCCGCTGGCACTGGTCCAGCGCGCACACCATCTCGGTCAGCGAGGGCAACAGGCTGACGATGCGCTGCGGCGGTGCGGCCAGCGTGACGGTGACGCCACGGTCGTCGGTCACCTGCAAGGCGTGGGCCATGCCAGTGAACATCAATGCAACGATGAAAGTTAGCGCTGCCAGAAGGCGTGGCCTCGGGGCGTTGTGCTCCGTGTCCCCCGCCCGCTTTGCGGGCTCCTCCTTTACCTGCGCAAAACGCCCCGAGGCCACGCCTTCTGGCCGGTTCGGTTGCTTGCCAAGGCCGCTGAGTTGGATCTTTTTCATGGCGGCTCTTTCAAGGTTAAAGGCAGCCCGGCTGCCATCAGGGTGACGCGCTGGCACACGGACGCTACGTCCTGATTCAGGCGACCCAGGGCATCCACAAAGGCACGCACCTCAGCACCTAGCGGAATCACACCCAGTCCAATTTCATTCCCAACCAAAACGATGGGGCCTGGCGCAGCGGAAATTGCTCCTAAAAGCATAGCTGTCTGCGCCCGTTCCACGGGGGCTAGGAGGCTAGACGGCAGGGCGTTTTGCGCAGGTAAAGGAGGAGCCTGCGTAGCAGGCGGGGGACACGGAGCAAAACGCCCTGCCGTCTGGCCTCCGGGGCATTCAGCGGACTCCACTTCCATGGGCATGCGCAGATTGGTAAGCCACAGCGTCAGACAATCCACCACCACCAGGGTATTCGGCCGGCTGTACTGAACAATCGCCTTGGCCAGGGCCAGCGGTTCCTCCACCGTCTCCATGCCCGGCACGCGCTCGGCGCGGTCCGCCTGGTGGCGGGCGATGCGTTCACGCATCTCCTCATCCCACGGCTGCGCGGTGGCGATCAGTACGGCGCGGTGGTCGGGGAAAGCGGCCAGCCATTGGCGCGCCAGCATCTCGGCACGGTGCGACTTGCCGCTCTTCTGGCCGCCCAGAATGAATTCACTGCGCGCAACGGTCAGGTTCATTGCTGGACGCTCCAGTCCATGATGATGCGGTGCAACTGCTCCACGCCATCGGTCAGCGCGGCGGGGCCGGGCTGCAGGATGTCGCAGGATTTGATCTCGAACAACTGGCCGTTCTTCACGGCGTTGACGTTCTCCCAGCCGGCTCGGGCCGCCACCTTCTCCGGGCGAAACTTTTTGCCGCACCATGAGCCGATGATGATGTCGGGGTTGCGGCGCACGATCTCGGCACCATCGGCAATGATGCGGTTCTTGCCCATGGACTCGGTGGCCAACTCCGGGAAACAGTCGTCCCCACCGGCAATGCCCACCAGCTCGGACACCCAGCGGATGGCGCTGATGTGGGGCTCGTCCCACTCTTCAAAAAACACACGGGGCCGGCGCGGCAAACGGGCAGCCGCGGCCTGGATGACCTGCAGGCGCGCCTGCATGGCATCCATCAAACCGGCCGCGCGTTCGCCCTGCCCCACCATGGCCGCCACCTGGTACAGCATGGAAAAAATTTCCGCCACGCTGCGCTGGTTGAACACGGTCACTTGCACGCCCTTGCGGATCAGCTCGGCCGCAATATCGGCCTGCAAATCGGAGAAGCCGAACACGCAGTCCGGCCGCAGCGCCAGGATCTTGTCGATCTTGGCGCTCAGGTAGGCACTGACGCGCGGCTTCTCGGCACGCGCCTGGGGCGGGCGCACGGTGTAGCCCGATATGCCCACGATGCGCTCGGACTGCCCGAGCCGGTAGAGCCACTCGGTGGTCTCTTCCGTCAGGCAGACGATGCGTCGGGGGCCGTCGGGCTTGAACACTGCTTACATCGCCCAGTTCATGGACACAAACAGGTTGCGTCCGGGGGTGGAGAAGCCATTGGCCAACTGGTATTGCGCGTCGGTCAGGTTGTTGATGCGCGCCAGCAGCGACACATTCTTCTGCAGCTTCCAGTTCGCGCCGACGTTGAGCAGGGTGTAGCCCGGCAGCAGGTCGCGGCCGCTGAAGGACAGGTTGTTGTCTTCGCGGTCGCCGGAGATGCGCAACTCGCCAAACACGCTGACGTCACCCAGGCGCTGGCTGATGCGGGCGTTGAGCAGGTTGCGCGCCACGCGCACCAGGCGCAGGTCGTTCTGCGAGGCGGTTGTGGAGTAGGAGCGCGGATCGGCGTAGTCGTACGACAGGCTGTAGCTGGTGTCACCCGACTGCATATCGGCCGTCAGCGTGATGCCACGCAGCACCGCCAGCGAGCTTTGCACGTTGGTGGTCGGCACGATGAAGCCCTGGATGTCGTTGTTGTAGGCCACGGCACCCAATGCCAGGCTGCCGGCGTGGTACTTCAGACCCAGCTCGGTGGCGCGGTTGCGCTGCGGCTGCAGCGCCGGGTTGCCAAAGCCGGGGTAGTACAACTGGTTGAAGGTCGGTGCCTGGAAGCTGGTGCCCACGCTGGCCACGGCACGCAGGGCGCCGGTGATGCGATAGCCACCGGACAGCGACCAGTTGTTGAAGTTGCCGAACTGCGAGTTGTCGTCGTTGCGCGCCACCACCAGCGCGTTCCACGCCGCACGGTTGAACGCGTAGGACGCCAGTGCGCTGCGCACGTCGCGGCTGGTCACCGTGTATGCGGTGCTGCTGTCCACCGTTTCGTTGCGGTTCTCCAGCACCACGGACAGCACGTCCTTGTCCAGCGTGATGTCGTTCTGCCAGGTGAGCTGACGCCGGTTGGTGTTGAACTGGGTCGTGCCGCCATTGGCTCCGTCGGTGGTGCGGAAATAGTCGCCCAGCGATTGCTCGTTGCTGGTGCCCGCAGTCAGGACGGAATGCCATTGCGGCAGCCACTGCGCATCCCACTGCGCCGTGGCGTGGCTCAGGCCGGTCTTGCCACGGGCGTCGGACGTCAGGCGGTTCAGGCCCAGCGGATTGGGAAAGGGCGTGGAATCCAGCCGGTAGTCGGTATCGCTGCGCAAGAGGCTCAGGCGCAGTGCATGTTCGCGGCTGATCTGTGCCGTCAGGCGGAGATCGGCGCTGCCCGCGTCGAAACCATCATCATCGGCGTTGTAGCTGCCAGAGGCCGGGTTGACGATGGCGCTGATACCCGACGCCTTTTCGCGCGAAACGCCCAGGCTGTAGCCAATGGCACCGCCGGTACCGCTCACATGCGCACTGGCCTGCTGCTGGCCATCGGTGCCGGCGCCCACGCTGGCGCCCAGCTCCAGCGCCTGGGTCGGTGCGCGGGTAAAGATCTGGATCACACCGCCGACGGCGTCGGGGCCGTACAGCGCAGAGGCCGCGCCGCGCAGGATTTCGATGCGCTCGATGCGCTCCAGTGGCAGGTTCTCCATCGAGGCGCCGCCCGAGGTGGCAGAGCCGACACGCACGCCGTCAACCAGTACCAGGGTCTGCGATGTCACTGCGCCGCGCAGGAAGACACCGGTGTTGGAGCGGTAGCTGCCGCTGGAGACGATCTGCACACCGGCCTGTTGGGCCAGCAGGTCGCGGATCGAGGACTGGCCGGCCAGTTCGATCTGGGCCCGGTCGATGATGGACACATCGCCAATGACATCGGTCACCGGTGTGGCGACGCGGGAGGCAGTTACCACCTGCTCCTTGAGTTGCAATTGGGCATGGGCGGACAGCGCCGTGCCCAGCGCCAGAGACAGCGTGGCAAAGCGCGCACGTGAAGTGCAGTTTTTCATAAAGGGGAACCATCAACATATTTGCCCTCACCGTCTTCCCCGACAGCGCATGGGCGTAACGGTTGCACGACCAGCGTGCAACCACCGTGTTGGCCGGTATCCGGGCTGGTGGAGCAACTTCCATCGCCTTCCCAGACGCGTGTTCAAGACGTCCAGTGGCTGTTGATGGAAGCGGAATCGTGTGATTCGTCCACTTACCGTTGCGGGGGCAGCGCAGGTTAGGTTTGCCGTGGGTGGCTCGCCCTCCTGCTTCCCGTTGAACTGCTGCGTGTGAACCACGCCGCGAGAACCAACGCGCGAATTCTACGGCAGTTTGCTTTACGTAACCCTACAATGGACGGTCTATGGCGAACCAGAACCTCATCGACCAAATTGCCGAGCGTACAGAGCGCCTGCTGGTGCGTTACGGCGAGCTGCAACGCACCAATGTGCTCCTGACCGAACAGGTGGATGCCCTGACCCAGGAGCGCGATGCCCTCAAGTCCCGCCTGAACGCGGCCCGCGCCCGGGTCGATGCCTTGCTGGACCGATTGCCCGAACCCGATGCGGCAGCCGTGCACAAAGACCCATCATGAAACAGCTTGAAGTTCAAATCATGGGGCAAACCTACCTGCTGGGTTGCCCGGAAGGCGGGGATGCCCGCCTGCTCGAAGCAGTGGAACGTGTGGACACAGCCATGTGCAAGATCCGCGATGCCGGCAAGGTCCGCGCACGTGATCGCATTGCGGTGTTGGCGGCCCTGAACCTGGCTTTCGATGTGCCAGAGCGCGCACCGGCCACGCCCAGCGCGCCTGCCGCGTCGACCGATGATGTGGCCGCCAGTCTGTCCCCCGACTCCAATGTGCTGCTGGTCTCCCTGCTGGAGCGCCTGGACGAGGCTCTTGGCGAAGACGGACGGTTGTTGTAGCCCGCGCTCGCCATGGCGTGGGTTGCCTCCCTAGAAGCTCTACAATCCATTCGTCTGCAGCGCCGCCGGGCTTTATATTTCCTTGAACCAATGCTCATAGAGCCCGGGCTTGGAACATTGCCCTGCTAGCGTGATCATCTCGCGTTAGATGAACCCAAAGCTTGCGCTGACCTCGCCCACCTGAACCCCGGTTCAGGATGCCGGTCCGGTGGCTCCTGCAGACACCTTATTCCCCCCCCTCTCCTCTCCCCACCGCCGATGCTGGACCCCCTTCTGATCATTGAATTGGCCGCCCTCGGCCTGGCCACCGGTTTTCTTGCGGGCCTGCTGGGCATTGGCGGGGGCATGCTGATCGGCCCCTTCATGACCATCATCCTGTCCGGGGTGGGCGTACCGGCGGACCTGGCGGTCAAGATGGCCATTGCCACGTCCATGGCCACCATCATGTTCACCTCGATCTCCAGCGTGCGCGCCCACCACCAGCGCGGCGCCGTGCGCTGGGACATCGTCAAGGGCCTGGCGCCAGGCATCGTGATCGGTGGCGCCATTGCCAGTGCCGGCGTGTTTGCCCTGCTCAAGGGCACGGTCCTGGCCATTTTCTTTGCGGCCTTCGTGGGCTTCTCCGCCACGCAGATGTTCCTGGACAAGAAGCCCAAGCCCAGCCGGCAGATGCCCGGCACCGGAGGACAGATCGCTGCCGGCAGTGTGATCGGATTCCTCTCGGGTCTGGTAGGCGCCGGAGGCGGTTTCATCAGCGTGCCCTTCATGGTGGCACACAACATCTCCATCATCAGCGCCGTAGCCACCAGCGCGGCGCTGGGCTTTCCGATTGCACTGGCCAACACCGTGGGCTACGTGTTCAGCGGTGCCGGCTTGCCCGGCCTGCCCGCCCATTCACTGGGCTATGTGTGGCTGCCGGCCCTTGGCGTGATTGCATGCTGCAGCGTACTGACGGCGCCATTGGGTGCCAAGACGGCCCACCGGCTGCCGGTGGCCAAGCTGAAGAAGGTGTTTGCGCTGATTCTGTACTGCCTGGCCAGCTACATGCTCTGGAAGGGCCTGCACGGCTAGACACGCGTCAGGCCGGGCCAGCGGGCAACCTGGTGCGCAGGTTTTCAAACTCCGCAGCCGGCAGGCCGGGCGCGCAGAGGAAACCCTGGTAAGCGCCGCAATGCAGACTCTGCAGGTAGTCACGCTGCTCTACGGTTTCCACGCCTTCGGCCACCACCGTCAGCTTCAGGGCACTGGCCATTGCGATGGTCGCGCCCACGATCGCACGGTCGCCCTCGTCCGCGGGCAGACCCATGACGAAGGCGCGGTCGATCTTGAGCTTGGAAATCGGAAATTTCTTCAGGTACGCCAGGCTGGAGTAGCCGGTGCCAAAGTCATCAATGGCCAGACTCACGCCCAGGGCCGACAGCGCGTGCAGGCGGGCCAGGGTTTCGCTGACATCGCGGATGAGGATGGACTCGGTCAGCTCCAGTTCCAGCAAGGCCGGGTCCAATCCCGCTGAATGGATGGCCGCCGCCACCCGTTCCACAAAATCGCTTTGCTGGAACTGCAGGGCCGAAACGTTGACGGAGACGACCACGGGCTGCCCCGCCTGCTGCCACACCAGCGCCTGTCGCACCGCTTCCTCCAGCACCCAATTGCCAATGGTGACGATGAAGCCGGATTCTTCGGCCAGCGGGATGAAGGTGGCCGGCGACACATTGCCCAGATCGGAATCGGTCCAGCGGATGAGTGCCTCCACGCCCAGCAGGCGCCCGCCGTCCAGCGCGATCTGCGGCTGGTAGTACAGGCGGAACAGCCCCTGGTCCATGGCCTGGCGCATGGCATGGTCCATCTTGACCCTTGAGAGCAGGTCCACGTTCATCTGCGGCTGGTAGAAGCGGAAGTTGCCACGGCCGCGTTCCTTGACGCGGAACATGGCGGTATCGGCACACTGGATCAGCGTGTCCAGGTTGCGTCCGTCCTCCGGGTACATGGCCACGCCAATGCTGCAGCCCAGCGAGAAGTTGACGGCATCCACCATGAAGGGTTGGGACAGCTTGTCCAGGATGCGCCGGGCCACAATCTCGGCACCGAAGGCGTCGGCCTCCTGCAAAAAGGCAATGAATTCATCACCGCCGACGCGGCACAGCGTGTCCACCTCGCGCAGCGTCTGCTGGATGCGTGCCGATGCCTCGATCAGGGCCTGGTCGCCAAAGGAATGGCCCAGGGAATCGTTGATGTTCTTGAAACGGTCCAGGTCGATGAACAAGACGGCGAAGGTGGCTCCGGTGCGCTGAGCGGTACGCAGGGCCACGGCCACGCGCTGACCCAGCAGCAAGCGGTTGGGCAGACCGGTCAGCACGTCGGTGTAGGCCAGGGTCTCGATGCGCTTTTGCGCGTCCAGTCGTTCGGTCAGATCGCGAAAGGAATACACGCGCCCGACCACCCGGCTGCGACTCGTCTGGGGCAGCGTCACCCGCTCCAGCATGCGCCCGGAACGCAGCAGGATCACGTCGGTGCGCTCCACATCCGGGTCGTTGGCAATGCTCTGCAGGTGCGCTCGGTAGCCGGCTTCGTCCTGCACGCAGGTCCCCAGATGGGCAAAGAGGGCGCCGCCGCCATCGTCCATGGGCAAATCGGGCGGAACGTTCCACAACTCGACAAAACGGCGGTTGCAATGGCGCACGGCACCCTCGGTATTGACCACCAGGATGCCGTCCCCCGTGGACTCCAGCGTGGCGCGCAACTCGGCCATGCGGTCCTCCAGTTGCTCCTCGGCCTGACGCTGCTGGCGCAGGTCGCGCACGCCAACCAGGAACACGGGGAAGTCCGCACTCAGCCAGACGCGGCTGACCTTGCGCTCAACCGGAATGGCCATGCCATCCATGCTGCGCAAGCGCGATTCGGACAGGATGTTGTCGGCCAGCCCGGCTGCCACGTCCTCCCAGAAGAACAGGTCCTCGGGCGAATTGGTGAGCTCCACGACCGGCTTGCCGACAAAATCGGCACGCCCAATGCCCACCAGCGATGCCAGCACCTGGTTGCAGGCGATGATGCGCAGCGTCTTGGGGTCCACCAGGCAGACCGCCTCGATCATTGCATCCAGAACGGGCCCGCATTCCGCGGGTGTCATGCAAGGCCCCCCATTTGGGAGTCACTGACCCGTTCGAAGAAGTAGCTGACCCGCTGTCGTGGCGCCAGAAAGTCCAGTGCGTCGGCCGGCAGGGCCGCCGGCTTGAGGCTGCGGCGTATGCCGATGTTGGGCATCTGCTCCAGGTCCAGGATCAGGGCATCGTGCTTGGAAATGCCGGGGTCATGGACGATGACGCGAGGCTTGAGCGGCCGCGCCGAGTTGACCGAGACCACCATGCCATAACGCTCATCCATGAGCTGTACCACCGAGCCGGGAGGGTACACACCCATCATGCGGATGAAGGCGCTCAGGGCCACGGAATCGAACCGGGTCTTGAGCTGCGCAAAGATCAGGGACAGGGATTCATGCGGCGTCATCGCCGCCGCCGTGCGGCTGGGATTGCACAGGTTGTCGTAGCGGTTCACAAGCGCCAGGATGCGCGCGGCCGGGGTCATGGATTCGCCCTTGACGCGCATCGGGAAACCGCTGCCGTCGGTCAACTCATGGTGTTGGGCAATCGCCAGCAGCGCGGCCTTGGACAGATCCATGGATCTGGCGGCCTGCACGCTCATCGCCACATGCTCCTGGTACAGCTTGTATTCAGCGGTCGAGAAATTGTCTTCCAGCCACCGAACCCGATCAGGCAACTGCATCTTGCCTACGTCATGCAGGAAGGCCGCCATGCCCAGATCAACCAGTTCGCCTTGATTCAGGCCCATGGCCTTGCCCAGCAGCAGCGACACAATGGTCACGTTGACGGGGTGCATGGAGGACTTGTCGCCAGCGGCCTCGGACAACAGACGGATGGCCGACTCGCCCTCGGCCAGCATCTCGCCAACAAAACCGCTGACCATGGTCTGGCAATGCTCTGCCGCTTCCTTGGGGTGGGACGGAATGAGTTCCAGGGTCTTGCGGTACTCGCGCACGGCTTCACCAAAGCGGCGCTCGCATACGACCAGGCTGCGTTGCTGAGCGGCCAACTGCTCCGCGCGCTCCAAACGTGCGGCCGCATCCCGCTGGGCCGCAGCAGAACGCGCGGCCGCAGCGGCGGCCTGCTCAGGTGTCAACGCGGGGGGGGCTTGCGGGTCGGGATCGCTCTTGGCCCAGTTCACGCGAACCGACGCCTGCCCCAGGCCGCGAATGGTGTCAATCTGCTTGCTGGAGGACAGCTTGAAACTGCCAACCGGGAAGGGATGCGACAACCACCCCACATCCAGCTCCACAAACATGCCGACCCGCAGGGCCTTCACATCCACCAGTTCGACGCCTTCGTCTTTGCTATTCAAGGGGGCTTCCTCTTTGAGTCTTCAGCAAACCGGCGTCCCAGCCGCGAGCGCTTCCCAATCCATTATTACCAAACTCTCTATGGCAACCGCGGTTGCCACCCGTTCACACACCTTGCAGCGCCCCGGTCACACAAAAAAACCACACTTCTGTACCACGTGGCAAACGCCACAGGGCGAAAGCATACCCCAGCTTCATGACCGAATAGTCAAGTTTTCCAGCAAGACGCGTGCCCATCGGAGCCCGGCGTACTGCGGGCACAAAAAAACCCGCCGAAGCGGGTTTTCCGGAGCACGGACAAGCCGTCTGCCACGGGCATCAACCCATGTGCAGGCCACCATTGACCGCGAATTCCGCACCAGTGGTGTAGCCACCCTCATCGGACGCCAGCCAGGCGATGATGGAGGCAATTTCACCCGGCTCGCCCAGACGCTTGACCGGAACGGTGGCAATGATCTTGTCCAGCACTTCCTGGCGGATGGCCTTGACCATGTCGGTGCCGATGTAACCAGGGCTGACCGTGTTCACGGTCACGCCCTTGGTGGCCAGTTCCTGAGCCAGGGCCATGGAGAAGCCATGCATGCCGGCCTTGGCGGCCGAGTAGTTGGTCTGGCCCGCCTGACCCTTGGCACCGTTCACGCTGGAGATGTTGATGATGCGGCCCCAGCCCTTTTCCACCATGTCACCCACCACCTGCTTGGTGACGTTGAACATGGAGGTCAGGTTGGTGCCGATCACGGCATCCCAATCTTCCTTGGTCATCTTCAGGAACATGCGGTCCTTGGTGATGCCGGCGTTGTTCACCAGCACATCGATGGAGCCGTGATCGGCCTTGGCCTTGCTGAAGGCATCCACGGTGGATTCCCAGTCACCGACATTGCCGACCGACGCGTAGAAGGTGAAACCCAGTGCAGCCTGCTCGGCCAGCCACTTGGCATGGTCGCGCGTGGGGCCGCAGCCGGCGATGACCTTGAAACCTTCCTTGTACAGGCGCTGGCAAATGGCGGTACCGATGCCACCCATGCCACCGGTTACGTAGGCTACTTTTTGACTCATTTTTGACTCCTCGTTAAAACCACTCACTACAAAAACAATAGCTGCCAGCGCACTATTGACGAGGGCTGGCGGCCCATTTACCCTCTATCGCTCAATCGTCAGGGCGACGCCCATGCCACCACCGATGCACAGCGAGGCGATGCCCTTCTTGGCGTTGCGGCGCTGCATTTCATGCAGCAACGTCACCAGAATGCGGCAGCCGGACGCGCCGATGGGGTGGCCGATGGCAATGGCGCCACCGTTGACGTTGACCTTGCTCGTGTCCCAGCCCATTTCGTTGTTGACGGCGCAGGCCTGGGCGGCAAAGGCCTCGTTGATTTCCAGCAGGTCCAGGTCCTGGGCCTTCCAGCCGGCACGCTCCAGCGCCCTGCGCGAAGCCGACACCGGGCCCATGCCCATGATCGCCGGGTCGAGGCCGCTGGTGGCAAAGCTGGCAATGCGGCCCAGCGGTGTCAGGCCCAGCGCAGCAGCCTTCTTGGCCGTCATCACCATCACGGCGGCGGCACCGTCGTTGATGCCGGAGGCATTGCCGGCGGTCACGCCACCGGCCTTGTCGAATGCGGGACGCAGGCCAGCCAGGGCCTCGGCGTTGGACTTGCGGTTGATGAATTCGTCCGCGGCAAAGATCAGCGGGTCGCCCTTCTTCTGCGCGATGCTGACGGGCACGATTTCATCGACGAACTTGCCGGCGTCCTGTGCGGCGGCAGCCTTCTGCTGGCTCGCCAGGGCCAGGGCGTCCTGCATCTCGCGGGTGATGCCGTATTGCTTGGCCACGTTCTCGGCGGTGATGCCCATGTGGTACTGGTTGTAGACGTCCCACAGGCCGTCGACGATCATCGAATCGATCATCTTCCAGTCGCCCATGCGCTGGCCGTCGCGGCTGCCCAGCAGCACGTGCGGGCTGGCGCTCATGTTTTCCTGACCACCGGCGATGACGATCTCGCTGTCGCCATAGGCCACGGCCTGGGCCGCCAGCATCACGGCCTTCAGGCCCGAGCCGCACACGGCGTTGATGGTAAGGGCCGGCGCTTCCTTGGCGATGCCGCTCTTGAGCAGCGTCTGGCGGGCCGGGTTCTGGCCCTGACCGGCGGCCAGCACCTGGCCCATGATGACTTCGCCGATCTGGTCGGCGGCCACGCCGGTGCGCGCCAGCAGGCTCTTGATGACGGTGGCGCCCAGCTCGGGGGCCGATGTCTTGGCCAGGGTGCCGCCGAACTTGCCCACGGCAGTGCGGGCGGCGGAAACGATGACGATGTCTTCCATGGTGTTGTCCTTCTTTTCTTCAGTGATTGATTGGAATCAGGCCTTGGCCTTTACGTAGCTTCCGGGGGCCGGCTGCGTGGCCTTGTACTTGCCCTTGCCATAGGCCTTGGGCGCAGCAATCTGCTTGCCCGCGTGGCCCTTGAGCCAGGTGGACCAGTCCGTCCACCAACTGCCCGGATGTTCTGTGGCGCCGGCCAGCCATTCGGCGTGCGTCTTGGGCAACTTGCCATCGGCACGGATCCAGTGGCTGCGCTTGCCCTTGGCCGGTGGGTTGATCACGCCTGCGATGTGGCCGGAGGCGCCCATGACGAAGCGCTTCTTGCCCGGCAGCACCTGCGTGGAGGCATAGGCGCCGCCGATGGGGACGATGTGGTCCTCGCGCGAGCCGTAGATGTAGACGGGCAGGTTCACCTTGTTCAGGTCGATCTTGACGCCGCAGGTGGTGGCCTTGCCGGGCTTGACCAGGTTGTTTTCCAGGTAGGTATTGCGCAGGTACCAGGCATACCAGGGGCCGGGCAGGTTGGTGCTGTCGGAGTTCCAGTACAGCAGGTCGAACGGCGGCGGTGTCTCGCCCTTGAGGTAGTTGCCCACCACATAGTTCCACACCAGGTCGTTGGGTCGCAGGAAGCTGAAGGTGCTTGCTAGGTCCTGCCCCTTCATCAGGCCACCCTCGCTCAACTCGGCCTCACGGAACTTGACAAAGGCCTCGTCGATGAACACGTCCAGAATGCCGGTGTCGGTGAAGTCCAGGAAGCTGGTCAGGAAGGTGGCACTGGCGACCGGCTTCTCGCCACGCGCTGCCAGCACCGCCAGGGCCGTGCCCAACATGGTGCCGCCCACGCAGAAGCCCAATGCGTTGATGGTGGGTGACCCGGAAATCTCCTGCGTGACGGTGATCGCCTTGATCACGGCGTCTTCGATGTAGTCGTCCCACGTGGCCTTGGCCAGCGAGGCATCGGGGTTGCGCCAGCTCACGACGAAGGTGCGGTGCCCCTGCTCCACGGCATAGCGCACCAGCGAGTTCTCGGGCTGCAGGTCCAGGATGTAGAACTTGTTGATGCATGGTGGCACCAACAGGAACGGCTTCTCGTAGACCTTGGCTGTCAGCGGCTTGTATTCGATCAGCTGAAAGTAGGCGTTCTCGAAGACGACGGCACCTTCGGTGGTGGCGACGTTCTTGCCCACCTCGAACAGGCTCTCGTCGGTCATGGAGACATGGCCCTGGCGCAGGTCATGCACCAGATTCTGGATGCCTTTGGCGATGCTCTCGCCCTGGGTATCCAGCGCCTTCTTCTGCGCCTCGGCATTGAAGGCCATGAAGTTGCTGGGTGCGGCGGCGGCCATCCACTGTTCGACGGCAAAGCGCACGCGATTGCGGGTCTTGTCATCGGCATCCACGGCTTCGGCCAAGCCCATCATGGTGCGGGCATTGAGGAGATAAACCGCAGCCGAATATGCGGCCACCGGGTTGCTGGCCCAGGCCTCGCCGGCGAAGCGCTTGTCACCCGTGGGGGCTGGTGTTGTCAGGCCATGGCTGAACAGGCCCATCGCATCCTGCAGATACTGCTGCTGCAGGGCCTGCAGCTTGTCTGGCGCAAAATGGATCTCGGGTTGCTTGACGCCAGTTCCGGCAAGACCGGCTCCCAATGCACCAAGGTCCATGCCCTGGAACGACTGCACGGCCTTGGACCAGCTTTCGGTCATGGATTGCTGAAACTGTTCTGCGGCCTGGGTCCAGAATTCAGGAGCGTTTTGCGTCACACTGTCACCTCTGTTTCATTTATCTTTACGCAAGCCGTAGTATGTCAGCATACGCCCTACGCTTCGCTGACATGTGGAAAATACGCGTTAGTACCTATGTATATCGTTCCCATTGCCTGGCTGTACGTGGCCGTCATGATGAGCGTGGCCGAGGCCAGCGCCAGCAACGGCAGCATTCTGGGCGCCATCATCACATTTCTGCTGTACGGCCTGCTGCCCGTGGGGCTGATCCTGTACTTCATGGGTGCGCCGGGGCGCAGGCGCGCCATCCGCGCGCGCGAAGCGGCCGAGCTGCAGGCCCTACGCCAACCAGATGCAGGCGGCCAGGCGACCACTGACGCCGTGGTCACGCCGGTGCGAAAAGAACCGTAGCGGATTGCCCACCGTGCACCACGGTGCGCTGCCATCGTTGCCAAACACACACGGGACCCCCGCAGTCAGCAAACGCTGACGCGCCAGCGCCGGCAGGTCCGCACACCACTTGCCGCCCGCCGATGGGCGAAAGCAGTCACGGGCGTCGGGCAGGCAGGCAGTGAACGCGGCCAACACTTCCGGCCCTACTTCAAACGCGTCCGGCCCGATGCACGGCCCCAGCCACGCTATCAATTCAGGAGCTGCCTGCGCAGTATCCACGAGGGCTGCACGCCTGATATGCCCAACAACCTGCTCCACCACACCGATGCCTCCTTCGCCGGCCAGCCCACGCCAGCCCGCATGCACGGCCGCCACCTGGGTGCCCCGCGCATCGCACAGCAGAATGGGCAGGCAGTCCGCCACCATCATGGTGCAGGCCAGCCCGCGCGCCATGGTGTGGGCGCCATCGGCCTGCGCACCATCGGGCGTGTCGGCGTTGAGCTGCAGTACATCGGTGCCATGGACCTGGTTCAGGAACACCGGTCGGGCCGCCAGGGTCTGCTGCAGGATGGCGCGATTGCGCTGCACGTGTACCGGGTCATCCCCCACGTGGACACCCAGGTTCAGGCGGGCATACGGCCCGACCGAGACGCCGCCTGCGCGCGTGGTGCACAGGGCGCGCACATTCGGCGGCGCGGGCCAGTCGGGGATCAGGCAATCGACCGGATCAAACGTGGAGCAAGTCATCCGTTCAAGGATACCGCAGCCCCCAAGCGGGCGCGTTTCATCATGGGCGGCCCGGCGCTGATACGCCACTCCCGTTACCATTCATCCCACACACCAAAACACCAACCGGAGCCAGACCATGATTCTCGAACTCGCCGACATCCGCATCCACCCCGGCCAGAACGCCGCCTTTGAAGAAGCCATCCAGCGCGGACTGGCCACGGTCATCGGCAGCACCAAGGGCTTTCAGGGCTACAAGGTCAACCGGGGCATCGAGAGCCCCGAGCGCTACGTTCTGCAAATCTTCTGGGACACGCTGGAGGACCACACCGTGGGTTTCCGCCAGTCCGACGCCTTCACGCAGTGGCGCGCCATCGTCGGCCCCTTCTTCGCCGGCCCGCCGACCGTGGAGCACTTTGAACTGGTGACCAAGTCCGCCTGAACACGTGCCACCCGAAGGAGTCCCAGACCATGTCGTCCTACGTCTTCCCCCCCGCCCCACCAGTGAGCCTGCCCGTGGTGGGCCGCGCCGAGCGCTTCCCGGTGCATCGCATCTACTGCGTGGGCCGCAACTATGTTGACCATGCGCTGGAAATGGGCGGCACCGGCCGCGAGGCGCCGTTCTTCTTCATGAAGCCGGCCGACGCCGTGTTGCTGGCCGAACCCGGCCAGACCGCCCTCATGCCCTACCCCAGCCTGACCAGCAACCTGCACCACGAGATCGAGCTGGTGGTGGCCATCGGCAAGGGTGGCAGCAACATTCTGGCTGCCGATGCCGCCCAGCACATCTTTGGCTACGCCGTGGGCCTGGACATGACCCGGCGCGACCTGCAGAACGACATGAAAAAGCAAGGCCGTCCGTGGTCCATCGGCAAGGGCTTCGACCACTCCGCGCCCATCGGCCCCGTCACGCCGGCCGAACAGGTGCCGGGCATCCACAACGCCGCCATCAGCCTGCAGGTCAACGGAGCGGACCGCCAGCGCAGCAACATCGCCAAACTGATCTGGAACGTGGCCGAAACCATTGAGCAACTCTCCGCCGCCTGGGCGCTGCAACCCGGTGACCTGATCTACACCGGAACCCCCGAGGGCGTGAACGCCGTGGTGCGCGATGACGTGCTGGTCGGCCATGTGGATGGGCTACAAGACATCCAGGTCCGCATCGCATGAGCCATTCGCCAGACAAACACCCCACGTCGGCCTATACCGCACTAACTACCGGCAACTACCAGTCCAGCGTCCTCACCCGCGGCCCCTGGCACCCCGACCACCAGCACGCCGGCCCGCCCATTGCCCTGGTGTGCCGCGCGGTGGAAGCCGCTGCACGCGAACACGGCCTGACCCATATTTCGCGGCTGACCGCCAATCTGCTGCGCCCCGTGCCGATCCAGGAGCTTTCGATCACCGTGACGCCCGTCTACGTGGGCCGCAACGCCGGCCACTTTGCCGTGCAGTTGGTGGCCGAGGGCAAGGAAGTGGGCGTATTCACGGCCCTGGCCCAGCGGGAAAGCGACTTCGTGGTGCCCGATGGCATTCCCGGCCATCCCCTGCCCGCGCTGGCCGTGCCGCCGTCGGATGCCAAGCCGGCCTACTTCCCCTTCCATGGCCGCCACGTGGGCTATTCCGACCTGATGGAGACGCGCACCGCCCGGGGCGAAATCTTCAACGGCCCCTGTGCCATCTGGTTTCGCATGCGCCACCCGCTGGTGGAGGGCGAGACGCCCAGCGCCTACCAGCGTGTGGCCGTGGCAGCGGATTCGGGCAATGGCATCAGCGCCGTGCTGGACTACCAGCGCTACAGCTTCGTCAACTCCGACCTCACCATCAACCTGCTGCGCCAGCCACAGGGCGAATGGATCGCACTGGAGGCCCGTACCAGCCTGGGCGCCAATGGCTGCGGCCTGGCAGAGTCGGCGCTGTACGACGAGCTGGGCCTGATCGGGCGCTCCACCCAAAGCCTGGTGGTGCGCGCGCGCTAACATTGCCACCATGCATCGCAGCCCCATCAAATATTGCAAAGAGTGCGGCAACGCCGTGGTCTACCGCCTGCCTGACGACGGCGACACCAAGGAACGTGCCGTCTGCACGCAGTGCAACACCATCCATTACGAGAACCCGCTGAACGTGGTTGGCACGGTGCCCCATTGGGGCGACAAGGTGCTGCTGTGCAAGCGCAACATCGAGCCGCGCTGGGGCAAGTGGACGCTACCCGCGGGCTTCATGGAGCTGGGCGAAACCACGGCCGAGGGCGCGGCGCGCGAGACCGACGAGGAAGCCGGTGCCCAGTTCGAACTGCAGGGCCTGTTCAGCCTGCTCAACGTAACCCGCGTCGGCCAGGTGCATCTGTTCTACCGGGCCAAACTCCTCAGCGAACACTTCGCGCCGGGCATCGAGACCATTGAGGCCCGCCTCTTTGCCGAAGATGAAATCCCCTGGGACGAAATCGCTTTCCGTACTGTCAAGGAAACGCTGGAACGCTACTTTGCCGACCGGCGCAGCGGCCACTACGGGTTGCACGTGGTCGACATCGTCTGACCGCCGCACCCGCCTGCCCCATGTCTACCCCCTCTGTCGGCGCCGACGCCAGCCACAGCAGCAAACTGACCGATGCCGTGTTGGCCCTGGTGCTGCAGGTGCCCGACAGTACGGAGCCGGTGGGCGAACACCCGTCCGAGCGCGCCCAGCGGATCGCCCGCACGGCGGCACGCACGGCCAGCGTGGTGTCGGGCTCGCTATCACTGCCGCCGGGCTTCCTGGGATGGCTGACCGTGCTGCCCGAGTTGGTGGGTGTGTGGAAGCTGCAGGCGCAGATGGTGTCCGACATCGCCGCCGTCTACGGCCAGCGCACGACACTGGGGCGCGAGCAGATGATTTACTGCCTGTTCAAGCATGTCTCGGCGCAGTTGTTCCGCGATGTGGCGGTGCGCGTAGGCGAGCGCGTGGTGGTGCGCCAGACCTCGCTCAAGGTGCTGCAGAACATTGCCCAACAAATCGGCGTGCAGGTGTCCAAGGCGGTTCTGACCAGGAGCGCATCGCGCTTTGTGCCGCTATTGGGCGCAGTCAGCGTCGGGGCCTACGCCTATTACGACACGCTGCAGGTAGCCAAAACGGCCGTGGAACTCTTCGAGCGCACCACGACCATTGACGAAAACCCATCCTAGCCCTCGTAGAACGGGCGTGACTAGCTACCAAATGTATAGCAACCATGGCAAAACTGTTTTTCCGCTATTCGGCCATGAACGCCGGCAAATCGACCTCGCTGCTGCAGATCGCCTACAACTACGAGGAACATGGCCAGCAGGTGCTGCTGTTCACCGCCAGCATCGATGACCGCAGCGGCATCGGAACCATCGCCTCGCGCCTGGGGCTCACGCGCCAGGCCGAGACCTTCGACACAACCACGGATTTCTGGGCCCTGCTGCAGTCCCGCAAGGAGCTGGCCTGCGTGCTGATCGACGAGGCGCAGTTCCTCACCCCCGCACAGGTGGTGCAGTTGCACCGCCTGGCCAATGTGGCCAACCTGCCGGTGATCAGCTTTGGCATCCGCTCCGATTTCCAGGGCAAGGCCTTTCCCGGTGCCGCGCAGCTCTTGACGTTGGCCGACGACATCGAGGAAATCAAGACCATTTGCGCCTGCGGCCGCAAGGCGACCATGCAGGTGCGCCTGGACGACTCCGGTCAGCGCGTGCGGACAGGCGCGCAGATCCAGATTGGCGGCAACAACCGCTACCAGCAGGTCTGCGCGCGTTGCTTCTACCAAGGCGACGCCTGAACGTCTGCCGACGCCCCAGCGGCTGGGTGCCGAAGCGTTCTGCGTAGGTAAAGGAGGAGCCCGCACAGCGGGCGAAGGACACGGAGCAGAGCGCTCCGATGCCCAGTCGCTTACTTCACCAAATCCTTGATCTGCTGCAGGGCAGCCGGATCTTCCATGGTGGTCAGGTCACCGGCGTCACGCCCTTCGCACACCGCCTGGATGGCACGGCGCAGCAGCTTGCCGCTGCGCGTCTTGGGCAGCACGGACACAAAGCGCACGCGCGCCGGGCGTCCCACCGCGCCGATGGTGTTGTCCACCACCTTCATCACCTCGGCCTCCAGCTTGGCGCGGGCGGCATCATCCACCAGGCCGCTGGCGTCCTTGACCACGGCAAAGGCCACGGCCACCTGGCCCTTGAGCTCGTCGGCCACGCCCACCACGGCCACCTCGGAGATGTTGGGGTGGCTGGAGATGGCCTCCTCGATCTCGCGGGTGCCCAGGCGGTGCCCGGCGACGTTGATCACGTCATCGGTGCGGCCCAGGATGAAGAAGTAGCCATCGGCATCGCGCACACCCCAGTCGAAGGTGCTGTAGATGTACTTGCCGTTGAGTTTTTGCCAGTAGGTTTTGACGAAGCGGTCATCGTCACGCCAGATGGTCTGCATGCAACCGGGAGGCAGCGGACCTTCGACCATGACCACGCCCTTCTTGTCGCCGCCGATCAGCTCCTCGCCGGCATCGTCCATCAGCTTGACGTTGTAGCCATACATCGGGATGCCGGGGCTGCCGAACTTGCTGGGCTTTTGCTCGACGCCATTGGCCAGCCCCAGGATGGGCCAGCCGGTTTCGGTCTGCCAGTAGTTGTCGATGATCGGCTTTTTGAGGCCGTCGCTGATCCACTGCGCCGTGGGTTCGTCCAGCGGTTCGCCGGCCAGGAACAGGGCGCGCAGGCTGGACAGGTCGTACTTCGTGAGCAGGGCCGGGTCCTGTTTTTTCAGCACGCGCACGGCGGTGGGCGCGCTGAACATGACGGTGACCTTGTACTTCTCGACCAGGCTCCACCAGATGCCGCCGTCCGGGCGGATGGGCAGGCCTTCGTACATGATGGTGGCCATGCCGGCGATCAGCGGGCCATAGATGATGTAGCTGTGGCCCACCACCCAGCCGATATCGCTGGTGGAGAAATAGGTCTCGCCCGGGTTGCCGCAGTAGATGTGCTTCATGGAGGCGGCCAGTGCCACGCAATAGCCGCCTGTGTCGCGCTGCACGCCCTTGGGCTTGCCGGTGGTGCCGCTCGTGTAGAGCGTGTAGCTGGGGTGCGTGGCATCGACCCATTCGCAGGGCACGACGGTGTTGAGGTGCTTCTCGCGCAGCGTCGTCCACAGGTGATCGCGACCGGACACGATGTTCATCACCGCCAACTTGCGGTCGGCCAACAGCACGGCATCAGGCTTGTGGCTGGAGAGGTTGATGGCCTCGTCCAGCAGCGGCTTGTACTCCACCACCTTGCCGCCGCGCGAGCCGCCGTCGGAGCTGACGATGACCTTGGGGCTGGAGTCTTCAATGCGCGAGGCCAGCGCCCCAGAAGCAAAGCCGCCAAAGACCACCGAGTGGATGGCGCCGATGCGCACGCAGGCCAGCATGGCGAACGCGGCTTCGGCAATCATCGGCATGTAGATCAGCACGCGGTCGCCCTTCTGCACACCCAGTTCCTTGAGCACAGCGGCCATGCGCTGCACCTCGGTGTGCAGTTCGGCGAAGGTGTAGACCTTTTCCGTATTGGTCTCGGTGGAGATGGCAATCAGCGCGGCCTGGTTGGCGCGATCTTTCAGGTGGCGGTCCACCGCGTTGTGGCACAGATTGGTGGTGCCGCCCACAAACCAGCGCGCAAACGGCGGGTTGCTGTAGTCGCACACCTGCTGCGGCGGGGTCTGCCAGTCGATGGACTTGGCCTCTTCAGCCCAAAAACCGTCCCGGTCGTCAATGGAGCGGCGGTAGAAATCTGCGTAAGCGGTCATGTTATGTCCCTCGGTGCCGTTGAAACTGAATTCATAATTATGAATACACAGCTTGCAAGCACCTGACTGACATAGATCAAAGAATGCGTTCGACCCTGCCTATTTGATCAGGGCTTGCACCGCTTTGAAGTCCGGATGCTCGGCGCTGCGAATCCACTCAAACGCCACCATTTCGGTGGTCACCAACTCGACGCCCGCGCCAGCCAGACGGTCAAAGGCCGCGTCCCGGTTGCGTTCCGTGCGGGAGCTGCAGGCATCGGTCACAACCCAGACGTCGAACTCGTCTTCCAGCAAGTCCAGCGCGGTCTGCAACAGGCACACGTGGGCTTCGCAGCCTGCCAGCACAACCGTGCCGCGCTCCGAGCCGGCCGGCGCCTTCTGCAAATGCTTGGGCAGACTGCGGGCATTGCCCTGCACCGGCTTGGGCGGTGGACGCAGCCATTCACCCAGCCCCTCTTCCACCGCGCTGAATTGCATTTTGGACAACACCCGGGCGTTGGCCTGTTTGAGGACAGCCTCCAGCTCGGGCACGCTGCCTCCGAGTTTGGAAGGGTTCTGCTCCGTCGCAAACACCGGGACCCGCAGCAGTGAAGCCATCTGCGCCAACCGCACGGCGTTGGCAGCGGCAGCGGAGCCATCCAGCAATGCCGGAATCAGCCGGACCTGGAAATCCACCAGCACCAGCTGGGATTCGTCAACATCTAACAGCATGAAATCCCCTGTGTGCGGTGAGAGCGGTCGCTTGACGGTTCAGGACGCGCGGCCATCAGCGCGCCGCAGCGGCCGTGGCCTCATCCAGCTCCTTGCAGGATGGGGAACACACAGCCTGGGACTTGCCCAACACCTTCTTGGTTGTCATGAGTGAACGTGCCCGGTGTTTTCCGCACAGGAAACACGACATAGTCGCCCCGCCAAAAGACGCGGCGGCCATGAACGGTGATCCCGAAACCTTGGATTTGTAACGCAGTCCGTCCGGCAGGACGGTTGTTTTCGGTTCAGCTTTTGCCATAGTAGATACCCTCAATTGCCTGGCTTGACGCCGTGAACACCACGGGTTAAGCTCGTTAGATGCGAATTATCCTCGTTCTGGCCATGCTTTTGATGGCAAATGTGGCTTTGGCGGAACCAACCCCTTCCACAGACGACATCAACCGGCTTCTTGCAGAACGGGGTTTGCTGGCCCGTATCGGCGACGTAGGCGGCAAAGTGGAGGCAAAGGCTTCCGAGCTGGTTCTCAACGCCATGACCTTTCTGGGTGTGCCTTACAAGCGCGGTGGCACCAGCAGCGACACCGGATTCGACTGCAGCGGCTTCGTTCGGGCCATCTACGAACAGACAGCCGGCCTGATCCTGCCGCGCAAGGCCAGTGAGCAGGCTGCCTCCTCGCAAAAAATTGACCGGTCCGACCTGCAACCGGGTGACCTCGTGTTTTTCAACACGATGCGACGCGCCTTCAGTCATGTAGGCATCTACATTGGTGACGGGAAATTCATCCACTCGCCCAAGCCAGGCGCAGAGGTGCGGGTCGAAAGCCTCTCCCTGGCCTACTGGGCGCGCCGCTTCGATGGTGCCCGCCGGGTACCTGTGGAATCGGACTCCGGCGACAAGCCCTGACGCTGACCACGCCGCAGGTTGGTGCGGATCTGCTTTGCGCAGCTTTACACGCCTTCCTGCTTTGACCTAGTCAAAAATTTGCTGCCTCTGGCTATCATCCATGGCCGGTGCTATTCGTGTCGGCGCCAACCATTCCTGTTCCAACCACTGGCAAGTTGTGATGCGCATCTCCCGACCCTACCCTTTCGTACGCAAACTTCCCCGCTCCGCTCTGGCCTTGGCCGCCCTGACTAGCCTTTCCGCTGTTGCGCAGATAGTTCCTGCACCTGCCTCCGGTACGGAAGCCGAGAGCAGCGAGACAAAGCCCGCACAGGGCCCGACCCTCAAGCGCGTGGAGGTGATTGGCACCAACAATGAAACGGACCAGCGCCGCGCCTCCACCGCATCCAAGATCATCATCGGCAAGGAAGACATAGAGCGGTTTGGCGACAGCTCCGTGAGCGAGGTACTCAAACGTCTTCCCGGCGTCACCACCGGAGGCCGGCCAGGCCGCGGTGGCGACGTGCGAATGCGCGGCATGGGCGGGGGCTATACCCAGTTACTGGTCAATGGCGAGCGCATGCCACCCGGTTTCTCCTTGGATGATCTTCCGCCCGATCAGGTTGAGCGGATCGAAGTGTTGCGGGCCCCGACGGCCGAATACGGCGCTCGCGCCGTGGCAGGCACCATCAATATCGTGCTCAAGGAAGCGCTCAAGAAGACCCTCAACGAAGTCAAGCTGGGCGTCGGCAAGGAAGATGACCGCTACTCACCCAGCGCGTCATGGACCCGCAACGACAAGCTGGGTGACAAGATCGCCTACACCGTCACGTTGTCGGTCAACCGCAGCGACAACCGCGACGAAAACGACACCCACACGCGCTGGTATGACCTGACCAGCGGCAATCAAGTGCTGGATCAGCATGAAACCGGCTACAACCTCAACAAGCGTGACGGCGTACACCTCAATGGCCGGGTACAGATTGCACTGGGTCAGGGCGAATCTCTGGTCCTGATGCCTTTCATGGTTCTGTCCCAGGGCACGTCGTTCACGCAAAGCCGCCTGGATCAGGCCCCGGGTGGCATTCAAACTCAACCCTATGCCAGCTATACCAGCGACGGAGATGGCCGCTTTTCCATGGCACGCGCCAATGCCCAGTGGCAAAAAAACCTTGGCGATGGCACCCGACTGGAATTGCGCTACGGCGCCGGCGGCGGCACCTTTGAATCCCACAGCGTGCGCAATGAATACGACACCGGCGGACTGCAGACCCGAACCGTTGATGACCACACCAGCACCCGTGAAAATGGCTGGAGTCTGATCGGCAAGATCTCGCAGCAACTGGAAAATGAACACAGTCTCGTCGGCGGTCTGGAACTGGACAACAGCAAGCGCCGCCAGAGCCGGACCACACTGCAGAACGGCGCGCCCATCCTGACCGAGTTTGGCGACGACCTGAACGCGTCGTCAATGCGCATGGCCGCCTACGTGCAGGACGAGTGGAACCAGAGCAAACAGCTTTCCGCCTACGCCGGCCTGCGCTGGGAAGGCATTGAAACCGCCAGCGACAGCGAGGCCTACCAGGTCAGCAACAAAAGCGGTGTGCTGACTCCCCTGCTGCATGCCACCTGGCGACCGAATGAGAAAAGCCGTGACCAGTGGCGCACCAGCCTGACCCGCAGCTACAAGGCCGCAACACTGCAGGAGCTGATTGCGCGTCCCGCCCTGTCCCAACGCTTCCCGACCGGCGCCAACGAAATCGGCAGTCCGGACCGCGCGGGCAATCCAGGGCTGGCACCCGAACTGGCGCGCGGCTTTGAGATCGCCTACGAACACTACCTGGAAAAGGGTGGACTGATAAGCGCCAATTTCTTCCACCGGCGCATCAGCGACCTGATCCGCAACGTGGTGTCGCTGGAAGACGTATCCTGGTCTACCAGCAAACGCTGGGTGTCGCGTCCTCAGAACGTGGGCAATGCCACCGCGCAGGGCATTGAACTGGAGGCAAAGTTCCGCATGGACGAAATGTGGCCAGGGGCCCTTCCGGTGGCCCTGCGCACCAATGTGAGTTTCTTTGACTCCAATGTGGAACAGGTCCCCGGCCCCAACAACCGCCTTGAGGGCCAGCCCAAGGGAACCGCCAACATCGGAGCCGACTACAAGTTCCGTGGTCTGCCGCTGAGTGTGGGTGCCAGTGTGAACTACACGCCGGCCTATGATCTGCAGCTCAGCGACATCCAGAGCAGCACCATGGGCGCCAAGGTGGTGACCGATGCCTTCCTGGTATGGTTCATCAACCCCAACGCACAGCTGCGGCTGAGCGCGAACAACCTCGCGCCGCGCGACTACCTCAACACCAGCAGCATCATCAACGGCACGCAAGTCCAGGAAAGCGACAGCGCCAACCAGTCGAAGATCCGCTGGGGCCTGCGGCTGGAGCTCAAAATCTAGAACGGTGGTCCGGTTGCGTCAGGTCTTTTGTGTACCCGGTTTCGCAAACACACCCAGACAGGCCGCCCGTGCACTGTCGCCCTCTGGCAGCCTGGCACAGACCCCATTCAACTGGGCGGAGAGCTTGTGGACTACGGCGAGGTGCTTGCCCGCCGCATTCCAGGCATTGAGCTGCGCACCCATCTTTTCCAGACTGCGGCGGTTGCGCTCATAGAACGTCTCCGGCGCGGCATCAAGTTCACCGATGACCTGCGAGGCGGCCTTCTCAATGCGGGCGCTGTCCTGCGGTGTAAGTTCAATGAGCTTTTGCACATAGCCGCTGCCCCACTGCAGGCGCGTGGCCGGCCCCATTGAGCCGGCATAGGCCTTCTCGGCCCAATCCAGCGCGGCGGCCTTGTCACCCCGCAACCTGGCATTGGAGGACAGAACCAGCATGTGGTAGTAGGCTGAAACGGCCTTGGGCAACTCGGCTTTCAGCATGGCGTCGGACGCATCCACCAGGCCGACATCACTGAGCAGATGCGCGGCGGACGGAATCACCGCCTGGCGTTCGTATTTGTCGCGTGCAGCCTTGTCCGCCTTGTCCGCCGCGGATTGCGCTTGGGCCACCAGCTCTGCGGGCAGTTCCGGTTTGGCGGTTTTGGGCTTGTCCATCAACGCCAAACCCACCTTGGCCTGAACCGCGCCCAATTGGTCCGCCGCTGACAGCGTAGCGTCTACCGCCAGACGATCCAGCGCGGCACCCATGCCGCTCAGCAAGGCTGCGCGCGCAGGACTGCCCGGTGCAGTCAGCACCGATACCAGCTCGTTGGCATAGTTGATCAGGATGTCACTGCTTTCCCGCGTCCTGGACGCACTGGCCACAATGGCCTGCACCGAGGCCAATGCCCCAACCCTGTCGATGGCTGGTGTCTTCTCCTGTGCTGCCAGTGCCACGGCCCGCAGGGTCAGGCGCGCGGCTGCTTCCTCCTGTTGCACGGGGCACCTGCGGGCCAGTTGCGCCACCGTGGCAGCGAGATCCGATTTGGGTATCAGCTGCGCCTCGTCCGTGTCCCACGCGTAGTAGGCGAGCATGCGCCAGGCATCAGCGGTGAGGGTTGAGCCTCCTTCAGCACCACCACCCAACGCTGCATTCAGTGTTTGCCGGACAGGCTGCGTGGCACCCAATCCCAACTGCAGAACCTGCATGTACTGTGCGGCGTCCACCTCTCCCGGCAACCGCGTCAGCTCCGTTCCGTCCGGCCCGAACAGAATGGTGGTGGGGTAACCGCGTACCTTGAATTGCGCCCCCAGCTTTTGCGCACCTTGCGTGTCTCCATCCAGGTAGACCGGAATGAACGCCTTGCTGCGTTCCACAAAATCGGGTCGACTGAAGACGGTCGCCTTGATTTGATTGCACGGTGGGCACCAGACGGCACCCCAATACAAAAACACCGGTTTGTTGAGCGCCTTGGCTTGGGCGAAGACGGCATCCAGACTGTTGCCGTCAGGCTTGACCCAGTCGATGCCGCCATGGGCAACCTTCGCGACGCTCGTCGCTGACGCAGATGGCGTCACGGCTTGTGGCTGCGGGGCCTTGGAACAGGCAACCGCCACTACCGGAGTGATCAGCAACCAATGCAGTCGGGTCATAAAACGGGCCACCTCGAAAATTTGGATTCCGGATTTTGCGCCAAAAGCGACCTGCCTGCTCGCCCGAGGTGGTCGCACATGGGACCAAAGTCCTGCCGTCCGATTCGTATACTTGTGCCGGCCAACTCACAAGAGCACGCTTGGTGGCACTCCACCACATTGAACAGGAACTACCAAGATTCGGAGCGGCATGGCATCTACGGTTGCACCAAGAGACTCCCTGAAAACCCGGGTCACACTGTCCATGCTGGCCCTCTTCCTGGCCAGTCTGTGGTCGCTGTCGTACTACGCCATCCACATCCTGCATCAGGACATGGAGAAAACGCTGAGCGACCAGCAGTTTTCCACTGTCTCGGTCATCGCTGCGAACGTCAACAATGCGTTGAGCGACCGCTTGAAGGCGCTGGAGACCGTTGCCGAAATGGTCACGCCAACGCTGCTCAACAACGACACGGCGTTGCAGGATTTCCTGGACAGACTGCCGCTGCTGCAAAACAATTTCAATGCGGGGGTTATCGCCTACCAGGCAAACGGCAATGCAATCGCGGAGGTACCGCAGTCAGCGCGTCGTGTCGGTACCAACTACATGGACATCGACACCATTGCCGCAGCCCTGCGCGAAGGAGAATCCACCGTTGGAAGCCCGGTCATCGGCAAGAAGCTGATGGCGCCGGTTTTCGGCATGACCGTGCCGATACGCGATGAACAGCAGAGAGTCATTGGTGCGCTTTCGGGAGTAACCAACCTGGGCTCACCCAACTTTCTGGATCAGGTCACGCAGAACCGGTACAGCAAGACTGGCGGCTATATGCTGGTGGCACCGCAAAGCCGGCTGATTGTCACGGCGACGGACAAGCGACGCATCATGGAGACACTCCCGCCAACCGGCGCCAATGCCCTGGTCGATCAATTTTTCCTGGGCTACGAAGGCTCCGGCGTGACCGTCAACCCCCTGGGCGTCGAAGTCCTGGCCTCTGCCAAGACCATTCCACTTGGCAACTGGTACGTGGCTGTGGAGCTTCCCACCACCGAGGCTTTTGCGCCAATTCACAACCTGCAACGGCGCATGCTGATGGCCACGGTGGTTTTGACCATCCTGGCGGGCGCGCTGACCTGGTGGACACTCCGGCACCATCTGAACCCTCTTGTGGAAGCGGCCGGCCAGTTGGCAATCATGTCGTCTTCAACACACCCGCTGCAACCGCTGTCCGTCACCCGCCCGGATGAAATCGGACAGGTAATCGGCGGCTTCAACCGGCTCCTGCTCACGCTTACGCAACGGGAAGAAGCTCTGAAGCGCAGCGAGGGCAAGTTCCTCGATATTCTGGAGAATGTCGAGGCCTTCCTTTACCTCAAGGACACACAGGGGCGCTACACATTCGCCAACCGGACGATGCGCCGCATGTGCGGAGTGAGCATGGCAGGCATCGTGGGCAAGACGGATGACGCATTCTTTGACCAGGCCACCGTGGTGCAGTTGCAGGCCAATGATCGCAAGGTGCTGGAACAAGGCATCACACTGAAGACCGACGAAACCGTCTTCAATCTGGCAACCGGCACCACATCCATACATCTGAGCGTGAAGCTGCCACTGCGCAATGAAATCGGCGACATCTATGCGCTGTGCGGCATTTCCACCGACATCACAGACCTCAAGATGCAGGAAGCCAGGCGGCTGGCCGATGAAGCCGCGCACCGCGGCGCCCTGGTGCGTGAGGTGCACCACCGCATCAAGAACAACCTGCAGGGCATTACCGGCATGCTGCGCCAATTCACGGCGTCGCATCCCGAGTCCACGGACGTCATCAACCAGGCCATCAGCCAGGTTGACAGCATTGCCGTATTGCATGGCCTCCAGGGACGCAAGTCCATGGAAACCGTACGCCTGTGTGAACTGACCAGCGCCATTGCCGGCGACGTACAGGCCGTCTGGCGAACACCCATTCATGTGGACATTCCCTCGCCTTGGGTCGCCGGCGTAGTGGCAGAGTCGGAAGCCGTTCCCATGGCGCTGGTGCTCAATGAGCTGATCGTCAATGCCGTGAAACACGGTGGCAAGGCGCATGGCCAAGTGCAGATTACCCTGCGCAAGGGGGATCGTCCGGAACTGATCCGGATCGCCATCGAAAATGCAGGCCAGTTGAGGCCGAAACCCGACCATGTGCCAGGACACCACATTGGCCTGCACCTGGTGAAATCATTGATGCCGCGCAACGGCGTCACGCTGACCCGAGAGCAGCACAGCACCATGGTGGTTACCCGACTGGATGTGGAACCCCCCGTCGTCACGCTGGAACAACCCGAAACCTATGAGTCCGAAAAAAACACAAACGCTTCCACACCTCTTGCTGGTTGATGACGACCGTCTGGTTTTGTCCACCCTGATATTGGGATTGCAGCAAGCCGGATACCGCGTCAGCAGCGCTGATTCTGCCGAGGATGCCGAAGTATTCCTGGCCAGTGGCGAGCGCCCCGACCTGGCGATTCTGGACATCCGCATGCCGGGAAACAGCGGCCTGTATCTGGCAGAGCGGCTCCATGAACTGGACCGCATACCCTTTGTCATTCTCAGTGCCTACAGCGACCAGCCCATGATCGACCAGGCCAGCAAGTTGGGCGCCTTGGCCTACCTGGTCAAACCCATGGATATACCCAAGCTGGTCCCCTCACTGGAAGCAGCACTGGCGCGAGCCAGCGAACTGCAGGGGTTGCGCGTGTCCCACCTGCAGCTGCAGGCCGCACTCGACGCGGAACGCAACATCAACGTCGCCGTCGGAATCACCATGATGCAGTACCACCTGCAGCGCAACGATGCGTTCAACAAGCTGCGCAACGCGGCACGGATACGCCGGCGCAAGCTGGCCGACCTCGCCACCGAAATCGTCCAGGCTGGCGAAGCACTTAATTTGTGATCTTTTTAATACAGCTTTGACTTGACGCAAACTTTCCTGTTATAAACAAAACTCTTCATCTGACTGGCCGGTCCCCGCCCCCGACCGCTTGTTATTGAGGCCTTGAACACGCCTTGTTAACCCGCCCTGCAGGCGCCATGCGCCAACGGAGCGGATCGTCATGCCCTTCCCAAGGGACCGTTGCGCGTGTTCAAACAGTTTGAAGTATTTCATTTCTACGTAACCAGGCGCCTGCTGAACGTCGGGATTGGAGTGCGCCTCTTCGCGCTCATGGGTCTGGCCGCCTCGGTCGCGCTGATGCTCGCGGCAGCGGGCATTCTGGGGCTGGCGGCCTCCAAGGAAAGCCTGCGTACCGTCTATGAGGATCGCATGCTGCCATTGCAGCAACTGGCCGACATTGCCCGGCTCATGCTGCAAAACCGCGTGCTGCTTCAGACCGCCCTGAGCGAGGCCCACATCGACAGCCGCTCCGGCACGGCAAGACTCCAGCTGGACCGGGAATTGGCATTGGGCACCGCGGACACGATTGAGGCGAACATCGCCTTGATCGACCTGCAGTGGCAGCGCTACACCACCCTTTCCCACACACCAACCGAACAGCGCCTGGCGCAACGCTTCGCCGCCAGCCGCGGAATCTACATCCATCAAGCGCTCAAGCCGGCTGCCAGCGCCTTGCGCGGCGGCCAGTACGACACCATCAAGGCGATGGCCTCCAAGGCGCAGGATCTGTACAACAAGGCCATTCCAGACCTGCAGGACCTGAACCGCATGCAACTGGAAGCCGCCCATGACACCTACCACGACGGCGTGCACCGCTACGAAAACACGCGTCTGCTGGCCCTGACGGCGCTGGGCTGCACCATGGCGGCCATGACCTGGCTGGGCCTGATGCTGTCTTCCTCCATCATCAACCCGCTCAGGCGGGTCATAGCCATCTTCCGGCGCATCTCCAATGGCCAATACGACACCGCCATCAACATCCAGGGCAAGGACGAAATCAGCAAGGTCATGCGTGCGCTGGGCGACATGCAAACCAAACTGGGCCTTGACGAGCGGGCCATCCATCAACTCGCGTTCTACGACCCGCTGACCAACCTTCCCAACCGGCGGCTGCTGCGCGACAGGCTCCAGCGCGCATTGAACGCCAGCGCACGCAACCATATGCGTGGCGCCGTGTTGATGATTGACCTCGACAACTTCAAGCGCATCAACGACACGCGGGGCCACGACGTGGGCGACCGCCTGCTGGCGGACGTGGCCTTGCGCATCGAGTCCAGTATTCGCCAATCCGACACCGTGGCGCGCCTGGGTGGCGACGAATTCATCATCGTGCTGGTGGACCTGGGCGAACACGAGGTGCAGGCCGCCATGCTGGCTGAGAGCGTGGGCGAGAAGATCCTGGCCGCCATCAGCCAGCCCTACGTGCTGGACAACCAGACGTACCACACATCGGCCAGCATGGGCTTGTGCCTGTTTGAAGGCCAGGACGTGGGCATCGACGATCTGCTCAAGCGCGCGGACATGTCCATGTACCAGGCCAAGAACTGTGGACGCAATGCCCTGCGCTTCTATGACCCGCAAGTCCAGGCCACCCTGGAGAACAACACAGCGCTGGAGTCCGAGCTGCGCGAGGCGCTGGCCCTCAAGCAATTGCGCCTGTTCTACCAGATCCAGGTCGACAACCGCCATGGCGTGCTCGGCGCCGAGGCCCTGCTGCGCTGGGAGCATCCCCGCCACGGCCTGGTGGGCCCCGACCAGTTCATCCCCATAGCCGAAGAATCGGGGCTGATCCTGCCCATCGGTGAATGGGTGCTGCGCACCGCCTGCGCCCAGCTTCAGGCGTGGGCCAACAACCCGGCTTCCGAACACTTTGTCCTCTCGGTCAACGTCAGCGCGCGCCAGTTCCTGCAGCCCGACTTCGTCGCCCTGGTCACCCGCACGCTGGCCCAGGCCGGTGTCAACCCGCACAGGATCAAGCTTGAGCTCACCGAAAGCCTGGTGCTGCACAACGTCGCCGACACCATCGAGAAGATGAAGGCGCTGAACCGGCAGGGCATCCACTTTTCCATGGACGACTTCGGCACCGGCTACTCCTCGCTGGCCCACCTGACCGAGTTGCCCATCCAGCAACTGAAGATCGACCGCAGCTTCGTGCGCCACATTGCCACGAACTACAACGACGCCATCATCGTGCAGACCATCATCGGGATGGCCCACAACCTGGGAGTGGCCGTCATCGCGGAGGGCGTTGAGACCGAGGCACAGCGGGCCTGCCTGGAGCGCTTTGGCTGTCCCACCTACCAGGGCTACCTGTTTGGCAAGCCCATGCCCCTGTTTGAATTTGAAGAACTGGCCCTGCCAGTCGTGATTGGCTGATAACAACTAACCGGAGACACTTTTGAACAACCTGAAAATATCCACCCGACTCACGATTCTGATTGGAATCCTGTCCGCTCTGCTGATCGCCATCGGCAGCGTGGGCATGTACGGCGTTGCGCAGTCCAACGCCGCGCTGCGATCCGTCTACGAAGACCGCCTGGTGCCCACCGGTCACATTTCGGAGATACAGAAACTGCTGCTGCGCAACCGCCTGGCCATCGCCGTTTCGCTGGTGACGCCCACACCCGAGACCATCGGGCCGGCCACGGCGGAAGTGGAAGCCAACATTGCCGCGATCACGAAACGCTGGGAATCCTTCATGTCCAGCGGCCTGCGGCCGGAGGAAGTGGTCATGGCCCGTGCTTTCGCCGAAAACCGCGGCAAATTCGTGCAACAAGGGCTGCTGCCCGCCATTGCAGCGCTTCGCCGCAACGATATCCCGGAAGCCAACCGCGTGGTGGTGGACGCCATTCGACCGCTCTACGTGCCCGTCAACGAGGGCATTGAGTCCCTGATGCAATACCAGTTGACCGTGGCCGAGAACGATTACCGGGAAGCGGTGGAGCGCTACAACACGATTCGCGCGGCATCGATTGGAGCCATCGTCCTGGGTGTGCTGTTCGCAAGCCTGTTCGGCGCGGCCCTGGTGCGGGGAATTGCGGGCGCGCTGAACCAGGCGGTCCACATCTCCAACGCCGTGGCAAAGGGCGACCTCAGCCAGACCATAGACACCAGTGGCAAGGACGAGGTGACACAACTGCTGAAAGCGTTGGCAGCCATGCAATCCAACCTGTCCCGAGTGGTCTCCAGCGTACGAACAGGTTCAGAGAGCGTTGCCAGCGCCAGCGCGCAGATCGCCTCGGGCAACCACGATCTGTCGGCACGCACCGAGCAGCAGGCCAGCTCACTGGAAGAGACTGCGGCAGCCATGGAGGAGCTGAATGCCACGGTGAAGAAGAATGCCGACGCGGCGACCCAGGCCAACCAGGTTGCGCTGCTTGCCAGCAGCACCGCCGTGCAAGGCGGAGAAGTTGTGGCACAGGTGGTGGACACCATGCGGGGCATCAACGAGAGCTCCAAGAAGATATCCGACATCATCAGCGTGATTGACGGCATCGCCTTCCAGACCAATATCCTGGCCTTGAATGCCGCCGTGGAGGCTGCGCGCGCCGGCGAACAGGGCCGGGGCTTTGCGGTGGTTGCCGGCGAGGTGCGCAGCCTGGCCGGCCGATCTGCCGAGGCGTCCAAGGAAATCAAGAACCTGATCAGCGCCAGCGTTCTGCGCGTTGAACAAGGAACGGCACTGGTCGACCAGGCCGGCGTGACCATGGGCGAAGTGGTCAACGGCATCAGGCGCGTGACCGATCTGATGGGAGAAATCAGCAACGCGAGCCTGGAGCAGAGCCAGGGTGTGTCACAGGTTGGAGAAGCGGTATCGCAAATGGATCAGGTGACGCAGCAGAACGCCGCCCTGGTCGAGGAAATGGCCGCTGCCGCCAGCAGCCTGAAGTCACAGGCCCACGAACTGGTCGACACCGTGTCCATCTTCAAACTGCCGGCGCTGCCCGACCGTGCGCCTGGCCATGAACGCGCCCACAGCAATGCCGGACTCGGCCTGTCCGGCGCGCGCCACATGGCCATTGGTCACTCCAGCCTGGTCGGTGCCTAGAACGCGGCAACGACCTGCGTACGCCCGCCGGCATCGGTAAACAGCACGCCCTGCTCGGGGTCCAGCGAGAAGACCCCGTCCGGGAACTCCGACCGCAGGCGTGCCAGCTTGCCTCCAAACGACAGATCAATCGCACCATCCAGGCCCTGCTCCACCTCCACCCGGGCCTTGAGCGTGAGCGCCATTCGCTCTTCCAGCTCACGGCGTTGCGCCAGAGACTGGGACCAGGTCTGCACGGCCTGTGTCCAGGAAGCCTTGACCCGCCCCAGCATGCCCTTGGGGTCGCCGGTGGATGCCAGGTGCTTGCCCAGCTTCTGCAGGTTCTCTTCGGTCGCCTTTTCCTTCTCCAGTCGGGAGTTGAGGGCCTGCAACTGCGCCTCCAGCTCGGCATTGGCGCCAAGCCTCACGATGGTGGTGCCGCTCTTGTTCGAACCCAACAGCGGAACGCGCAACAACATCATGGCGGTTGCCGAGCCCCCCACCAGTCGGCCGCGCTGGGGTACCTTCTCGCCAATGATGATCTGATTGAGCGACTCCAGCTCGCAACCCAGGGCCATGTCATCCAGCGCGATGACCGTCCCTGCGCGGATGCTGCTGGCCTCGGCAAAACGGGCTGACACCGACCCCTGGGCCCGCAACCGGGCTTGCGCGATGATTCCGCCCGCCACATGGATGTCGCCTCCGGCCTCCAGAATGCCGCCGTCCACCGTGCCCTGGACCACGATGTCCCCGGTGGCCTGCACGGTCATGCCGTGGGTCACCTCTCCGCCCACGGACACCGTTCCGTCAAAGTGGATGTTGCCGGTAGCCATGTTCACTTCCGCCACCCGCAGTATGGGTTCCACCATCACGCCGTGTTCAATCAGCACGGGTTGCCCCACAACCGCCGCCTCCAGCAGATTGGGGTCGTCGCTCGCCGGTCTGGCGCCCGCCAGTTGGGGCGCAAACGGCTCGTCAATGCCCGGCCGCGGGGGGAGTTCCCGCCCCTTCACGGTGTGACCCGGCACGCCAGGTGTGGGAGGAATACGCCGCATCAGCGGCTCACCGGGGTGCACCACCAGAATGCCACCGTGCTCGCGGTAGTCAATCAGGCCGTTGTCGTCCACCTTGGGAGCTCGGTCCGCAGTCAGTTCGAGCAAAGCATCGAAACCGGTATCGCGGCCATCCTCGGGCGCCGCTCCGCTGGCAACCGGCAGATGTTCGACCTGTCCAACATCACAGGCATGGATCAGCGCCGCCTCGTCAATGCCGAACACCACACCGGCATCACGCAGTGCCTGTTGAATGTCCTCCAGCGAGATGGGCCTGCCCCCCATCGGTGGCTTCAGGCTGACCTGTACCGCCATCTCATCGGGCGCAATTTCGACCTGCACGCTGGCGTCGCGCCGTTCGGCCACCTGGACCACAAACGGCGTCTGCGCGGAATTGCAGTCGGCGACAGCCCCCTCGATGGCGTCTTCATGGAACAGGCATTCGCCGTAGCCCGCCTCCTGCAACAGGGCATGCAGCATGGCTGCATCCACGGGTGGCCGCCCCGCCACAGGCTGGTGGCGCAGGAAGACCTGGCCATCGGTCTCGGTCAGGGTAATGCCCGTCAAGTCCATGATCAGCTATCCGCCTTTCCACGTACTGTCGCAAGTTCCCCGGGATAGGGCGACCTGCGCGCTGAAGTGTAGGAGCTTTATCGCGGATATCCATTGACGAATGACAGACTCCGGCAACGCCCGCGAAGCCGTCGTGCCCCGCCACGCGGCCATCCATCTGCTATCGTTTCAATAGCTAGTCACGCACATTCCACGAGGGCTTGGGGCTCATTTTGCTCGAAACCCGGGCGTGCAGCTCACGGTGGCGCCGGCAGTTGCGCACAGGCCGCTGCCACAGACTCCCGCAGCAGGCGCAGGCCCGGTGTGATCAACGCCAGCAACCTGCGCCGCGCCCACGCGCTGGTGGCGTCCGGCACGGTGCACGGCACGCTGGTGCAGGAAGGCTGGGTCCGAGGGCCTAGGCCAGCGCCAGGTATTCGCTGGCAATGGCCGCCGCCAGGCGGGCATTGTTCAGCACCAGCTGGATGTTGGCTGCCAGGCTGTCACCCCCGGTCAGCTCGCACACGCGAGCCAGCAGGAACGGCGTTGACTCCTTGCCGGCAATGCCCTGCTGCTGCGCTTCCATCAAGGCCTGCTCCACGGCGGCATCAATCGCGGCGCGCGGCATGGCAAAGGCGTCGGGAATCGGGTTGGCCACCACCAGGCCACCATGCAAGTTCAGGGTCCACTTGGCGTGCATGACCCGGGCGATGGCCTGGGCGCTGTCGAGCTGGTAGTCCACCCTGAAGGCGCTATCGCGGGTGAAGAAGGCGGGCAGCCACGGCGTCTGGTAGCCGACCACCGGCACGCCATGCGTCTCCAGGTATTCGAGCGTGAGGCCCAGGTCGAGAATGGACTTGGCCCCCGCACACACCACGGCCACGGGCGTCTGCGCCAGCTCCTGCAAATCCGCCGACACATCAAAGCTCTGCTGCGCACCGCGGTGCACGCCGCCAATGCCGCCGGTGGCAAACACGCGAATGCCCGCCATCGCGGCGATCACCATGGTCGCGGCCACGGTGGTGGCACCGGTGGCCCCGCTGGCGACGATGAACGGAATGTCGCGGCGGCTGACCTTGACCACGCTGCGCCCGCCCTGGCCCAGCAATTCGATCTCTGCTGCGGTCAACCCGGCCTTCAGCCGCCCATTGACGATGGCGATGGTGGCCGGCACGGCGCCGTGCGCACGCACCTCGGCCTCCACCTGCAGCGCGGTGGCCACGTTCTGCGGATACGGCATGCCGTGCGAGATGATGGTGGACTCCAGCGCCACCACCGGGCGGCGCTCGGAAATGGCCTGCGCCACATCGGGGTGAATATCGAGATACGGATGGGTCATGGTGAAGATCACTCGGTCGTGGTGCGCAGCAGTTGCGCAACCGTTACAACGGACAGGCTGGGGTGGTTGGCCTGCTCTGACGAAACCGTCAGCGCCGCGCAGGCCAAGGCAAAGGGAATCGACTCTGCCAGCGTCTGGAGGTGGACAAAGCCGTGCACCAGGCCGGCCATCAGCGCGTCGCCCGCACCGGTCACGTTGACCACAACACCCGGCACCACGCCGTGCCAGCCGTGGCCGGCGTCCTTGTCACTCCAGTAGACGCCGCGTGTGCCCAGGCTCAGCACCACCCGCTGCACGCCCTGGGAGTGCAGCCCCCGCGCGGCGCGTTCGATATCGGCATCGCTCTGCAGGGTGAAGCCGCACAGCGCCTGGGCCTCCAGCCGGTTGACCTTGAGCGTGTGCACCTGTGCCAGCCACGGGCGGATGCGCGTGCACTTGAAGGCCGACACCGCATCCACAAACACCGGTGTGCTGGCCCGGTTGCCAAACAGCCAGGCCAGCGCCTCATCCGTCACATTGCAGTCCACCACCAGCGCGGCGGCGTGGCGTACCCGTTCCGCTTGGGGGGCCAGTTGCTCGGGGGTGATGCGCTCCAGAATGCGCATGTCATTCACGGCCACCTCCAGATCGCCCGCAGGCCCGTGCAGCGACACATAGGTGGACGTGGCCTCGCCGCTGAACACCCAGCAGCCCTGCACGTCCACGCCGGCCTTCTGTGTAGCCTCCAGCAGGCTGCGGCCCTGCAAATCGTCTCCCACGGCGCTGAGCAGGCGCGTATCGTGGCCCAGGCGCGCCAGGTTTTCCGCCACGTTGCGGGCCACACCACCCGGTGCGCTGCGGACGCGCCCCGGATTTGAATCGGCAGCGATCAGCGTGTGCTCGGTGGTGGCCGAGATGTCGATGTTGGCGCCGCCCAGCACCAGCACAAAACGCTGGCCGGCCAGCACATACCCCTTGCCCAGGATATGGCCCTTTTGCATCAGGTTCATGATGTGGCCGGCCACCGCGGCCCGGCTGATGCCCAGACGGTCAGCCAGCACCTGCTGGGCAATCAGCGGCTCGTCACGCAGGATGGAGAGGATTTGTTGTTCGCGCTCAGTCACAAACATTAGTTTAATATACAAACATATGTTTGTACGCCTTTTTTTTGCACTGACCGGCAAGTGCTATACATTCAGTAGCAAATTAACAAACCTCGACGAGGGCTATGCGGGAATCTGACACGTATCATGTCGAATAGGCATGGAAAGGCGACCTAATTGGGTTTGCTTTTCTAGGGTAAACCCTTATTCTTGAAGCATGACAACTCGCCAACCAAAACGGTGGCACCACAGCATCATGAACACCCTCTTTGAACGCATTGCCCGTCTCCTCCCCATCTTTCGTACCTCGCGCGAGGACGAAGGTGTCGCCCACCAACTGATGGAAAGCGCAGATGCCTGCGCCGGAACCAGTCCGCATGACGCGCAGGAGTTGCGCGAAGCCGCCAGCGCCTACCTGCGCGTGGTGCGCTAGCCTCTCATCCCCCTGGTTCCCGAAAAGCTGGCGCTTGGGCCAGCAAGTCAGAGGGGAACCGGGTTGGGGCGGTCCACAACCCGCGGCATCGGTGAAGCCACCATGGCGAACAACGCCACGCATGCCAGCACGCCGCCGCACGCCATGAATATTTGGGGCAATGCGATGGATCGCATCAGCCAACCGGTCAGTGCACCGGACAGCGGCGCCAGTCCCAGGAAGATGAACATGAACATGCTCATCACCCGCCCCATCAACGCGGCCGGCGTGCGCGCCTGCAGCCAGGTGAAGATGGACACCTGCATGTAGCCACCCAGCACACCAATGATGCCCAGCAGCGCGGCCCCTTGCCAGGTCGCCGAGATCAGTCCCATGGGCATGAAGAGCACGCCGACCGCCAGGTCCACCGCCAGCATGGTCATGCCCAGCGTGCCCAAGCGCAACCCGGGCCGCGCGCCCGATACCGCCATGCCCACCAACGTGCCCGCGCCATGTGCGCCCAGCAGGACGCCCAAAGCAGTAGCGCCCAGGTCCAGCGTGGTGGCCAGCACCGGCATGGCAATCTGTACCGGCCCGGTGATCAAAACCGCCACCGCACCCCAGTAGAGAAAGCACAAGCGCATATCACGGTCGCGCCACACGTGCTGCAACCCTGTCGCCACGGCCGTCAGGACCGGTTGGCTGAGCGGGGCGGGGCTCGGGCCAGACTGGCCGGGCGGCGCCTGCAGGCGCACCCGTGACAGGGTCCAGGCGGACACCAGGAAGCTCAATGCATCAAAGCCAAACGCCACGCTCAACCCCCGCGCATCGGTAACCATGCCCGCGGCCGCCCTGCCCGCCGCACCATCGCCAAAGACGGCGATCAGCCCACCGGCCAGCAGAGGGCCGATGAACATCGAGAATTGGCGCAGGCCCATCATCACGCCGTTGGCTGCGGCCAACTGCGTACGCGGCATCACATGCGGCAATATGGATGTGGCAGATGGAATACTGAACGCGGTGGCCAGCCCGATGGCGAAGGCCAACACGTACACCGCCCATAACGGCGGGCCACCTGCCAGCACCAGCACAGCCAGTGCGCCCAGCAACACGGTGTTCACGTACTTGGTGACCATCAGGACGCCCTTGGGCGAATAGCGGTCGACGATGGCTCCTCCCATCAGGATGAACAGCGCGCGCGGCAGGCTCAGCAGCCCCAGGACGGTGCCCAGCACCAGTGTGTCCCCGGTCATGCGCAGCACGAGCCAAGGCAGAGCCACCAGGGTGAACTGGTCACCCAGCATGGTGATGATGGAACCGGCCATCAGCCAGACGAAGTTCTTGTCGCGCATCAGGGCCGCGCGTGCCGGGTCGGGGGAAGGTTGAGGCATTTTTCGCTTTCTGGGAATGTCAAAGCCCCGATGCTCAGCCCTCACCTTGCGTGAGGGTCAAGCCCCTTTTTGCATTGCCAGAGGATGGCCTTGCGCAACCATGGCACGCTGGATGATGTCCAGGGTCAGATCATCGAACACCGTGGCGTATCGCAGCAGCGGTTCCACGTCATAGGCGGCAACCAATTTGTGCAACAACGCCGGCTGCCCCCCGCACAGCTCAAGCATCACCTGCGTCCATTGCGCCACCAGCGCCTGTGCCGCTTCGCCCGCCAGATCCGCCTGGGCGGCGTGCAACGCATGGGCCTCGCGGGCCAATTGTTCGACGGCCACCTGCGAAGGGGTACGCAGCATGTGCAATTCGGCCCGTGTCATGTGGCGCAGCATGGCATCCATGCGCAGGGCGATGGCGCCATTGATGTAGCCCACCACCTCGGGACCGGGGCCGTTCTTGAATTGGCCTTTGGGCTCGGTGTTGTACATCTGCCCCCAGCGTTCAATCAGGGTGAAGTTGTCGTTCATCATCGCCAGCGTCAGGTTCATCCAGCGCAGGGCCAGCGATTGCACCGGGCGGCTGTCGGCGGCCAACTGTTGCCGCATGGCCACCTTTACGTCGGCAATCAGAAGCTCCCAGGCGGCGCTCTGGGCTTTGCGGTTGCGCAGGATCAGCCGGATCTCGGCGGCACTGAAATACTTGGCATAGGTGGTCATCAGCGACAAGGTGGACAGCCAGTCCGTCATGTCCGGCGCGTCACCCGAAGCCAGGCGCTCCTGCAGCAGCTGCAGCCGCTTGCGCAATTCGGTGGCCTGGGCAATTTCATGTCCCAGCGCACGGATCTGCCGGGCAATGGTGTCGCTGAAACCTTCGCCGCCGCGCTCCAGCATGTCACCAACGTCGGTCAGGGACAACCCCAAATGGCGCAGTGATTGAATGGCATGCAAACGTCCCACGTCGGCCTGGTTGTACAGCCGGTACCCCGCCTCTGAGCGTGCCGAGGGCTTCAACAGGCCGATGGCGTCGTAGTGATGCAGGGTGCGCACCGTCAGGCCGGTATGCCGGGCGAGATCTCCAACCTTGAGTAACATTGCGTGATCCTTGGGCTGTGGCGAATTGCCATGGCGACACCGAATCCCGCAGTATCAACCCTTCCGTAACGTCAGGGTCAATTGCCTACCGCCCCAATCCATGACTGCCTGCACATCCTGTGGCGCCTGCTGCGCCAGTTTCCGGGTGGATTTTTCCACCCATGAACTCGACACCGAACACGGCAATGTTCCGTGCGGCCTGACCGTGGAAGTCACCGGCAGCACGGCCCGCATGCGCGGCACCGACCATACCCCGGCCCGCTGTGCCGCCCTCACGGGCACATTGGGTGAGAAAGTCGGTTGCGGCATTTATGAATGGCGCCCCTCGCCCTGCCGGGAGTTTGAAGAAGGCAGCGATGCCTGTGCCCAGGCCCGTCGCCGGCACGGCCTGCCGCCGCAGTCGAACTGCGCGCCCTGAACAAGCCCCTACCCGCACACGGCCTGCGTAAAAGAGGCCTCAGATCCCCACGCAGAGGCGTGGGGACCCTGCGTCAAGCCATCTCCACGTTCTCAAGGTTGAAGACGAAGGGCTTCGAACCGGAGCCTGGACCACCACCAGTCATGACAATGTCGGCACTGGCAAGACCCAGCAGGGAAATCTCGGTGTTGATGTTGGAGATGATGGCCGCGTTCAGGACCTGTCCCTCGTCCACCTGCGACACCACGCCAATCCAGATCGTCGGCTTGAACTCAAACACGGCCTTCTGCTGGGGGGCGATGGAGGTCTTGATGGCTGCCAGCTTGCCCGCCCGGTAGATGCCGGCATTGATGGCCCCCTTGGGGAGGGCGTTGAGCACCTGCACCTCTTGGGGGCTGGTGCCGGCGCCGGCATCGACCAGCCGATCTCCCGACGGAGTCAGCGTCATCTGGAACAACTGGCCGGACTGGGCGCTCAGCAGCGGGGTGTAGTTGCCATAGCTGTCGCTGGCACCCACCTGCATGGTCATGGGGTAGACAAAGGGGTGGTGGTCACCCTGGCCGCAATTCTTGATGACGGTCCAGGCCACCGCCAGTTCGTCGTAATCCGTGGCCGCATTTTTCTGGAAGATGACAACTTCAGAGTTGTTCTGGTCGTTCGAGTCATTGATGAAATTCAGGCGAATATCCATGTTTCTCTCCTATTGATGAAAGTGACAGCGATACGCCAAACCAGGCCAATGGTGCCGACCCGCCCTGGCGTGGGGCGGAGCATAGCGCGAAATTGTTTCGCAAGCACGAACGTCAGGCCGCGCAGGTGGTGTGTTGCCGCGCCTAGCGCACGCAGGTCGCAAACAGGTAGTTGCCACCATTTTGTTCAGCAGCAACCTTGTACCCAAAGGCCACAACTCCGTAGTAACCAGCGGAGCTACCTGCCGTCGATGTCCACATATTGCCGGTGACTGACGGCCATCCGTGGGTACCCATCACTCCGTAGGTATCCACTTCCAGCAATTCGGTCGAAGTTGGCATGCGCCAGCCCCCCAGGCCACCAAATGACGCACTGGCGCAATAGGCGGTCCCCTCAGCCCAGGTATAGGTGTGGCTCCCGTCAAAGATCGGGGGGGTCCACAACACCCCGCCTTGTGAGAAGAAGGTGTTGCCGAGCGAAGTAATGTGACCCACAAAGCTGATCACCAGGAACGTGTTGGAGCCCACATACTGCACGACCAGCGAGTCGCCCTGCGATCCGGAGAATCCACCACCGGTGACCGCGCCGCTGCCAGCCATGTTCTGAACGATAGACTGGTTGCCGTTGGGCGCCAGCACCCACGCGCCGGCGCCACTCACTTGGACCAGGTCCCCGATGGCGGGGGCCGTAGGCAGCGTAATGACCACGCCGCTGCTGCCGTTGTTGGCGATGTAACCGGTGTTCGACGCCGCCTGTGCCGAAGCAGAGGTGACATTGACCCAGCCGATCCCACCCGAGGCTCCTGCTGGTCCGGCAGGGCCTGCAGCACCGGTCGCTCCGGCAGGCCCGGTCGCACCGGTCAGCCCCATTGGGCCGGCTGCTCCCGTTGCTCCCATTGGTCCCATTGGCCCCGTCGCACCGGCGGGTCCAGCAGGTCCTACGGCTCCGGCGGGGCCAACCGCACCAGCTGGTCCCGTAGCACCCGCTGGTCCCGCAATGCCCGCGAGCCCGATCCCACCCGCAGGCCCAACAGGCCCCACAGGTCCGGCGGGCCCAGCCGGTCCGGTGGCGCCAGCCGGCCCTGTCGCACCGGCCGGACCCGGGACCGAAGCCCCAATCGCCGTATCGTTCATGCCTGTCACCACGAAGCTCGTGATGTTGCCGTTCAGGCCACTGAGCTTGATATCGAAATAGTTCAGGCGGCCGTCCGCGCCCTGCACGGCGATGGCGGGCAGGAACACGGTCTGGTCAGTCGGCGAATAGGACGCCGGCACGTCAACCGGCGTGCTTGTCTTGACCAACTGGACGACGCCCAATGTCGCACCAACGCCCAAGCTGCCGCCTGGATTGGCGTAGGCGAGTACGGCCTGGTAGGCCCCGAGCCCTGGCACATTGACGGCAGGAATCGTCAGGATTCCGGTCTGGGCGTTGAAGCTGCCAGCGGCGTGGGCGCCCGGAGCCATGGAAAGGGTGATGGCAATGCCTGTTGCCTCTACCAATGCCTTTAAGGAGGGAAACCCCAGCGAACGCATAAAACTATCCTCTTTTGAGATCCGGCACATGCTACGGACCCAGCGTTCACCAATCGTTCACAAACTCCCGTATACCGGTTGTCTGGGCAACCCTGTATAAAGAAAAGCCGCGTAGCCCTCGTGGAATATGCGCAGCCAGCTACTGAATTTGTAGCACTACATTCAGCGTCCGAGGCCCAATCTTTACTGCGCCGAGGCCCCCCGCCCTAGCCGTGCGGACCTGAGCCGCGCTGCCCCAGCGCCCAGATGCTGCCAATCAGCAGGGCACCACCCAGCCATTGCAGGGGTGCCAGCGTTTCACCCAGCAGCAAGGCCGCCAGCACCACCGCCGTCAACGGCTCCACCAGAGTCGCCACCGTCAGCGCCGTGGGGCTGAGCCGCGCCGCGCCCCAGCTGAACGCCAGCAGGGCCAGCGCCGCGGTCACCACACCCAGGTAAAGAAACCAGGCCTGCGGCGGCACATCCGCTGGCCACGTCAGGGGCCGGAAGAAACCGGTGAAGCCCATCACCGCCGCAGCCACCAGCGTCAGGCAAGCCGCGGCCTGCCCTGCCCCCAGATCCTGCGACAAGCGCCCGCTGACCAGGGTGAACCCCGCATACAGCACGGCAGAGCCAATGGAGAACGCCACACCCGCCACCAGCGCACCCCCGTCGCCCGACACGCCGCCATGGCGAACCACCAGCATGGCGGTGCCGCCCAGTGCCGCCACGAGCGCAAGCACCAGCGACACATCCAGCCGCTCCCGCCCCTTCATCAGCGCCCAGATCGTCACCAGCACGGGGGGCAGACACAGCGCAATCAGCGTCGGAATGGCCGCGCCAATGCGCTCAATGCCCAGAAACCAGCACAGCACATACATCGCCATGCAGGTGCCCGCCAGCAACACCATGCCCAGATGCAGACGCACCCTGGCCCACAGCGAACGGCGCGCAAACACCGCCAGCAGCACGATGGCCCCCACCAGAAAACGCCAGAACGAAATGTTCTCCGGCGTGAAGCCATGGCGTGCCATGAGCACATTCACAATGAGCGCGCCAGTACCCCACAGGAAGCCCGCGCCACACGCAGCCAGAAGCCCCAGGCGTGCGGCGTTGGGGGTGTGGTGGGTGCGTTGGTGCATGGGGAATGTTGCTGCTGAAACTGGTGGGACGTCGGGTCAATCGTACTACCCGGACAGGTCTGGGCGCTGCGAGCAAGGCGCACTGCTTGCACCACGACTTGCTACCTTGAGCAAGTTATTTATGAGTCAAACTAGTCTCTAGCCCCCGTGGAATATGCGCAAGCAGCTTCTCTTTTGATAGCAAGTTTCGCCTGCTGGCCATCGCCAACAACCGCTGGCGCGACCAGATGGTGGTCGACCTGCGCAATGTCATGAAGCTCAACCGGCATAACTCGCTGCTCAAGGCCGGGGGACGTCGTGTCCTAGGAACTCTCAGAATAGCGCCACACCGTTCGGCCTCTTGAATCGCTTCGGCTACATCATCAGCGCATCGAGGGCCGGATTTTGGAACAAGCGGCTGTGCCACTTTATATCGTCACACCGCGAGAACGCCGCCGATTATTGAAGCCGACTCAAAGAGGTCAGTTTGGCGTGACGACTTCGAACTTGCCCGGCGACACACCATAGAGGTTTTCAAATGCTCGCGATGCCCAATCCTTCAATTCATCATCGGGAAATTTGCTTGTCAACCATCCAAAATCAAAATCAAAATCTCCACTTCCAACAATCCACTGGCGCGTCAAGTCGTAAATTCCAATCCACGTATAAAACAAATCGAATGTTTCTTGAACTGCCTTTTCGTCGCGATTGATGAAGGTTCTTGGATATACGTCGCCGTCCTCCCTATCCAGAAATAGTGCCCGATGCTCTTCAAAAAGCAGTTGGGCATCATTTAGTGAAAGTGCACCCTTTTTAAGTTCTGTCATCCATATGCCGGGCCAACAAAAGAATTCAGGATGTGCGCCCTTGTCTATTTGGAATCGGATAAATCGTGCCAAAAACACCCTGACTGGCAAGTTGGCGCTCTCAAAATTAAAGGTCCTATCTTCTTCAAGAAGTGCAGCAATACTTTCCCTTATTGCCCATGATTTAACTATTTCAGAAACTACTCTTGGCGACGCTATGCCGATCATTTCACTTAGACGATCACTGACTTTCCAATAGTCATCTGCCGAATATGACGATATTGCAACGCAAAAGTACTCTATGTCTTTTGATATTGCACGACATAAATTTGTAAACCTGTAACCCGGATCGTGGACTTCCATAAGTCTGGAGAAGTCCTGTAATTCCACGACAAAACACTCACCGGGATTAAGTGCCATATCACATACAAGTAAGAATAGGGCGATGACTGGATCATCGAACTTTTTAGGTTTATCCAAACCGGAAAGCGCTAGGAAAACTGCAAACGCTCGGAAATAGACGTCAACGAAGAAGCCGGCTTCGTCGAAATCCTCCCAGGTTACGGTGCAGCCTGACGTTACGTATAGAAACTGCATTTGAGCGAATCGCGCTTGCCCTTCAAATATTTCCTTTGCTCCAATGGGAGGAAGTCCAATGGACGACCCATAGTAGAAGCCCTCAACTCTTTCCTCTCGGAGCTTTCTGACGGTGGGCTCCCATTTTCTCGGATCAGGAAGGAATTCAAGATTGGGATCCACAGCGCTCGAAAGTAGCCACAACACAGCGCCAATCGCTACGTCATATGAATGCCCAACGCATTCAAAGTATGTATCTCTAACTTTGTCTTCAATATTCCGAGGGTCTGTTACCAGCCACCTATAAAACTCAATGTCATGCCAGTTATTCAAAGCAATGTTGATTTGTCTATCTAGCTCACTTTCTTGATCACGCGGACGTGCGTTTTTTAAGTTGTAGTCTCTTAGGGACTTAATGGGACCCAGTTCGGACAAGATATGCATCAAATGGCGATGATTTAGATGAGACTGAGCAGGATAAATCAGGCTCAGGAAGAGTCCTGACGTCGACCCGGCGTGTTGCCACCAATGAATAGTCTCATGCAGGTAGGTTGAAAATGCATAGATTTGTTCGCTAGAGAGTTGATTGGGAACCGAAATGCCGACAGGAGCGCTGTTAAGGGCACGGTGAACATCGCCACGCAAACGAAGCACAAACTGCAGAGGGCTATACAGACCTCGTGCTTTCCAGCTCGCACGTAACTTTGGTGGCAACCGCCACGCCTCATCTGTAAGTAGGAGATGGTTGATTTCAAGCTTCATGGCCGACAGCGTAGCATGCGTAATTGAGCCGGTAAGCGCCCCCCCCAATCGCCACACCCATCATTTCGTCACCCACCAAGGCATCCTCCGCATTCGCCCTTGAGACTCCTCTCATCACCAGCCAGAGGAGCCCCAATGACCATCACCTGTTTCATCCGCTACGAAATCGACCCGTTCAAGAAAGTCCAGTTCACCACCCACGCCGGAAGCTGGGCGCGCATCTTCCCCCGGCTGGGTGGCATTTGCTGAGCTATTTAGTGCCGCACGAGGGCAGCAACTATGAGACGTGGGGACTCATCTCCTTTCCCAGCCTGATGGAGCATGAGTCAAATTGGCCTCTAGTCGTCGTGGAATATGCGCCAGCAGCTTCTCTTTTGATAGCAATCAGGCCAATCCAAGAGCCTCCGCATCGGCACCTGCGGGGATGCGCATGGGGGCGGCCGGGTCGGTTACTGCGCGCCACACGGCGTGGACCACGTCCTGCGGGTGGGTCACCGGCGCGTCGGCGTCGCCCATGCCCGCGAACACGCTTTGGGTGAAGTCGGCATAGGCCGCATGGGCGCTGCTGGCCATGCGCGGGCGGGCATTGGCGCCAAAGAGTGTGCTGGGTGCGCGCCCGGGCAGTACCAATCTGGCGCGCACGTTGAAGGGCGCCAGTTCCAGTGCCAGTGATTCGGTGAACGCGTTCACCGCTGCCTTGCTGGCCGTGTAGACCGACAGCAGCGGCAGCGGCTTGAGCGTGACGCTCGATGTCACGTTCACCACCACGCCCGCACGCCGCTGCCGAAACTGCGGCAACACGGCCTGCGTCATGGCCATGGTGCCAAAGGTGTTGGTCTCGAAGATCTCGCGCACGCTGGACAGTGCAACGCCTTCCAGCGGTGCCAGCAGGCCCACGCCTGCGTTGTTGACCAGCGCGTCGATGGGGCCGGCCTCTTCCACACAGCGACGGATGCTGTCGGCATCGGTCACGTCCAACGCCAGCACACGCAGCCGATCGGAAGCGGGCAACAGGCCTTCGCGCGGGGTGCGCATGGTGGCCACCGCGCGCCAGCCTTGGTCAAGAAAGAAGCGCGCTGTCTCCAGGCCAAAGCCCGAAGAGCAACCGGTAATGAGAACGGTGGGGAGAGCGGTGTGAACGGCAGACATCAATAACTCCTTGGATAAGAGTTGCGTACGATACGTGCCAAAAACCGGACTGACTATGCTTAAATGTCCAATTATTTGTTGAGATGATCCAATATGGTTGATCCACTGGCAGAGGTTGTTTCGTTGCTGCAGCCAGGCGCGCCGTTCTCCAAGATGGTGGTGGCGTCGGCCCCTTGGGCGGTGCGCCGCACCGAGCTGGGCCGGCCGTTTTACTTTGTGGTGCTGGAGGGCAACTGCCAGCTGACGGTGGACGGCCCGGCACACAGCGACACCCTCACCCTGCATGCGGGCGACTTTGCCCTCATTCCGGCGGCACGCAGCTTTGCAACCTCCAGCCTGGACCGCCAGCCGCCCCGCGCGGGCGAGGCAGTCACCACGCCCATTGCCGCCATGCCGGGCGGTGCGCGCGTGGGCGACCCGAATGGCGCGGTAGATGTGCGCTTGCTGGTGGGCAACTGCGTGCTGGGCTCGCCCGACGCTGCGCTGCTGGTGCCCCTGCTGCCGCAGTGGGTGCATGTGCGCAATGAGTCGCGCCTGTCCACGCTGGTCCAGCTGCTGGGCGACGAGACCCGCACGAACCGGCCCGCACGCGATATCGTGATGGCCCGCCTGCTGGAGGTGCTGCTGATAGAGGCGTTTCGGTCTGGCGCCAGCACGGCGTCATCCCCCGGGCTGGTGCGGGGCTTGTCAGACCCCAAACTGGCGCTGGCGCTGCGCAGCATGCATGCGCAGCCTGCAGCGCCCTGGAGCATGGCGCAGCTGGCACGGGAAGCGGCCATGTCGCGCTCCGCGTTTTTTGACCGCTTCAGCCGTACGGTCGGTATGACGCCCATGGACTACCTGCAAACGTGGCGCATGGCCATGGCCCAACAACTGCTGCGACAGCGCGCGCTGGCCATCGCCGAGATTGCAGAGCGCGTGGGCTACAGCTCGGTCAGCGCCTTCGGCGTGGCCTTCACCCGGCATGTGGGCATGTCTCCCGGGCGCTATGCCAAAGGGGATGCCCAAGTGGCTGCAGACTGAGGTTCATGATTGCGCGCCGCGGTGCGTCGGGCTGGCTGCCGCCGGTCACCGGTTTATGAGCAAAACTGGCCTCCAGCCCCCGTGGAATATGCGCAAGCAGCTTCTCTTTTGATAGCAAATTGTACCTGCGGGCTATCGCCAACAACCGCTTGCGCGAGCGGATGGTGGCCGACCTGCGCAAGGTGATGAAGCTGAACCGCCACAACTCCCTGCTCAAGACCGGGCGCATTGCCGAATCACTGGCGAAGCATCAGGCCATCATGGACGCGCTGCCGGCGCGGGATGCACAGCGCACGCATCAGCGGATGCGGGAGCATTTTGCCAATGGGTTGGAGGCGGCGGAGTGGTTCAGGCGATGCCGAAAACGGCTGCGGCGCGAACGACGGTGGGCATCTGATGTCTGCTTCCTAAGACTGACGCGGCCATTCATTTAGTGAGGTAAATCTCTACCCTCTCGTTGCCTCTGCCTTTGTTGTTTCGCTTTAGCTTAATCGGGCCTACTTCACCTGTTCTTTTCACATGTGTCCCACCACAAGGGACCCGTGAGAATCCGCGAATCTCCCAGTATCGACGCTGATTTGGTTCGTCATCGAAACCGGTGTTGATTTCCATATCCGCATCAATAATTGCATTGGCATCAGATTGAATGGCAGGAAGTAAGGACGAGATGCTCTCTGGCCAAGCAAAGTCGATGCGGGCCTTATCCTGAGCAATGTGCGCACCAACCTTATTGACGCCAACCAAGCTCTTGTAGAAGAGTTCAAGCACCAGCTCTGCGGCGAAGTGCAGTCGCATGAGTTGGTACCTTCGTTCCCAATTGATTTGAACGATTACGGACTGACCCGGTACGAGACCGTGGTTTTCACTAAGGGTATAGACCACATCCATCTCTCTTTTTTGAGCGACCAAGACTGCGTGGTTCCCGATAGTTCCGGTGTCACTCTCTTGGCCTCCAGAAAAAGCAAAGAAAATGGTTTCTGATAAGGAAATGTCGGCACCCGATACGGTTGATACGGTCGTTGCGAGCTCGGTCAAATATGGATCAGACCAAAATAGTTTCTGTGTCATACATGGAACATAAGTGATTTTTGATTTTGCCGACAGACAAGGGCGATTCACAGTCTTGAATGTCTGATCCGTCTGAACCGACTGATGGTTTTAGAAGCGGGCCTCCTCAGTAGTTCACATGCAGCAACGGCGGCACCAGCCGCGGGTCGCGCAGCTTGTCCACCCACCACTGCAGCGCCGGGCCGGCGCGGTGCGAATGCCAGCCCACGTACAGCAGGTTAGGCTCGCGCGGGTCTTGTGTAGCCAGCGCCACCAGCGTGCCATTCTTCAAATGCTGGCGCACCTTCTCCAGCGGCAGCCAGCCCACGCCCAGGCCTGCCACCTGCGCGGCAATCTTGGCGCGCATGCTGGGCATGGCCAGGCGCTCCTGGTGCGTCTGCACGCCGTAACTGCGTGCGATTGCCAGACGCGAAGTGTCGGCCACCACCACCGAGCGGTGCGCGGCAATGGCTTCCATGGACAAAGGCTTGCCGTCTTTCGCCTCACGCGCCAGCGGGTGCCGGGGCGACACGGCAAACACCCACTCCAGCTGCGTCAGCTCAAACCATTGCAGGTGCGCCATGGCCGGGGGCTCGTTGGTGGCGGCCACCACCAGGTCGGCGCGCTGGTCCAGCAGCGACTCCCAGGTGCCGCCCAGCACCTCGTGCGCAAAGCGCAGGCGCACGCCGCTGTTCAGTGCATCAAAGTCGGCCACCAGCGGCAGCAGCGCCTCGATGTTGGCCAGTTCGTCGGTGGCAATGCGCAGCTCGGACTCCCAGCCGCGCGCCACCTGCTTCACGCGCTCCGTCAGGCGGCGCGACTGCGCATGCAACTGCGCGCCCTGCTCCACCAGCAGCAGGCCAGCGGGGGTGAGCGCAATGCGGTAGCCCGCGCGGTCAAACAGCAGCGCGTCCAGCCGCTCTTCCAGCTGGCGCGCGGCATACGACACGGTGGATGCGGCCTTGCCCAGCCGGTCCGCCGCGCGCGACAGGCTGCCCGTGGCGCGCACCGCTTCCAGCAGTTGCAAATCGTCCAGACTCAACATATTCGATAGTTTCGCACGAGTTCATCGATTTTGTGATGCCTGTAGCGCAAGGCAAAGGCAGAGACTTCATCCATCAGCCCTGCAGTGGGGTTGAAAACCCCGTAAATCATCAACGAACCAACTGAAGGAAACATCATGAACCGCTTTGAAGGAAAAAACATTCTGGTCACCGGTGGCAGCAGTGGCATCGGCGCAGCCGCCGCCATCGCTTTTGCCCGTGAAGGCGCCCGCGTGGCCATCACCGGCCGCGACTTCGAAGGCCTGGCCCGCGTCAAGGCCGAGCTGGGCCCCAACGCCCTGGCCCTGGTCAGCGAAGCTGGCGACGTGTCGGCCCAGGCCGCACTGGTGGCCGAGCTGCAAGCGCAAATGGGCGTCATCGACGGCGTCTTCATCAACGCCGGTGTCGCCAAGTTTGGCCCACTGGCGCAGATTGACGAAGCGCTGTGGGACAGCAGCTTTGACACCAACGTGAAAGGCCCCTACTTCCTCATCCAGCGCCTGGCCGCACTGATGACGCGCGGCGGCTCCATCGTGCTCAACGGCTCCATCAACGCCCACATCGGCATGCCCAACTCCAGCGTCTACGCCGCCAGTAAGGCCGCGCTGATCTCGCTGGCCAAGACCTTGTCCGCCGAACTGCTGCCCCAGGGCGTGCGCGTGAACGTGGTGAGCCCCGGCCCGGTGAGCACGCCGCTGTACGGAAAGTTGGGCCTGGCGCCCGATCAGCTGCAGGCCATGGCTGCAAGTATTCAGACGCAGATTCCGCTGGGTCGGTTTGGGACACCAGAAGAGATTGCTGCCACGGTGCTGCACTTGGTGTCGAAGGAGTCTGGATTCATCGTGGGCACCGAGATCGTGGCGGATGGGGGGATGAGTCAGATGTGAAAAGCTGTGCAGTTGTGAAGTCGCTTCGGATGCCATACGTTCGCGGCGATCACGGGAAAAAGCTACTGCTAACCTCGATTTACTCTTCAGCCACCGATACTGAGCCTTCTCCTCAAGTCTTGCGCTTGGGCGAGAAGCATGTCCATGTGCCGATACTGAAGATCCCCCTTACAACTCTCCTTCGCTTTACGAAGATCGGAAATTGCGAGGTCAACCTCACGTATAGCGGAATCTAGTGAGATCTTCGTGCCCGACCGGCGGGCCAAAGCGATGTGCGCCTGGGCACTTCGCTCAAACCACCGATAGGTATCGCCCACTTGATGATCAATCGCCTTGGCTGTCACATCAAGTGCCGACTCCAGACTACCCCGACCATACTCGGCGTCAAACCATAGATCGAATAGCAATTGCTTGCGCTGCCCGAGCAAATATGCGTCTGAAAATGCTCTGCTGGCCTGATCCCGATTCGGTGGATCTAATTTGAGACTGAAACGCCCGAGCGCCAAAAGCAGATCAGCGTTTGGCTTCGAGAGTTGCTTCGACGCCGACACTACAGCTTCCAAAGCTGCTTTCGGGTCCCCACTCTTCAGTAACGCAATGGCTTGCGCAATTGCTAGCCCCACGATACCCGAGCGCTTCTGTAAGCTTATGCCTATTGCGTCTGTGCGAGCACGCTTAACCGCCGCCACCAATGCGGCATGATCAATACCTAGAACCTGACCGAGCTCAAGAGCCAGCAATCCTGTGTTGGGTTCGACCGTGTATCTTGCTTCTCGACCTATAGACGGCGCACTCACCAAAAACAATCCTGCAAGCTCTTGAAGCGCATCCCCTAGCGTTTGCTCTGTATATCCAAGGATTTGAGACAACTCAACATAGCTCGCGCTCCGAACATGACTAATCACGTACAACGTTCGCTTCGCCTCGCGACTTAGTTGTTGAACCTCTCTCTGCAGGGCAGCTTTGCGAGCTTCCATCCCTCGCTCTCCCTTCCATTGATTGATCGCTTGATCTAGCGACAACCCTCGCCGTTCAAGGCGTAAAAGAGAATCAGTGAAAAGCGGCGACCCTCCACTTACATCTCGAAGGTATTCAATTTTTGAATCCTTAATAGATGGGAGCCCATATCGATCCCTAACTACTTGCACGTACTCCACAAACTCTTTTTCGGGAAGTCCGTTAAGTTTCAGTACATTGTCAGGTGAATAGGAGAAATTCACTCTTGTGGTCAAGAGCATCTTTGTCTTCGTCGGCGTCCGCATACCGAGCTCGAGAGTCCGTTGCTGATCCTCTGGCGTCAGAGAGTCAACATCATCGACAACGATGAAGCTCGGCATTGCAGCACAACTTTCCAGCGCAAGTTGAAGCATCTCACGCGGATCGAGTCCAACGAAGTCCGCGTCTACGCATCCATGAGCAGAGGCGATGGCAACGAGAAGCGAATTTGCATCCTCAAAGTCCGTGTGATGATTCTCCCTATGAGAATCCTCTGAAGGAATGAATTGACGCTTCTTTGCAGTCAACCAGACAATATGCTCAAACGGCTTTACACGTCGAGATGCGACTTCTTCAGCAAAGCGGTATGCCAAGCTTGTTTTTCCTAGCCCCCCTTCCCCGGCTATCAATCGCACTCTAGAAAAGTCATCAGCTAACCAAGTCCAGAGATCCCCCAGATCGTCACGCCGGCCAACGAAGCGAGAACAAACAAAAGCTCGGTCTGGCAGGTTATGCTCCACCGGATCATCATCGTCAAAGTCGGCGGCCGTTAGTTCAATGGATGGAGGCCTCCTTGCCGAGTAGAGGAAATCGTAGTCTTCTGGAAGCTGCGCAACTGCATTACTTTCAATGCGGCGAAAAACTACCTCTCCACGCTTAAAGCATAGTTTTCCAGGTTTTTCCTCAGGGCCATTTTTAGTGAACTTGGTGGGACTATCACCCATTGATCGCTTTGCGACCCAAACCACTTCAATATTCTTGCCATTCAGAATCTGAGAGTTTCCAGAGAGTCTCAAGTCAGTACCCAAGTACGCGCGGGCCATGTCTCTAAGTTTTCCCAATTGAATCCCGTTTGGGGGCACACCGACCAATTCAAAAGCGCGATCTTTCTCCGTCTCACGGACACCAAAGACCAAAAATCCGCCGAAGGAATTGTGAAGTGCGACTAAATCCCTAACCGTCTTGGCATACTCAAAATCGCTTTCGGGCAATTGCTGTTTGAAGTCTAGAACCTCGCATTCCTGCGCAGAATTCTTCACTTCTGTCAGATCACCAAAAATAGAGAAATCTAGTAATCCAGTCCCTACACATTTATGCAGATGGGCAACGAGCTCACTCATATAACAAATCCTTCCCTGACTTATCACCGCCAACTTTGGAGTCGAAGTGGCGAACAATTATGTTCTCGACAAGAGCATACCCCGCTACTGCATATGTATCCCACAAGTCGCCTCATATGAATCGCCCCGAGTATCGTGGAGGCCTGTTTGGTTAAGTCAGACCGACTTTACGGTCTGACTGGCTAATTGCCGATAGTAGTTTTCTTCAGCTTCGGCAGGTGGAATATATCCAATCAGTTCAAGC